>Ga0310786_10000337_pt1 | contig 76828 bp, 56 predicted proteins | sample AusTroGonzalo_MG_FD_203881 | JGI IMG/M metagenome (GOLD analysis project Ga0310786, IMG submission 203881) | Bovine rumen microbial communities from tropical cattle in Woodstock, Queensland, Australia - Gonzalo_03 (v2) (version 2) | ecosystem: Host-associated > Mammals > Digestive system >... | reverse complement strand
TAGTCATCCAGAACTTGGTGCTTGAATGACTGAGAATAATGATTTCTGGTTTGTTTCATAAAACTAAAATCTTAAAAATAGTACATTTTTTTTCGTTTTATGAGTAAACCTATTTCAGGATAAGACACATTAACAAGGGCAAAACCAGCCCCCAGCGGAATTCCGTTGGGGGCTGGTAATGGATATCATATAGCAGTAAGCGCTATCCGACAGTACCTTCGAGGGATACTTGCAGCAGTTTCTGCGCCTCAACGGCAAACTCCATCGGCAGTTTGTCCATCACCTCTTTGGCGTAACCGTTGACAATCAGCCCGACAGCATCCTCAAGGCTTATGCCTCGCTGCTGACAATAGAAGAGTTGGTCTTCGCTGATCTTCGAGGTCGTGGCTTCGTGTTCCACGACTGCCGTCGGGTTGCTGAGCTGCATCACAGGGAACGTGTGCGCGCCGCACTTGTCGCCAATCAGCAACGAATCGCACTGCGAGTAGTTGCGGGCATTATCCGCGTGGCTGCTGACCTTCACCAAACCGCGGTAACTGTTCTGACTCTGACCGGCAGATATACCTTTGCTCACGATGCGCGAGCGGGTGTTCTTGCCCAGATGGATCATCTTCGTGCCGGTATCTGCCTGCTGGAAGTTGTTCGTCACGGCTACGGAATAGAACTCTGCTGACGAGTTGTCACCGCGTAAGATACACGACGGGTACTTCCACGTGATAGCCGATCCTGTCTCAACCTGCGTCCAGCTCAGGCGCGCGTTATTATAGGTAATGCCGCGTTTGGTAACGAAGTTATAGATGCCGCCCTTGCCCTGCTTGTCGCCCGGATACCAGTTCTGCACGGTCGAATACTTTACCTCGGCATCGTCATGCACAATGATCTCCACGATTGCAGCGTGCAGCTGGTTCTCGTCACGCCGCGGCGCTGTACAACCTTCCAGATACGACAGATATGCGCCTTCGTCGGCTATAAGTAATGTCCGCTCGAACTGCCCCGTGTTCTGTGCGTTGATGCGGAAATAGGTTGAGAGCTCCATAGGGCAGCGTACGCCTTTCGGTATATACACAAACGATCCGTCAGAGAATACCGCCGAGTTCAGCGCTGCGTAGAAGTTGTCTGAGTAAGGAACAACAGACCCAAGATATTTCCTCACCAAATCCTCATGTTCGCGCACAGCCTCGCTGATCGAGCAGAAGATGATCCCTTTCTCTGCCAGTGTCTCGCGGAAAGTAGTCTTGACTGACACCGAGTCCATCACCGCATCCACAGCCATATTCCCCGCCAATGCCGCACGTTCCTCCAGCGGAATACCGAGCTTGTCGAAGGTCTTGGCAATCTCAGGATCAATATCTTGCTGACTGCTGACAGCTGACGACTGATTGCTGTTAGTCTTTGGCGCAGCATAATAGGATATATCTTGGAAGTCAATCTCGGGAATAGTCAGATGTGCCCATGTAGGCACAGGCATCGTAAGCCACTTACGGTACGCCTTCAGCCGGAACTCAAGCAACCACTCCGGCTCACCTTTCTTGGCGGATATGGTGCGGATGACATCCTCGTTCAATCCTTTGCCGATGATGTCTGTCTGCACATCCGTAGTGAAACCGTACTTGTACTCACCCGTTGTGATGTCTTCTATGATCTTGTCTTGTGCCATTTAACTGACTGCTGATTGCTGACAGCTGATTACTGAATACTAAAAAGTGCCGCAATCGTGCGGCACTCTTGGAGGTCGGTAGCAGATTCGAACTGCTGTCCCCGGTTTTGCAGACCGATCCCTAACCACTCGGGCAACCGACCATTCGCGTTCTACAAACGGTGCTTGAGCGAACGCGGATGCAAAGATACATTATTTTTTTGAATTATGCAAATATTTTAGCAAAAAAATGATAATTATTGTCCAAATCATATCAATCTTTGCTTGTCAAGGTGTCAATCTATACCTTTTAGAGCCTCAATAGCGTGCTTCGTGATATCGTCGTCACGCTCGAACAATGGGAAGAACCCTGCGTCGCCCATGATGTCCCGAACGATATACGCATTCACAATACGAATGAGCAATGCACGTGACTTCGCGAGTTGTTCCTCGTTGGGCTCAACACCTTTCTGCTCGCAGAACGTCACAAACTCCGGCAGCCAGTTTGCCGCCAACAGGTGTTTCTCCAAGTCTTGCCATTTGGTGTATTTCGAGAGCTGCTTGCGGTGGGTATCCGCATAGCGGTACGCAAACTGATAGGTGAACGCCCTGTTGCTCACGATGTTGAAGTACGGGCTATGTTGCGTGGTGTCTCTTCCGACGAAGATGTCCGGCATAATTCCTCCGCCACCATACACAGTACGACCTTTCTTTGTGCGGTAGGTCGTTGTGTCAGCAAAATGAATACTGTCTGCCGAGTAGAACTCTCCGTGCTCGAAGCGCTCTTCCAGATCCTGACGGTACGACTCGTTGTCGCCGAGCTTATAAGGCTTCTGTATGCATCGCCCGGACGGCGTATAGTAACGTGCAACCGTCAGTCGTACCGCACTGCCGTCCGCAAACGGGAATTGCTGCTGTACCAGCCCCTTGCCGAACGAGCGGCGACCGATGATCTGTGCGCGGTCGTTGTCTTGCATTGCGCCGGCAAAGATCTCCGATGCCGAGGCGGAGAAGTTATCTATCAGCACTACGAGTGGCACATCCTTGAACCGCCCGCCGCCATTAGCTCTTGCCTCGTAACGCGGGTACGCACGTCCCTCGGAATATACTATCAGGTCACCGGCTTGCAAGAACTCGTTTGCCATCTTCACCGCTTGATCCAAATAGCCACCGCTGTTCTCGCGCAAGTCAACGATATATTCCGTTGCCCCTTCTGAACGTAGTTCAGCCAGCGCGTTGATGAACTCTTTGTATGTCGTCTCGCCGAACTTGTTCACACGGATAAAGCCGATCTTCTTTGCTGACCGCTGACCACTGGCTGCTGGTTGCTCTATAATAAACTGCGCATCAACGGAGTGCACGGGTATATCCCCGCGTACAATGGTAAAATTCAGTATCTCGGGAGTGCCGAAGCGCATAATGCCGAGTTTGACTTCCGTGCCTTTCGGACCGCGCAGCGTGTGCATCACGCGTTCGTTCGTTGTACCCTTACCCACAAATGTCGAGTCGTTGACCATCACAATCTTGTCTCCGGCCAGTACACCGACATGTTCACTCGGACCACCGGATATAACTGCCACGATGTTCACCGTATCGTTCTGGATAGTGAACTGCACGCCGATGCCCGAGAATGAACCCGACAATTCGGAGTTCACCAGTTCGATATCTTTCTTTGGGATGTACGATGAGTGCGGATCGAGTTGCTTAACCAGATCATCCAACACGATATCGGTGATGGAGTCGATGTTCAAGGTATCAACATAGGACTGTTGCATGAGTTGCAACATCTGGTCTGCCTTCGACGACGGCGCCATCATCAATTGTCCGTTACGGATATAGAAATGCTGCGCATTGACTTTGTTGCTCACCGCGTTACCGATGATGAACCCCACAAGAATGCACAGAATAGAGATGCTAGGTAATATATACTTTTTCATAGTCTCTAAACATTCAACTTTCAACTTTCAACTTCATCCGGCATATAATCCACTTGTATGCCGGCGCGCTCCAGAAGCTCTACGCCATCCATCAGCCGGTACTTCTCGCCATATACCACACGCTTGATGCCAGATTGTATGATCAGTTTCGAGCACTCCATGCACGGTGAGGCGGTGACGTAGAGTGTCGCGCCGTCTGAACTGTTGCCGGAGCGGGCAACCTTCGTGATGGCATTCGCCTCAGCGTGCAGTACGTAGGGTTTGCTGACATTATTCTCCTCGCATATATTCTCGAACCCCGATGGCGTGCCGTTATAGCCGTCGGAGATGATCATCTTGTCTTTCACCAGTAATGCGCCCACTTTGCGGCGTACACAGTAACTATTCTCCGCCCACGTGCGCGCCATGCGCATGTAGAGGTGGTCGCGTTTGTCTTGTTTGTTCATAGTGTTACGAGTTTTTGATGACGAGTGCAAATACCGTGCCAGGAAACGCCAGGCATTCATCAGTATGCCGACTCCAATACCCGAATCTGCGTGATTGTCTGCTTGAGCGTACGTTTGCGTTCGCTGATCTCACCGGACAGAATGGGGATGCGCGCTTGTAGCGATGCGCGTGTGGTAGTATCGGCATCATAATACTGATGACGAAGGCTGTCAAGCATCTCTATAGCTTGTGATTGGATGTGCTCCAGTTCGATATAATGCTCATAAAGGCTGCGTGCCGAGTCGTTGCGGAAATCTGATAGACGGGTATAAGTCTCAGCATCATTGAGTACAAAGAAGATCGAGTCTGCCTTCGTGCTACTGCCTATTGCCTGGGTAGGAAGAAACTGTTGCGGAACAGCGGTGAGCAGCGGCACGATGCTGTCGAGCCGTGCAAGAGCAATCAGTTCGTTGTCCGGTAGTCCGCGCAGGTACGAGCGTTCGTTCAGTGCGATGCGGTAAATCTCAACAGAGTCGGTATCCGGGCAGTGGCGGTTCGTAGCAAACAGCGCATAGCCGTTGTTCTCGTCCGTCACATAGAGGTAGTCATCTGCGGGCGAGTTAAATGGCAGACCGATGTTCTCCGCAGGCAACCATTGGCCGAGAGCGGCGTTGTAGCGGGTCATATAGATATCCAAGCCGCCTAAGCCGCCCTCGCGGTCGGAGGCGAAATATAGCGTAGCGCCGTCAGGGAGTACAAACGGGTAACAGTTAGTTGCTCCGCTGTTGACAGTCTCGCCGAGCGTGTCGGGCTCTTCCCAGTTCTGCAAGAGCCGTTGCTGACTGACGAGCAGGGTGCGGGGCGCAGTCAAACTGTCGTGCTGTTCTGTGACGCGTACGGAGAAATACCGTCTGTCGCCGCGTTGCGTAGTAAACCGGCTGCCAAGGCTGTCTGTGTCCAGTAGACCGTTGTCGCTACTGATGGTATATGCGTTGAGCATGGCGGCTTTGGGTAAGCGCTGGACACCAAGCACCTCAATACGGCTGACGTGCTTGAGGTAGCGTGCAATGACTTGTGCTGCAGTTATGCGCTGTTGTACATGCTGCCAGCGTTCGTGCTGTTCGTCAATCGTGGGTAGAAACAACTCATAGGCGGCAATGGCTTCCGTCATGCGCCATTGTTGGAAATAGATCTCACCGAGGAAGAAATTGCGCAGCGGGTATTTCGTGCCGGCTTTGATAAACAATTCTTCGGCTGCAGTCAGATCGCTGAGTTCCTGTGCGCAACGGGCTGCACGGTAGAGATAAAGCGGGTGGGCAGGTTGCCTTTGCAGTAGTGCTTCGTACACGGCGCGTGCTCCGGCATAGTCTTGTGCGGCGAACAGTTCGTCCGCCTGCCGAGCGCCCTGACTATAGCCCAACAGGCAGTTCAGAAGCAACGTGAAGATGATAAGTACGCGATAGCGCATAGTGTATAATTTGTATCAAGCACAAAAACGACCGCAAAGATACAATTTTTTTTTCAAATCTGCAAATTTTTTCAAAAAATGTATGCTAATAATGAAAAAAGTTCGTATAAATTTGCAAATATACTTTTTTTTTTGTAACTTTGCAGCGTAATTACAAAACTCGGGGTATTAGCTCATCTGGTAGAGCGTAACGTTCGCAATGTTAAGGTAAGGGGTTCGAGTCCCCTATACTCCACACATGAAGGATGAAGATGACGCAGTTAGGGGACTAACTGCGTTTGTTGAAAAAACATAATATTTTACTGAATATGAAAAAATCGATTTTTGCTCTTGCTTTGCCACTATTGTTGGCAAGTTGCGGTATAACCCGCATTGTGACCGTTGCTCCGGCTCCGGAACCCGTTGTTGTTACTCAACCTGCACCGACGACAACGGTAGTGGTGGCTCAACCCACGCCGCAACCCCAGACGCAGGTTGTCTATACGCAGCCGGTGAGCACGACTGTCACCTATCCGCGTACACAAACAACGCGCACAACGACCATTGAGGTGACACCGCTAACGCAAGATATCAGTCTGTATCTTGATCTGCAAGCCGTAGCAGCGGCATTCGCACAGGCGAACAGCGTGGAGGAGTTTGAGACGATCCTGAACTCCAACTCGTATATCATCTCCAATCTCGACCTCAACCGTGACGGATACATTGATTACCTGCGCGTATTGGAAACGCTGGAGGGACGCACACATGTACTACTCATCCAAGCCGTATTGGCAGCGAACATCTATCAGGATGTAGCTACGCTGGTGGTAGAGATGGGTTATACTACACCGTACGTTCAAGTAATCGGTGCGCCGTACATCTACGGAGCGAACTATATCATCGAGCCTGTGTACTACAAACGCCCGCCGTTGTTTGACCGTTTTGGCCGCCCGAAGTACGTACATTGGCGTTCGCCGTACTACTGGGATCACTTCCCACATCACTATGCACATCATGCGCCTTATCATATAGGACACTATCAGGCATATGTGACGACGTACATGGAGAATCACCACTACTGCCACAACGTGCATTATGTGGATTATTACCATTATAGCAACTACGCAGATGTATGCCGCCCTGTATCACGCAGTGACTACGCGCAGCAGTATCCGGAGCAGTCGTTCTCTCGTCGTACAACGGCAACGTACGTTCCTGCCGGCAGCCAGACGGCTACCCGTGTAACGAATGCCCGTCAACTCCGCCAGGCTGTTGAGCAATCGGGCGCTACACGTACGACAACCAGTACGCGTAGCAGTTCAGCCGGAACGCGTAATAGTTCGGCAAGCACGCGCACCAATTCGAATAGCAGTAACAGCGGCAATAGCAATAGTGCAGCGGCACGTACTACGTCCTCAACACAGCAGCAAACCAGCGCTTCGCGCACCTCTGCATCGCAACAGACAAGTGCTTCGCGCACCTCTGCATCGCAGCAGACGAGTACTTCACGTACCTCTGCATCGCAACAGACAACCACTTCACGTTCGTCTGCAGCAACCACCAGACCGGAAAGCAGTATGCAACGCACAAGTACAACCACCACACGCGTACGCACATCAGGAACCACGAGCACGCAACGTACACCTGCCGCTACCTCGACACGCAGTACCTCGACAAGCACGCGTAGCAGTAGCTCAAGCACCCGCACGGCGGAAAAAAGTACACGTAGGTAAGTGGCTTTCAGCAGCGCATTATATCGGGCGAGGAGTTATGTCCGTCATCAACTGACGGCGTGGCATACAGGTGGCGAAGGCGTTCACTCTCCCACGCTGTTCTATATCGTGCGGATGATTATGTATGACGATAATGCGTATTACGCTTTTCCGCAGATAGAACAACAGCGTGAACGATTGCTGCACAACACAAACACCTTGTGCCAGATAGATTATGGAACGGGCGCGCGCGCGAGGGAGAATGGCGGTAACACGGGTATCCTCCGCCGCATAGCTGATATAGCACGCAGCCATCTTGCGCCGCCGGCAACAGGGCAACTGCTCTTCCGTCTTGCTAACTATCTGACAGTGTCACTGCGTACTCCGCTGACAATAGTGGAACTCGGAACATCGCTCGGCATAACAACGGCATATCTTGCTTCGCCAAACAGAGCGAATACCGTATTGACCTACGAAGGCGCTGAAGAGGTGGCGGACGAGGCAATGAAAACGTGGCGCACGTTGGGGCTGACGAATATCGAACCCGTGATAGGGAATATAGACCAAACGCTGGCCGCAAGTTGCCCGAAGCAGGTGGATTTGGCGTATATCGATGCCAACCACACATACGAGGCAACCTTACGGTACTTCCGTCAATTGCTGCCGGCTGCCGGGCAGCAGTCGATATATGTGGTTGACGATATACACCACTCGCCGGAGATGGAACGAGCATGGTGTGCAATACAGGCTGTTCCTCAAGTGACGAGCACGATTGACTGCTACAACTTCGGATTAGTGTTCTTTGATAAACATTATATCAGAAAACATTATAGAATGAGAATTTGATTTATGATTTATACAAAGACAGGTGATAAGGGTACAACCTCGCTGGCCAATGGCGTGCGCGTGAGTAAGAGCGATGCGCATATAGAGGCGTATGGTACAGCCGACGAACTGAACTCGCAGTTCGGGTGGCTGCGGGCGTTGCTCGAAGAACTGCCGCCTGATGGCGTGCAGGTGCATATTGATCAAGTGGCGATTGTGCAGAACAAACTGTTCAATCTTGGGGCATATCTTTCTCTTGCGCCGGGCGAATGGTTGAGAGATGAGGATGTTAGGGAGGTTGAGCAATGGATAGATGCTATTCAGGCTGAACTGCCGCCGCAACATGCGTTTATCTTGCCGGCGGGCAGTCAGACGATAGCAGCAGCGCATATATGCCGCACGGTGACACGACGGTTAGAGCGTTTGATGGTGCGATTGGCGGAAGACGAATTACAAAGAACAAAAATGGATGCGAACGGGCAACTGATGACTGCTATCCGGTGGGTAAACCGACTCTCGGATTATTGCTTCGTTTTAGCCCGTAAATGTACCATTTTGCAAAAAAAATCGCCTATTGAGTGGAAAAAATAAAAAAAAATGCAAAAAAACTTGCATATATCGATAATTTTTTGTACCTTTGCGCGAAATTTTGTGTACTATGCATAAATTATGCGCCGAAGAGCGTGCTTCTTCGCGTATATAAAAGCCATTAACACAACAGAATATGTACTGGAATCTTGAATTGGCATCGAAACTGGAAGATGCTCCTTGGCCTGCTACGCGGGACGAGTTGCTTGATTACGCGCAGCGCACGGGTGCGCCGATGGAGGTGATTGAGAACCTCAACGAGATTGAGGATGATGAAGAGGAATTTGAATCCATAGAGGATCTGTGGCCGGATTTCCCGACCAAAGACGACTTTTTCTTTGACGAGGAAGAGTATTAATTCGTGTGGGTTCGTTGCAAAACAAATGTGTGTCGGTGTGAGCGCGAAGCGAATTGTTCTGTTGTTGGGTATGACTGTGTGGGGCGTAATAGCCGTAAGAGCGCAATTTGATCCCCAGATAGGACAATACATGTATCTGCCGACAGCCTATAATCCCGCAGCGGCGGGGGAGGACGACCTGATGAAGATAGCGGGAATGCACCGCATGCAGTTCACGGGCATCAAGAATGCACCGATGACCACGTACTTCTCTTTCAGTTCACCGTTCGTGATAGGCAAAACAAAACATGCTGCTGGAGTGCGGTTCATGAATGACCGCTTCGGATTGTTCTCCAACCAGGCTCTGCATGCACAATATGCGTACAGGCATCGCCTGGGTAACGGCTATCTGGCTATAGGTGCTGATCTCGGATTTGTGAATATTAGTTTTGAGAGTGACAGCGTCAACCTCAGCCAGCTCAATGCGGAGTACTTCTCGTCGTCGGACCCTGCACTGCCAACAGGACAGGGGGGAAGCGGAATGACGTTTGATGCAGGAGTGGGTATATGGTATTCTGCGCCGACATGGTGGGCGGGAATCAGCATGAGCCACTTGACGTACCCGACGTTGCATTGGAGTGATGAGTCGGACTTCCACCTGAAGGGAACGATGTACATAACAGGGGGATACAATTGGAAACTCAAAAACAAGAATTGGGTGCTCAAACCCTCGTTGCTGGTGATGACGGATTTCCGGGAGTGGGATATTAACATCACTATGATGGCGGAGATAAAGGAGAAGTACCGCTTTGGAGCCAGCTACCGTATCCTGGGTAATGTAGGATTGCTGTTGGGAATGGATATAATCTCCGGACTACAGATAGGCTACACCTACGAGTTGCCGACATCCAAACTGATATATGAGAGTTACGGCTCGCACGAGATATACCTCGCATACGGATTTGATATACTCAAGCCAAAACGTACCAACCGCTACAAGAGTGTGAGGTACTTATAAAAGAAACGATAATAAAAAAAAGACACTAACAATTTTTATCGATATGAAATTGAAAACTATTCTGCCGATTCTGACGCTGACAGTAGCGCTTGTTGGTTGTAACAAACCGGCTGGAGAATTGGTGGGTGCCAGTAAAGCAAAGAATTTCTCGGAAGCTGACCCGTTTGGCATGTTACTTATCCGCAAGGGTAGTTTCATGAAGGGCGAGAATACGCAGTCGAACCTGTTTACTATGCCGGACAACAAGGTGATGTCCACAGTGGATGCGTTCTGGATGGATGAGACCGAGATCACGAACAACGAGTACAAGCAGTTCGTCCTCTGGGTGCAAGACTCGATAGCCATGACGCTGTTGGTGCGTGCCGGTGCTGCCGACGAGTATGCCGACGGGTTGCAGTTTATGGTGACGCCTAAAGAGGAGTATATCGAGGAGATTGTTCCGGACACCGTTCTCAATTGGTCGATGACCAACAAGATTCCTTGGAACAAGTACAAGACCGATGAAGAGGTGCATGCTGCTCTGCGTCCGCTGTTCTACTCCGACCATACGATCAATACCAACCGTATGCACTACCACTACTCGTGGAAGAATTATGACCAGGCGAAGTTGCAGCAGAACAAGTTCGATGTAGCCAAGGGTAAGTATCCTGACAATGCGAAAGCACGTGTGGATTCGTTCTGGGTGGACGAGAATGGCGCCATCTTCGACACAACCATCATTCGCAAACTCGTCGAGCCAAAGGATCTATACACAGAGTGTATCATCAATATCTACCCCGATACAATGGTGTGGATTCGTGATTTCCAATATGCGTACAACGACCCGAAGATGCTCAAGTACTTCTCGCACGAGGGATATGCTAACTATCCTGTAGTTGGCGTTACATGGGAGCAAGCACACGCTTTCTGCCATTGGCGTACCAAGATCATGCAAGACAACACCAAGATTGAGGCGCAGACATATCGTTTGCCGACGGAAGGTGAGTGGGAGTATGCTGCTCGTGGTGGCCGCAAGATGGCAGCTTACCCGTGGGGTGGAAACTATGTGCGAGACTACAAAGGCTGTTTCCTTGCGAACTTCAAACCATATCATGGCGCGTACAATGATGATACCGGCAACGGTCCGATGGCTGTGGCTTCATATCGTCCGAATGATTTCGGATTGTTCGATATGGCGGGTAACGTGTCGGAGTGGACGATGGAATCTTTCTCACCAACAGCAAGTGCCATCATACATGACTACAACCCGAACCATGCATATATGGCACGCAAGAGTGATCCCGATCAGTTGAAGCGTAAGGTGATCAAAGGCGGCAGTTGGAAGGATGTGAAAGATTACCTCCAGTGCGGAGCACGCGATTATGAGTACCAGTACGAGAGCCGTCCGTATATCGGTTTCCGTTGCGTTCGCTCGTATATCGGTGAGTAATCGTTGAAACAGCTTGGAGAGACAAGACTCGAAAAAATAGAAAAAAACATAGTTAACTTAAGTTATATACATTTAAAATCCAAAAAAATGGCTAACAAAGAAAAAAGCGGATTCATGAAATGGTATGAATCCTACAAAGGAAAACGTGTTACAGGTATCATCTATTCTGTAGGTGCAGCTGTCGTAATTATCGGTGCATTGTTTAAGATTCTGCACTGGCCTGGTGCTTCTGCCGTGCTTATGATCGGTATGTTCACCGAGGCGTTCCTTTTCACTATCGGTACATTGGATGCTCCTCACCCGACGTATGCGTGGGAGCAGGTATTCCCGCAACTCGTTTCGTTGGAGCATGGTTGCGAGCCTGAACTTTATGCTGAGGTTTCGAAGCGCGAGAGACCGACTCTGCTCGGCTCGATGGGCGGTAACGGTGGCGGTAGCGGTGCTGCTATCCCGGCAGGTGCATTGTCTGACAAAGACCAGGCAAGTCTGAGCGAAGGTATCCAAAAGTTAGCCAAGACGGCTCAACAGCTCAATGATCTCGGCAAGGTAGCTGAAGGTTCTGCCAAACTCGGTGAGAAGATGGAAGTTGCCGGTACTGCTATGGAGAAGTTTGCTGCTTCGGCAACGAATATGTCCGGTCAGACCGAGGCTTACGAAAAGGGGCTGAACGCTGTAAATGCCAACTTGAATAACCTCAATGCTGTATATGAACTCCAGCTCAAGAACGTCCAGGCTCAGGCTGATGCCCTCAAGCAGCAGGCTGACAAGACCAACGCCGCTACTTCGCAGGTAGAGTTGATGGCTGAGGATATGAAGAAAGCTGCTGCAGCTGCATCGGCTGCCATGAAGAGCAGTGAGGCTTACGAGGCTGCTGCTAAGCAACTCGCTTCGCAGGTTGCAGAACTCAACAAGGTTTACGGATCCATGCTCAGCGCTATTGCATAAGTGAACCATTTCCTGAAGTATTTACTAACGCATAAAGGAATTCAGAAATGAGTGGAGCAACCAACTGTCCGGAAACTCCGAGACAAAAAATGATTGGTATGATGTACCTCGTGCTTACCGCCATGTTGGCGTTGAACGTAAGTACGAACGTGCTTGATGCCTTCGGCAAGGTGGATGCCAGCTTGCATATCACGCTGGATAACACGGTCGAGCAGAACGCAATGCAGTACCGCCGTTTTGAGCGCGCGTACGCAGAGAACCCGACAAAGGTTGGCCAGCTGTATATACAGGCTGACTCGTTGCGTCAGGTATCAGACGAACTCTATGATTATATTCAGAACTTCAAGGTGGAAGTAGCCAAGTTGGTGGATGGTGAGAACTATGACTCTCTCGCCCGCAACATCATCAACAAGTCTGACTTCGACCACCCGGGCACGTATGCCCTCGTGATGATTGATCCTGAATCGGGTCAACCTAACGGTGAAGTGCTTCGTCACAAGATTGAGCACTATCGCGATGAACTGATGGATATCCAGCACTGGTCAGAGCGTGCGCGTAACGGCAAGCCGAAAGAGATCCTCTATGGTATCTTCTCTACGGAAAAGGGCGTGAACAACGATGGTGACTCAATTCCTTGGGAAGCATCGGTGTTCGACGGTATGCCTGCCGGAGCTTGTATGGCTATCCTCACGAAGTATCAGAACGATATCCGTGCGTACGAGCAACGTACATTGACCCGTCTGTGGCAGCGTATTGATGCCAACGACTTCAAGGCTAACGATATCCGCGCGTACGTGATCCCTAAATCATCGTACGTAATCCGCGGTGACCAATACGAGGCTCAGATCATTCTTGCTGCCGTTGACTCGACGGCTAAGCCTGATTACTTCGTCAATGACGTAGAACTGGGTGAAGACGGTATATACCGTTGCACCGCCAGCGGTTCCGGTGAGCAGTCCTATAGCGGTATCGTACGCTACAAGCAAGGTCGTGATACGGTCAGCCTGCCGTTTACGTCATCGTTCGTTGTAGGCGAGCCTTCGGCATCCGTGATGAACGAGGACTTGAATATTATCTATCGTGACTTCGATAACCGTTATGTTGTATCCGCGCCGGGTATGACAGACAATCAGTTGAGGGTCAATGTAAGCGGCGCGTCGGTTAAGCGTCAGGGTAAGTTCTATATCTTGCGTCCGAACAATGATGCCAAGCAAGTAAAAGTAACCGTGCTCGCCGATATGAACGGTCGCATGGCAACCATGGGCGAGAAGGTGTTCAAGGTTCAACGTCTGCCGCAGCCTATGCCATACTTTGTGGATGGCGGCAAGCAGGTTAACTCGAGTGCTACTCCGCGTAAGAGCCTCAACAAGAATACCATCCTCGAGATCGGTTACGGTGAGGACGGATTGCTGGAGGTGCCTTTCGAGATTACAAGTTTCGACACCTATATCCTGCGTAAGACAGGTAAGTCGAGCGGCAACAAGTTCTCTGCAGCACAGCTCAAACTCATCGGTCAGCTTAAGAGTGGTGATATGGTGCTCGTTCAGAACATCAAGTACCGCACCAAAGGTGGCGCAGAGACGCTGTACCAAGGTAACTTGGCGCTTATATTAAAGTAAAAACATCTTATGAAGAGAACACTTTTAATCATCGTATTGGTGTGTGCTGCGCTTGGCGTACAAGCGCAACACCGCATCAATTCGTTCTTCAACGAGCTGGGTACAGTACGTATCGAGACGCAAGAGTTGGATGAGAATGCCGACACGATAGCAACGATCTTCCATCGTACGGACGACATCGTGTGGTCACGAGTGGTGTATCGTATTATTGATATGCGTTATAAGCAGAACTTCCAGCTCTATTTCCCAACCAACCCTGACGATCCGAAGTATTGGAGCTTGTTCCGACTGATTATGGATGCTGTGGTTAACGGTCGTACGACATTGGACGGTCAGCAAGAGTACCTGCCCTTATACGGCGCAAACCCGCGCGGTATAAAGCCGATGTTCCCTGACTCAATGATTATTCCTCGCGACAAAGAAATGCAGACTGCGTTTGCTGTACGTCCGATGAGTGAGATCATTGATACTGATGACCGTGACGAGTATTTGGTTACGTACGACGATTCTATTACCCACCGGCTGGACATCAATACGTACGGCTATTCGAACTACGTGCGCAATCAGATCAAGTATCTGACGATGGAGATTGTGTTCTTCGACAAGCACACATCCCGTTTCTATACGAAGATCATGGCGATCGCTCCGTTGCAGTCAGCCATGGCCTCGGACAGAGATCCATACGACAATCTTGTCGCCCAAGTGCGTTTCTGGATTCTGTTCGACCAATTGCGTCCGTTTATGGCACGCAAGTACATGATTCCGCTGAACAACAGCAGCAAGCGTGTAACGTTTGACAACTTCTTCTCCGAGCACATGTACACATCGTACATCATCGGCGATGACAACATGTACGACCGAATGATTGTACAAGGCCAAGAGACGCTGACAGAAGAGTTTGTGCACCGTGATCAAGAACGCATAGCAAACGAACTGCTGAATACAGAGTTGGATTTGTGGGAATACTAATCCATTGGGCAAACAAGAGCAGGTGCAAAGCCTGCTCGTTTGCGTTTAGTAGGTAGATTTATGCAGAATAAGAGAAAATTTTGGAATATGTACGTTACCACCTCGGTCAGCATCACGCTGGTGCTGTTCTTGGTGGGGTTGGTAGCGATGGTCACCCTGTCGGCTCATCGGATGATTGAGCAGGTGAAGCATAATGTGACGTTGACGGTCGTGTTGTCTCCTGAAGCGGACTCGTTGCAGGTGGAGCGTTGTGGCGCTGTGCTACAAGCTGCACCTTATTGCCATGCGTGCCGATATATATCCAGTGAAGAGGCTTTGGAGGAACACGTGCGCTCATTGGGAGATGATCCCTCGCAGTTTCTCGGCTATAATCCCCTGTTGGCATCGTACGAGGTGAACCTTACTTCGGCGTACGCCAATGCAGACAGCATTGCTGTAGTGGAACAACAGATCAGTCGGTTACCTTACGTTAAGCAGGTGATGTACCAGAAGGATCTTGTCGAATTGCTGGAGCATAATGTCAGTCAAGTAACGTTGGTATTGCTCGGCTTGGCAGTCATGCTGTTGCTGATAGCCTACGTACTGATCATCAATACGATTCGTCTGCATGTGTACAGCCATCGTTTCCTGATTAACACGATGCGTTTGGTAGGAGCCACTCCGTGGGTTATCAAGCGTCCGTTTGTCGCGCGCAGCCTGCGCATGGGATGCTGGTCGGCATTATTGGCACTTGTGCTGCTCGCCGGATTATTCTATTATGTGCAGTACTCCATGAATATTGTACTGATGTCTGTCTGCTGGCAGAATATAGTGCTCATAGCGGCAATTGTACTGCTGACGGGCGAGCTGCTGACCTTGATAGGTTCGCTCATTGCCGTGAACAGGTATATCCGCATGGATACAGAGCGGATGTACGCTATATAGAACGCTTCGCTAAAAGAGTAAAGACCGCTTGCTAAAAGACAAAAGATTAAAATGAAACAATTACCGAAATTCAACACTATACTCATCGCCGTGTGTGTGCTGATCATCGTGATAGGCTTTGCCTTGATGACCGGTGAACCGTCCGGCGCAACGGAGTACAACCCTGATATATTCTCATTCCGCCGCATTACCGTTGGGCCGATGATTGCCTTGGCAGGCTTCGTGCTGATGATTGTTGCGATATTGTTCCCAAAGAAAAACAAGGAGGATAAGCAATGAGTTGGTGGGAAGCATTAGTGTTAGGCATCATACAGGGGCTTACAGAATTCTTGCCCGTATCCAGTTCCGGACATCTTGAGATAGGTCAAGCCTTATTCGGTACCGCGAGTGAGGAGAATCTGACGTTCGCGATTGTCGTACACACGGCAACCGTGCTTGCAACGATAGTGATCCTGTGGAAGGAGATCATGCAATTACTGCGCGGCACGTTCTGCACGCTTGCATGGAACGAGGAGAAGGATTATGTAGCCAAGATCCTTGTTTCGATGATTCCCGTGTTTATTGTCGGGATGTTCTTTAAGGACGAGGTCGAAGCTTTCTTTGGTAACGGCTTGTTGTTGGTTGGTATATGCTTGATTGTTACGGCGTTGCTGTTGTATCTGAGCGAGTGGCTAACCAAACGTCTGGCACAGAAGGGGAGAACAGGGCATGAAGTCAGTTACCGCGACGCGTTTGTTATCGGTTTGGCGCAGGCGTGTGCAGTACTGCCCGGATTGAGCCGTAGTGGAACGACGATAGCCACCGGTCTGTTGTGCGGCGTTAAGAAAGAAAGCGTAGCACAATTCTCGTTTCTGATGGTACTTGTGCCGATATTGGGCGAGGCGTTTCTTGACCTGCTTGATCTATTGAAAGGCGAAGCCGTCAGCAGCCTGGGCTTACTGCCACTGGCTGTGGGATTTGTCGCAGCCTTCGTGACAGGATGTTTCGCCTGCAAGTTCATGCTGAATATAGTGCGCAAGCAGAAACTGATATATTTTGCTATCTATTGCGTCTGCGCAGGCGCGTTTGCAATAATCTGGTCGCTGCTGTAAATGGATTTTGTAGAGGGCGAGATACTGGCGTTTGACAAGCCTCTGCATTGGACGAGTTTCGATGTTGTCAACCGCGTACGCGGAATGCTATGCAGGGCGTTGGGTGTCAAAAAACTGAAAGTCGGACACGCCGGCACACTGGATCCTTTGGCGACAGGCGTGGTGATAGTCTGCACAGGCAGACAGACCAAGCATATCGACGAATTGATGAACCACACCAAGGAGTACGAGGCAGTACTTCAGTTGGGAGCCACCACGCCGAGTTATGATCTGGAGCATCCGATAGATGCGACCTATCCGACAGCGCACATAACGCGTGAGTTGTTAGACGAAGTGCTTCCGACGTTCAAGGGCGAGCAGTGGCAAGTGCCACCGGTGTATTCGGCAGTAAAGATCAACGGAAAGAGGGCTTACGAATATGCGCGCAAAGGGCAGCAAGACAGCATAGAGATCAAGCCCAAACTGCTGGTGATTGATGAGATAGAATTGCTACAATTCGATGCGGCAACGATGCAGCTCACGATCCGCGTGGTGTGCTCGAAAGGAACATACATCCGTGCATTAGCGCGGGACATAGGGGAGCGCCTGCACTCCGGAGCACACCTGATCGCTTTGCGGCGTACGCGCGTAGGCGACTATACGATAGATAAATGTATGAGCATCGAGCAGTTGCAACAAATAATTGAAAAATAGTAAATGATTATATGAAACTTAGTGAGTTCAAGTTTAAGTTACCCGAGAGTCAGATAGCCCAATACCCTCCGCTGCACCGCGAGGATGCGAAGATGTTGGTGCTGCATCGTACAACCGGCAAGATAGAGCACAAGAAGGTGTCTGAGGTTGTCGATTATTTTGACGAGCAAGATCTGATGGTGTTCAACGACACAAAGGTTTTTCCCGCACGTCTGTATGGCATCAAGGAAAAGACCAACGCAGAAATTGAGATCTTCCTGTTGCGTGAACTTAATCACGAAGACTCTTGCTGGGACGCACTCGTTGAGCCTGCGCGCAAGATTCGTATAGGAAACAAACTCTACATCGACGATGACAATACTATCATCGGCGAGATAGTGGATAACACGACCTCCCGTGGCAGAACAATCCGTTTTGAGTCGGACTATACGCCTGAGAAACTTGTGGAACGACTCTTTGCCTTAGGCTCAACACCGTTGCCCTCGTACATTCATCGTCCGATGAAAGCCGAGGTGGCGCGTAACTTCCGCAAGGAGTTTCTGATAGAAGATGACGCTGAACTGGAGCCAGTCATTCGTGATATGGATGAGGAGCGCTATCAGTCTATCTTCGCAACGGAAGTCGGAGCAGTAGCTGCTCCGGCATCCTCTATACACGTTAGCAGAAACCTGCTTAAACGTATAGAGATTCGTGGCATAAACTATACCACGCTAACATCTCATGTAGGCTTGGGCAACTTCAAGATTGTGGATGTTGAGGATCTGAACAAGCATAAGGTCGATTCGGAGCAGATCGTCATCAAGCCGACTTGCGTAGAGATGGTCAATAAAGCCAAACTCGGCAAGAAACGTATCTGCGCCGTCGGCACAGAGGTGATGCGTGCACTGGAATCCGTAGCCGGAACGACAGGTCTGATCAAGGAGTATGAAGGCTGGACGAACCGTTTCATCTATCCTCCTTACGATACCCTTGTGCCAACGTCATTGCTCGTAAACTTCTATTTCCCTCTCTCGTTGCAACTGATGATGGTGACGGCTTTCGGCGGATATGAATTTGTCATGGCTGCCTACAAAGAAGCCCTCAAGAAAAACTATCGCTTCGGCGATTACGGCGATGCGATGCTGATAGTGGATTAAGTCTTTGTACTTTTAGTGAAACGGTCTATGCAGGTACGAATAGATGAGTCGTGGCGTCAGGTGCTCCAGCCGGAGTTTGACAAGCCGTATTTTGAGATCCTGACTTCATTCGTGCGTCATGCTTACGCTACCAGGACTTGCTATCCGCCGGCGAGACTGATCTTTCATGCATTCGACGCGTGCCCTTTTGACAAGGTGCGCGTCGTTATATTAGGCCAGGATCCTTATCACGAGCCCGGACAAGCCGAAGGCTGGGCGTTCTCCGTGCCGGACGGTGTGCGTATACCTCCGAGCCTGGAGAACATCTACAAGGAGCAACAGCGTGACCTCGGTATCATTACACCTGCCTCCGGTCATCTTGAGCGCTGGGTAGAGCAGGGAGTATTGCTGCTGAATGCGACACTGACTGTTGAGGCGCACCGCGCAGGCAGTCATCAGGGCAAAGGCTGGGAAGAACTGACGGATGCGGCAATCATGGCACTCAACGAGCGGCGCGAGCATCTTGTGTTTATGTTATGGGGCAGTTATGCACAGCGCAAAGGGCTGTTCATTAATCGCCGCAGACATCTTGTGCTCGAGGCGCCACACCCGAGTCCGCTGTCGGCATATAGAGGTTTCATAGGCTGCGGGCATTTCTCCGCTGCCAACGAATACCTTCAGAAACATCATTTACCTCCTATCCAATGGTAATATTCAAACAAAAAATGTCGCTTTCACGCGACATTTTTTTGTTGTTTGTGACGTTGGCTTAACGTTGTGTAAACCTCGTTAAAACCTCGTTAAAACCTCGTTTTACTCTCGTTTCTCTCGTACACATTTACTTCACGCGCTCGCAGTAGCTGCCGTCACGTGTGTCAACGCGTACAATCTCGCCCTCGTTGATGAACAGAGGTACGCGGATCTCGGCGCCGGTCTCCAACTTGGCAGGCTTGAGTGTGTTAGTAGCGGTATCACCACGCAGACCTGGTTCGGTGTAGGCAATGGCGAGCTCTACTTTAGCAGGCAATTCGGCGAAGAGGATCGTATCCGTCGATGCGTCGGAAACGACGTCAACAACAAATCCCTCTTTCAGGTAATCCACACCGGTGATCAGGTCATGGGCGATAGGAACCTGCTCGTAAGTCTCGTTGTTCATGAAGATGTAGTCCTCACCCTCCTTGTACAGGAATTGGTACGGACGACGCTCTACGCGAACGTCTTCCAGTTTCTCGCCGATATTGAAGCGGCGCTCCAGAACGCGGCCGTCAACAACGTCTTTGAACTTAACGCGCATAATCGTGTTGCCCTTGCCGGGTTTCACATGCAGAAATTCGATTACGAAATACAAACGGCCGTCCATACGGATGCAAACGCCGTTCTTGATGTCTTGTGAGTTAATCATAATGTTGTTATGAGTTAATAGTTTTGAATTATCAATAATAGCGGCAGTAACCGCATTCTTTGCAATTTGCTTGCAAAGATACAAAAAAAAATGGATATTTGCAAATTTTTGCAGAAAAATCGCATATTTTGTGCGTTTGACTTGCAAATGTGCAAAAATTTTCGTATCTTTGCTTGACAAATATGTTTCACTAAATAACTATACAATGTTTGCATATATACAATCACTTTTTCAATCTCTGGATGTGATGCAGATTGTGGCAGCCACATTCTTTTTGATCGCTATCATCGACCCGTTCGGTAACGTGCCGGTAACGATAAACATGGAGAAACAGGGTGCTAAGATCAACCCGTGGCTTGTCTGTATAGCCTCTGCTGTCATTCTGCTGGCTTTTCTTTTGCTGGGTGAGTCATTGATGAAAATCTTTGGTATCAAGGTGGAGTATTTTGCCGTAGCCGGCGGATTCATCATCTTCCTGATGGCACTTGAGATGATCTTGGACATCACGATCTTCAAGGCGGATGTGGACGGCAATGGTAATGTTGTGCCTCTCGCCTTCCCGATGTATGCGGGTCCGGGTGCGTTTACGGCATTGATTGCCATGACAGCCGAATACAATGTAATCAACCTTGTGATGGCTGTGCTCGTGTGTATCCTGATCTTGTTTGCCGTGTTGTCCGGCACACATTGGCTGATGAAGTATCTGGGCAAGAACGCTTTGTATGTAATCCGGAAGTTTTTCGGCATCATCGTATTGGCCATTGCCTGCCAGTTGATGTTCGCTAATTTGGCAATTGTATTTAACTGATCATGACGAAGCATAGTATATTTGTAGTTGTTACCGCGTTGGTATTCGCCGGTTGCACCAGGGCTCCTCGATTCGAGGTGCGCGGAAACGTAACGGGTGCGGAGGGTGAAGTGCTGTATCTGGAGCACACGGGCTTGGTGGCAACAGAGGTGGAGGACTCCTGTGTGCTGTCTGCTGCCGGCGCGTTTGCGCTTCATGGCGTTGCGCCGGACTACCCTGACTTCTATCGTCTGCGCGTGGGACAGAAGTACGCTGTTCTGGTCGTTGATTCGATAGAGACCATCACGCTTCGCACGACGTGCGACAGCCTGCCGCTGACGGAGGCATTCGACGGTTCGGAGCAGAGTGTGCTGGTGGCACAACTCAGGCGTTCGCTACGTGAGAAACCGATAGACGAACACCGTGCGTTTGCCCAAGAGGTGATCTTGCAGCATCCTCGTACGATGGCGGCCTACTATGCAGTATTCCAGAGCAAGCAGGGCGTGCCGGTGTTCGACATGTATGATGCTGAGCAGCTGAAGTTCTACAAGGCAGTGGCGACGTCCATGAATGTGGCAAAGCCGGAATATGTGCGTACGAAAACTTTGTGCGGGCAGGTTATGGATGTGGTGAACGCCGAGCGTCGGGTGCAGAATCTTCTCGCGATGAAGCAGTATATTGATGAGAGCGAGAACTCGCTGTTAGAGATTGCATTGCCTAATATCTATGGAGATACATGCCGCTTGAGTGAGCATGTTGGCAAAGTGGTTGTGCTGGAGTTCTCGCATTCGCAGATGGATCAGGGCAACGCGTACGTGCTGGCTTTACGCGAACTGGACAATAAATACAACAGCAAAGGGTTGGATATCTATTCCGTGAGTGTGGACGGATCGAAACTGATCTGGGAAGAGTGGGTGAGAAACCTGCCGTGGACATGTGTGCGCACCGAGACAACGGAACCGCTTGTCACGTATAATGTCGGAGCAGTACCTGTCATGTTCCTCTTGGATCGGAAAGGGGCTGTGCAAGGGCGCTATACGGACTTTGAGCAGCTGGAGAAAGATATAAAGAAATATTTGTAATCATAACATTCTAATACAATGACAGAACTGAAAGGACTAACGATAGCCATGGCGAGTGATCACGCCGGCTATAACTTGAAACAGGATGTACGTGCGTGGCTGGAGAGCCAGGGCGCACAAGTGAAAGACTATGGTTGCTACTCGACAGAGAGTTGCGACTATCCCGATTTTGCACATCCGCTGGCAGAGGCTGTTGAGAAAGGTGAGCAGCCGCTCGGCATCGTAATATGCTCGACAGGCAACGGTATCTGTATGACCGCCAACAAACACCAAGGCGTACGCGCTGCATTATGCTGGGATGTGCCTCTGGTAGAGCTTGCTCGGCAACATAATAACGCCAATGTGCTCGGTCTGCCGGCGAACTTCATCAGCAAGGAGAAAGCCCTGGAAATGGTTAAGACTTTCTTTGCCACGGACTTTGAGGGTGGACGTCATGAACGCCGAGTGAACAAGATCGCTTGCAAGTAAAGTGAAACATCACCTCACACGTGCAATCAACCTCCTACGCTGTTGGGGCAGTTATGCTCTCAGCAGCGTAGGTGTGTATCATGTGCGTCACCTACCGACGTTCGTATCTGTCGAACCGGCAAACTTCTGCCAACTGGCGTGCCCCGAATGTCCTGTAGGTATGCATCAGAATCAAGGCAGTCGAAAGGTGATGAGCCTTGAGGATTTTCGGCATATAGTGGATGAAATAGCTCCGTTTGTGCACACGATACAACTGTTCTGGCAGGGCGAACCGCTGCTCAATGAGCAGTTGCCGGAGATGGTGCATATTGCTCACGAGGCGGGTATCTATACGATCGTCTCTACTAACGCGCAAAGGATGGATATAGTTACAGCCACGGCTCTTGCACGTGCCGGGCTGAACAGAATCATCATCAGCATGGACGGATGGACGCAGCAGAGTTATGAACAGTACCGGCGTGGTGGAGATGTAGAGAAAGCGAAAGAGGCGGTGCGAGTACTCCGACATGCGAAAGATCAGACCGGCGCAAGGATGCTCATCGAACTGCAATGCCTGTATCTGAAAACCAACGAGCACGAGTGGGGGATCTTCCATCGCGAGTACAAACGTCTTGGTGCTGACCGCTTGACCTTAAAGACTGCCCAACTATATGATTACGAACACGGCTCACCACTCATGCCTTCTGACACCCGTTATGCGCGTTACAGATGGAACGAGCCAACACACACGTACATCCCCAAACGTCGTCTACACAATCATTGCTTCCGTCTGTGGAGCGGGTGCGTAATAGATGTGCACGGCAATATCCGGCCTTGCTGCTATGACAAACAGCAAACATATACTTGGGGTAACATTCTTTTGCCCGACTCTTCGCTCGCCGCTATATGGCATAGCGAACAAGCCGAATCGTTCCGGCGCAACTTGCTACACAGTCGTGCATCCATCCCGATGTGCACGAACTGCGATGAATAACTCATTTGCAGAAATCTGATAACGTTGGAAAGAAGAGATCTGTGTAATCTTGTACCTGAACGGGCACAGGATTATTTTTTGTCAGATAGACGGCACGCATCCCTGCGTTCCGGGCGAACTGCATGTCGCTGAGGCTGTCGCCAACCATCACCGAGCGTGTCAAATCAATGTCAGGAAAATCTTTTTGTGCCTGTAAAGCCAACCCGATAGCAGGCTTGCGATTATGCGAGCCGCTGTCTTGCAGGTCGGTGCAAGTATAGACGTTGTCAATACGTCCGCCTGATGCCTCGATGTCGTGGAGCATGTGAGCATGGACATCATCAAGGTCGGCTTGTGACATCAGTCCCTTGCCTACCCCCTGCTGGTTGCTGACGATGATGAGGCGATGGTATTGCTTGCTCAATGTTGCTATGGCTTCCCGTGCCCCGGGAATCCACTCCCACATTCCCCAGTGTCTCACGTAATCACCGGGAAGATGGCGGTTCAACACTCCGTCACGGTCAAGGAACAATGTTGTATCTTCCGGAAAGAGAGTAACGAATTCACGTTGTGCCCGATAGTAATCATCCGGCACGCCGATATCAATGAAATAATCGCTGAACCGCATCCCGCAGAAGCCATCACTACCAGCCAAGGGTTGCATCAGTTCTTTCTCGAACGAGAACTTCTCCGGCAAGCCTTGGCTCATCAGCCATACACGGCTGATAGCATAGATCCCTCCGTTAATGCAGCCCGCACCGTTACTCTGCTCCTTCTCGCGGAAAGCAGTGATACAGCCTTCGGTACATTCAACAGCCCCGTAACGCGCAGTGTCGGGCACGTCGCGCAGGGCAACGGAGAGATGAGCGTGACGGCTGGTGTGGAAATTACATAATGCCGACAGGTCAATATCGAATAGTGTGTCGCCGTTCAGTACAAGGAAACCGTCGCTCTTAATATATTGCGCCGCCTTGACAATCGCACCGCCGGTAAACAGAGGAGTGCTCTCGTTGGAGAAGCTCACCTTGATACCTTTGTAACCATCATGAAAATACGACTCGATCTGTTCGTGCAAATAGCCCGTGGCAAGTACAACATGTGTCACGCCAGCGTCTGCCAGCCTGTCAAGCAGGTAACACAAGAACGGCTTGCCATATACCGGAGCCATAGGCTTGGGTATATTCCCCAGCACATGGCTTAGCCTCGTGCCGAACCCTCCGGCTAATATGACAGCTTCTCTAAACACCAAACTCTAAACCCTAAACATTCAATGTGGAAATATCGTTGCTTCTACAATCTCGCAGATGATATGTCCGAGCATGATATGGCACTCTTGAATGCGCGGAGTGTCGCTCGATGGCACATTCAACAGGTAGTCAGCCAGCGCTTTCATCTCGCCGCCCGTCTCGCCAGTCAGGGCAACGGTAATCACACCCAACTCCTTCGCTTTCTTGAACGCGTTGACGATGTTCCTTGAGTTGCCCGATGTGGACAATCCAACCAGTATATCTCCCTTCTGACACGAACCGTCAATCATCCGAGAATAGATGAGATCATAGCCGTAGTCGTTCGCTACAGCCGTCAAGTATGATGTGTTGCAGTGCAACGCCTCCGAGTTCAGCGGTGGGCGGTCGTAATAGAACCGCCCCGACAACTCGGCTGCTAAGTGCTGTGCATCAGCCGCACTGCCGCCGTTGCCGCACCACAGAATCCGTCTGCCGTGTTGCAATGCCTCAACCATCACGTCCGCCACACGCCGGATTGTCTCCAACAACTCGGGCGTATCCAATATCTGCTGTTTGGTGGCAATACTGCCTGCTATTGAACGGGTTACAGTGTCCATGTTTTCAATCCTTCCTGTGTAAATTCATATCGTTTGACTTGACCTGAGAATCGTTCGGTCAAGGCTTTCTCAACGGCGTAACGTGTCGTGCCCGGGCAGTAGAAAAACATAAATCCTCCGCCGCCTGCGCCACTGACCTTGCCGCCTGTAGCGCCTGCCGACAAGGCTGCATGGTAAATATCGTCTAACAGCGGATTGCTGATGCCCGACGCCGTGCGTTTCTTGTGTTCCCAACCGAAGTTCAGTATCTCGCCGATGGCATCAATGTCGCCCCTGAGCAGACTCTCCTTCATCCAAACGGCTTGTTGTTTCAACTGGTGCATCGCATCTATCGAGTCGTTGTTCTTTGCTTTCACATTGTCTATTTGCCCTTGAATAATCTTCGCACTCACGTGGCTCGTCTCGGTATAATACAGCAGCAGATTGTGTGCCAACTCGTCTTGGTAACGTTGCCTGATGCGCAGCGGATTAACGATCACCTTGTCGTCTTGCAAGAACTGCATGTAGTTGAACCCGCCGAACGTAGCTGCGTATTGATCCTGTTTGCCGCCTGCCATGCCGAGGTCAAGGCGCTCTATCTCGTACGCCAGACGCGCCAGATCGTACTCGCCGAGCGGTAACTTCAACCATTCAGCAAACGCACCCAAAATGCTCACTACCAGTGTACTTGACGTACCCAGACCACTGCCTGCCGGCGAATCCACATGGCAGGTGATACGCATCGAAAGAGGTTTCTTGGTGAAATCTTTCACCACGCGGTTATACACGCCTTTGCTGAGCACAAAGAATCCGTCTGTATCCAGTTGCTCCACGCTGTCATATATTTCCTCCAAACCTGCATCGGGCGACGAGAATACAATCTTCCCGTTGTCCAGCGGCTCAATCGTTGTATAGGCATACAGCGAGATTGTGGCGTTCAATATTGCTCCGCCGTATAGGTCGGAGTAGGGCGATACATCCGTACCGCCGCCCGCTAATCCTAATCGTAATGGTGCTTTGCTGCGAATTATCATAACTTCTTTCAACTATCAACTATTCAAGATGGCGGCGGTCATCACGGACCACGCGTATTTCTGTTTCTCTTTCTTAATATTCTCTCCGAACAGTTTATCCCGTTCCTCGGCAGACATATCGGCAAACCGAACCAGTGCCTGAGCTATGGCGTGCTCATCCACAGGGCACACATATCCCACTTTCCCGTCCGGCACTATCTCCGCCAAGCCACCCACGTTCGTCACCAGCATCGGTCGCTCGAAATGGTAAGCAATCTGCGTCACACCACTCTGCGTAGCCGTCTTGTACGGTTGCACAATCATATCTGCTGCCGAGAAGTACAGTCGCACCCGCTCATCGGGAATGAAGTCTGTGTGCCATGTTATCGTCCCTTCCAGCCCTAACTCTTGCTCCAACTGCTTGTACTGCTCGCCGTTGTTGTAGAACTCGCCTGCTACCACCAAAAGCATAGCGGCTGATTGCTGATCGCTGGCTGCTGATTGCTTTCTTGCTTCCGCGTACGCCCGCATCAGCACATCCAGTCCCTTGTAGTCGCGTATAAAGCCAAAGAACAGCAGTATCGTCTTGTCTTGCGGTAACCCCAATTCTGTACGCGCTTTGCGTTTCTCCACCGCCTCGCCGAAATTGTCATACAACGGATGCGGACTCAACTTAACCACTGACTGCTGATTGCTGACTGCTTCCGGCAAGAACTTCAAGCAGTCTTGTCGTACACTCTCCGACATCGCCACAAACCGGTCAACGCTCCTGATAAAGTACCGTATCAGCCATTTGTCCCAGAAGTGTGGCTCGTGCGGAATAACATTGTCCAGTACCGACACAACCTGTATTCCCTGTCTTCGTGCCAGGCGTGCTATCGTTCCCAAGCACGGAGCCATCAACGGTATCCAGAACTTGATGACCAGCACATCAATCTTCGCCTTCTTGAGCAGCCGTGCCGTATTCCACCAACTCCACGGAGCGATACTGTTCATCGTCCGTGTGATCTTCAGATCCTTTGGCGCAGGCGAGTCGCTGTATTGCGTTTTGCCCGGAAACAGGAAGTCCGGATACTGCATCGTGAACGTGAAGATCTGCACATCATGACCCTCGGTCATGAACTGTCGTGCCAGCCGTTCATTGAACGCGGCAAGCCCGCCCCTGTAGGGGTAGGCTGTGCCGAGCAATGCTATGTTCAACGTATCGTTCAATTACTTCTTTCCTTTTTTCCAATTGCTCTGTTTGGCAGGGATAACCTTCGTATCGGCTTTCGCCTTGGGCTTTTCGGCTTTCGGCTTCTCGGCGGGTATCTCCGCCTTCTCCAGCCAGCAGATAGCGTCGCCCTTCGTCACTTTTTGTCCCTGCTGCTTGTCAATAGCTACAAGGCGCGAGTTCTCGAACGCTCTCAACGCTTCTATGCCGTGTTGCGTCTGCAGGTAGCAAACTACCTCGCCCTGACGGAACAACGTACCGAACGCCGGTGCGTGGCTGTCTTCGTTGAAGTCCAGCTCCCACAGCACAGTGCCCGCCTGCGTTGCCTCAACAGGCTCACTCGTCGGATGCAGAATAGCGCGTTTGTCGGCAGCGGAGATGAAGGTGACATGTTGACCACCCTTGGCGGCTTTCTCCATGCGCTCCAGCAGGTCTTTGTTGAACTGCTCCTTCGCCAACCCCGACTTGTACTCGCGGTACTGTTTCTCGTGCATGGCGAACTCAAACAGCTCTTCGTCGTCTTGACCGCGATCCCAACCGAGTTCTTCCATCTCTTTGATGAAGCGCGGCAGCTCGTTCGGGTAGAGTTTCTGCGGATCGTCGGTGTAGAACTCGAAGCCTTTCTCTTTCGCCAGTTCGATGATCTCCGGCGCCAACTCGCCCGGCAACTTGCCTGACTTGCCGAGGATCATGCCCCACATCGCGGGATCCATTCTGGTGAAGTCCTTCTCGCCCATCGAACGGCTGAACAGGTTCATCAGCGCGGCGTTCTTTACGTATTGGCTGAACGGTGTAACCAAGCACGGTGTACCGAGCATCGGCCAAATCCTCTGCACCTCGTCAAACAGTTGCACGAGCAGTTCGTCCTCGCTCAACTCCTTATCGCCTTTTTTCTTGAGGTTCGCGTTAATAGCAGCGTGCATGCCTTTCAGGTCAGCCATCAGTGAGCCCATCATACCTCCCGGCAGACCGCAGCCTACCAGCAGCGAAGTCATCAGTGAGTTCTTGGGATCAATCCAGTAGCCGAGGAAGTCGTCAATGAACGATTGCGTAAGGCTGCGTGCCTCCATATACGCATTCATATTGATGTCCTTAACGAGGAATCCCGCGTCGCGCAACATTGCCTGAATAGTAATCACATCCGGGTGTACCTTACCCCAACTCAGCGGTTCCATAGCTACATCCAGTACATCGCCGCCGGCTTTCGCAACCTCAAGCATTGATGCTACACTGAATCCCGGGCCCGTGTGACCGTGGTATTGGATGATGATGTCTGGGTGTTTCTCCTTGATAGCAGCAACAATCACGCCCAACATGTGCGGACGACCCACACCTGCCATGTCCTTCAGGCAGATCTCTTGCGCACCGCCTTCAATTAGCTGCTCGGCGAGGTTGATGTAATACTCAGCCGTGTGTACCTTCGAATAGGTGATACACATCGTTGCCTGCGCCGTCATGCCTGCTTCTTTTGCCCACTTGATGCTCGGGATAATGTTCCTCGGGTCATTGAGGCCGCAGAAGATTCGCGTAATGTTTGTGCCCTGTGCATGTTTTACTTTGTACATCAACTGTCGTACATCCGCCGGCACAGGGTTCATTCTGAGGGCATTGAGTCCACGATCCAACATGTGCGTCTTGATGCCGGCCTCGTTAAACGGTTTGCAGAACGTGCGCACAGCCAGGTTCGGATTCTCGCCGTACAACAGGTTAACTTGCTCACTCGCACCGCCGTTGGTCTCCACGCGGTCAAAACACCCCATGTCGATGATCACGGGAGCAATCTTTGCCAACTGATCGCGGCGAGGTACATATCGCCCGCTACTCTGCCACATGTCGCGGTACACGAGCGAAAATTGAACTTCTTTCTTTGCCATGATATATATTGTTCTTTATGTTTAATTATGTTGTTCGAACGGTTATGTTGATATATTTAGAACGGCGCCGCGTAGGTGCATCCCTCTCTCCAGCGGGAACAGCCGTAGCGTGTTCGCCCGCGGATGATGCGTCCTTGCTTGCACAGCGGACAAGGCATACCTGCCTGGTCGGCTTTCACCTCACGTACCACCTCCGTGGTCATCTGTTTGAGTTCGGCGAGGAACTCCCGAGCCTCATATTCGCCGCGTTCGATCATGCGCATTTTCTTTTCCCAACGTCCCGTCAGTTCGGCGGACATCAGCAGCGGTGAGATGATCTTTGCTATCAGATCCACTCCTAATGGTGTGGCATGTACAGCCTTGCCCTGGCGCTCGATGTACTTGCGTTGGAACAGTTTCTCGATGATTGCTGCGCGTGTTGACGGACGACCTATACCATTCTCTTTCATCGCGTCCCGCAGATCCTCATCATCTACCGTCTTACCTGCTGTCTCCATCGCGCGCAGCAGTGTCGCCTCGGTGTAGTATTTCGGTGGCGTGGTGGTTTTCTCTTTCAGCTGCGGCTCGTGAGGACCTTGCTCGCCCTTTACGAAGTCCGGCAGACTCTGACTCGCCGCTTGGTCTGTCGTCTCGGTCTCCTCTGCTTGCTGCTTGCTGAACACCTCTCTCCAGCCCTGCACCAGCACCTGCCGTCCCGTCACCTTGAATTGAACTGCTGAACGCTGATCGCTGCTCGCTGCCGGCTGCACCTCAGCCATCACTGTCGTGTTGCTCACCTGGCAATCCGGATAGAAGGCAGCGATGAACCGCAGGGCGATCTTTCGGAACACTTTCTTTTCTTGCTCCGACAGGTTGTCTGGACGCTGACCGGTCGGTATAATAGCGTGGTGGTCGGTCACTTTTTTGTTGTCGAACACTTTCTTTGACTTCGGCAGCGAACCGGCTCCTTTTCCGCTGTCAGCCTTCAACCCGAGCAGCGGTTGCACCTCGGGATAGAAGTCCTTGATGCCCTCCAGCGTCTTCGGCACATGGGCGTAGATATCCTCGCTCAGGTACGTCGTGTCCACGCGTGGGTAGGTGGTCACATGTTTCTCGTATAGCGACTGGATGAGTTTCAGTGTCTGTTCTGCCGTGTAGCCGAATGACTTGTTGCACTCCACCTGCAGCGATGTCAGGTCGAACAGTCGCGGCGCGTACTCCGTGCCTTTCTTTTTCTCCACCGAGGTGATCGTCAGCGGCTGATCCTTAATCGCATCAATCACCGCCTGCGCCTCCTCCAGCGTAGCGAACCCTTTCTGCTCCTCACTCTCTTCTGCTTGCTGCTCGCTGCCCACTGCCTGCTGACTTCTGACCGCTGATGGCTGATAGCTAAACAACGTGTCTCTGTACAGCGTCTTCAGTTCGTAGTATGTCTTCGGCACGAAGTGCTCGATCTCTTGCTGCCGCTTGACGATCAGGGCGAGAGTAGGGGTCTGCACCCGACCGATAGACAGGATGTTCCGGTCTTTGCCCACCCCGCGCGCGTATTTCAGTGTATAGGCGCGCGAGGCGTTCATGCCGAGCAACCAGTCGCCTATCGCACGCATTAGTCCGGCTTCGTACAGGTGCTGGTAGGCACTCTGATCCTTCAGCTGTTTGAACGCGTCGCGTATAGCTTCCTCTGTCAGCGAGGATGTCCACATTCGCTTGACGGGCACCTTACACCCTGCCTGCTGATATACCCAGCGCTGGATGAGCTCGCCCTCCTGTCCCGGGTCACCGCAGTTGATGACCTCGGTGGCTTGGCTCATCAATTGCTTGATGATGTTAAACTGCTTCTGCACGCCTTCGTCACCGCTCACCTTGATGCTGAACCGCTCGGGAATCATCGGCAGCGCGGACATGTTCCAGCCTTTCCATTGCTCGTTGTACTCATGAGGATCGTACAATGCACACAGATGACCGAACGTCCACGTCACCCAATACCCGTTACCTTCCATATAACCATCGCGCCGGGTGTTGGCACCCAGCACTTTGGCTATATCTCGTCCGGCGGACGGTTTCTCGGCTACACAGAGGATCATGTGAATTTGAGATTTCTGATATTATTTACTCTACGCGTCGGCCGTCGATGGTGAACGTCTGATTGCCGCGGCGGATGTAGAGTGCTCCGTTGTAAAAGAACTTCTGTACTTGGCTGTTGGGCATAGAGGTGAAAGTAACATCTTCGATGCCTACGAGCTTCTCTATGTCGCCTATAACCGGCAGTTGTTGTTGCGAGCCGGTGAGGATGAGCAGTTCGCCGGGTTGGAGTTCAACTGTTGATGCTGTCTGTTTTGTTTGGAGGTAGTAGTTGTACCATGTGCCGGAAGGAATAGTAACGCTTTGTTTCGCTGTCGCACTGAAGTTGCCGGCTACGAACACATTGTCACCCCACCGGATTGTGCGCAGTGCTTTGCCGCTATTGACGCTTACAGATGTCGGGTTACCTTCGAATACGCTCGGCATAAGGCGTGTACGCAGTTGGAGCGCCTGAGCGGTCTTGGTGAACGCAGCTTGACGATTCGGGTCGCTGAAGTAGCCTTTGGCTTCCGGACGAGGTTTCTTGTTGCAGCGATAGCTCTCATCGTTTCCATCCGGGTGGCTACTATCACAGTTGATAGAGAAATCGTAACCTATCTCCTCGAATTGCCAGATCATGTGTGAGCCGTTGAGGAAGGCGTTGAATATGATGTTCACCGGCACGCGCGCCAGACGCGCTGCTTCGTTGGTTTTCAGATCGCCGTCGCCCCACTTCTTTGCTTTGTACTGCATGCGCTCCTCGTCATGCGACTCGCAGTAACTGACGTAGCCGTCCTTGTTGGCGTCAGCAAAACCGTCTCCGTCCTTGAGCCAACCCATCGCCGTCTGGCAATAAGCGTTAGCGGTGTTAGCCCAGCACTGCATACCTGCGCTGATGAGTTGCGGACGTTCGGTGCCCATGTTGCTGCCCCAGTGCTCGAGGATGAAGTACGCACCCGGCGAAGCGGCTTGTACACCGTTGGTGTAGTAATCCTTGAGGTTGCTGACGGCAGTGTTCGGTTGGTCAGAGCAGAAGCCGTGGCTGAGGTCCATGCGGTAACCGTCAACTTTGTACTCCTCTAACCAGTACTTGAGCGCACGGGTGAACATCTCGTGTGCGGGAGCAAAACCGTGGTTCCAGTCCTCATAGACATTGTCGCTGTGCGGTGCCGTGACGTTGAACCAAGGGTTATTGGCGAGATCAGTGCCGTAGGGGTAGAGTTTGTTCATCGGGTTGTTGCCCGTAGCGTGGTTAAACACCATATCCATGATTACCGCCATGCCGCGTTTGTGGCATTCATCGATGAACTGCTTGAACATATCTGACGAGCCATACGCGCGATCGAAAGCGAAGTAATGGTTAGGCGAGTAGCCCCAGTTGTAGTTGCCGTCGAACTCGCAGACCGGCATCAGCTCGATAGCATTGACACCAAGGGTCTTGAGGTATTCGAGGCGTGCCATGAGTCCATTGAGCGAACGATCGGGAGTGAAGTCGTACACCCAGAGCTCGTAGATGACGAGGTTGTTCTTATTGGGGCGTTGGAAGTTCAGTGTAGCATCGCTCCAGTTATATGCGGTTTTGCCGGTTTGGATGACCGTTACGTAGCCACCGTCAGCACCTCTGGTAGGGTAATTGATCAGTTTGGGATCAACCGTTCTTGGCTCGTACTTGTCATCGGGGTGAAGCACCTTCTCCGAATAGAGGTCGGAGATCTGTTTCCTCACGCCGTCCGCGCGCTCTACAGCGTACTGGAAGCGGTACTCTTTGCCTTTTGTCAGACCGGTGAGGGTAATCCAGAAGTAATTGCCGTCTTTGTAGAGTTGGTGATCGCCGTCAAGTCTCCAACTGGTCATATCACCAATCAGGAACACGCGCTTGGCAGATTGGGTCTTGCTGGCTGCGTAGGTGCAGAGAGTGACAGATGTGCCATCCTCGCCATAGTAGATACCATTGCTTACACCGGCAGGGCGGCTCTTTTCTGTAGGAGTCAAGCCCTCCACTGCCTCCCATAAGTCAACGGCTTCCTCTTTACCGGTATTACCGGTAGGAATAGGGTTAGAGTCCGGGGTTACTTGTGCCGTCACTGCTAATGCCAGCAGTGCGGAAATAAAAATAGAGAATAATCGTTTCATATTGTTTGAGTTTTATTAGTAAGAAGGCGTGCAGCCAAGCGCGCCTTCCTGATGATTATTGCAGTTGAGCACCAAGCAGGTTGTAGCGCACGCCGTCCTTGATGATAACCACCTGACCGTTCTCGATGGTCTTGATGATGTTGCTCTTGATCGTAGTGCTCTCTACGGCACTCACTTCGTCATCGTCCAGATCCAGATGGTAAGCGTCGTATGTAGCTTTGTCAACACGCTCCAGCTCAATCTTGCCTTTCCACTTGATACTGCGGATAATAATGTAGTTCGTGCCTTCGGGGATAGCCCACTTCTCGCAACCAGCCCAACCGTTTGCCCATTCGAGGGTGACTTTGGTGTCGTTGATGGTCGTCTTGGTTCTTGAATAGTAGGTGTTGCCGTCAAAATCCTTGATGGCAATGTAGCTGCCCATCTGGCAGTCGATGGTCAGTTTGCCGTCCTCGAACTTGTACTTGTCGTCGTACGAGTCGTAAGCAGCCTCGCCTGCATCTGCACCATTAATCCAACCCATGGCATAGAAATCGTGACCGAGGGCGCTGCTGCCGCCTTCGCCACCACCGCCTTGTTCACCGCCGCCGCCTTCGCCGCAGTCCGCAGCACCGACATATACAAGGTCTCCGGCATCCATGCTCAACTTGATGTAGAAGTCATATTTGCCGTCCTTTTTGCAGGTGAGTTGGTTGGCGCTCTTGCCGCCTTCAAAACTCTGGTATTCGCCGTACGGGTCAAGATCTACCATCCACGTGTCGCCGCAACTCTGGTTGATGAGTTTAACCACATCACCGGATTTGAGCTCTACGCACGATGCTTTGTACTGCACGCGTCCCTGCATGTCGGGGTCACCGAACTTAGGGGCATCAACGACTTTACTGCCATTAATCTGCAGGCCGTAAGGGCCATCCTGGCACTCTGCGTATGCTGCCAATCCCATAGCAAGCATAGCAACAAATGTAAAAATCTTTTTCATTGTGTTTAAAATATTAATTGTTAATTATGCATTTTAAATTTTGCATTTTGCATTACTTCACGCGGTTGCCCATGGCATCGAACACTTGGTCGTTGCAACGGATATAGAGTTGTCCGTTCTCGATGAACTTCACTCCCTTGGCGTTGTCGGCTTTTACGTTCTCAACAGCGGTCGGCGTGCGATCGGTGCGCTCGGTGTTCTTGTCACCGCGCTTGCCGTCGGTCTTGATATATACGCCGTAGTTCGTGCCTTTGCCGGCGAGGGTGAAACCGTCAGGTGTGCTGTTGTAGCCGGAGTTCGGACCAACGAGCAGACGGATCTGACCGTTCGTGCCGGTGATGGTGGCTTTGTAGTAGCCGCTGCCGGCTTCGTCGGTAACTGCGGACTCGCTGTGAACGCCGGTTTTGTAGCGCGCGTTGATCAGTTTCTTAATATCGTCCTTGAAGGTTACCCAGTGCGGGAAAAATACCAGAGGTACACCCGGCATCGAGAGCAAGTAAGCGTAGCACTGCATGATCTTGTCTTTGCACACGGTCATCGAGTTGCCCGAACCGCAGAACTCGTTGTCGTCACGCTGGAACGAGTCGTGGCTGTCGAGGAACGTTACGGCATAACGTGCCTTGCCTGCGCCCGGCAGACCGGCGCCTTTCAGCTTTGTGTAGTTGTCGGCAGCTATACCCTCGTTGAACGCCGTATATTTCAACGCAAAGTCAAAGGTCAACGTATTATGTTGGGCATCGTTGAGGCGGTCTTTCAGGGTGTTGACATTGCCGTCCCAGTATTCCATGACGGAGAAGTACGCCTGTGCAGCTGTGTTGTAGTCGTTGATATGGCTATTGTGGAATCCTTTGCAGTAGTCGTAGCGGAATCCGTCAATCTGGATATCTTTGCGCAGCCATTTGAGGTACGCCTTGAACATATTGCGCACCGTGGCACTCTGATGATCCCAGTCGCGTCCGGAGGGGTAGTTCGCCTCACTGCCGTAGCCGTCGTCAGCTGCACCGGTAGCCGACCCCTTGCACGAGCCGGTGGCCTGTGTGTTCATCTCATCGGTGTTGCATATCCACGAACCGTCAGGACTATACGTGCCGAAGTCGCCGAAGTTATATGAGCCGAAGTTGCACCAGCCGTTGCGGGCAACACAGTGGTTAATCACGATGTCAGCCACCACGCGTGCGCCGTTTTGGTGTAGCGTAGTGATTAACTTGACGAGTTGAGTCTTTGTACCCCAGTCTGTATCCAGACCGCTGTAGTTGTTGGGCAGGTATCCCGTTCCGCCTGTTGACTGGCTCATCGGAGGCAGCCAGATCAGGTCGAACCACTGACCTATCTCTTCGGCGCTCGTGCCGTTTTGGGCGTTGTTGTAATCTACCCATTTGGTACGGCCGTAGCCCTTGCCGGTAGTGTAACTATCCCAGTAGAATGCCTGGAATAGCACATCCGGGCACTTCTCGGGGGCAGAGGTCGTATAGCCAGGTTGGGGACCTGGATCATCTCCTCCACCGCCACCGCTGCCGCAATTTTCACCGGGACCGACATAGACGAGGTCACCGACCTCCATGCTCAACTTGATATAGAAGTCATATGAGCCGTCTTTTTTGCAGGTCAACTTATTGGCACTCTTGCCGCCTTCAAAACTCTGGTATTCGCCATACGGGTCAAGATCTACCATCCACGTGTCGCCGCAACTCTGGTTGATGAGTTGAATCACGTCACCGGATTTCAGTTCTACGCAAGACGCTTTGTACTGCACGCGTCCCTGCATGTCGGGGTCGCCGAACTTAGGAGCGTCAACTACGGTGCTGTTGTTGATTTTCAGTCCATAAGGACCATCCTGACACTCTGCGTATGCTGCTAATCCCATAGCAAGCATAGCAACAAATGTAAAGATTTTTTTCATTGTGTCTCAGATATTAATTGTTAATTGTTATTTTTGCATTATCGAACGAGGTTACCCATTATGTCGTAGGTGTTCTCGCCGAGGCGGATGAAGAGTTGTCCGTTCTGGATGAACTTCTCTGCCTTCTGACCGCTGATCGCTGACTGCTGATTACTGACATCTGTCGGAATCGGAGCGGTGCGGTTGACCCACATGGCGTAGCCCGGACCTTTGGCCATCAGCTTGTAGGCGGGGTCGCCCCAACCGTCGTGGTTGGTCTTGTTACCTAATTGCAGCACCATCCAGCCGTACTTGCCTTGCAGCGTGCACTGGTAGCCGCCGTCCTCCGCAGACTCGTCAGACACATTGCTCTGCGAGTGTACACCGGCAAACTTGCGTGCCTCGATCATCGGCTTGAGTTCCTCTTTGTATTTGTACCAGTGTGGGTAGAAGATACACGGTACGCCCGGCATACCGAGGATATACGCATTGGCTTGGAGCAGACGGTCTTTGAGATCGGGCGTAAGCGAATTGCCGCGTCCGCCGAACTCGTTCTCGTTGTCCCCGCGCATGAACCAGTCGTGGCTGTCGATGAACGTCACGGCGTACTTCGCGTAACCCTTGCCGAGCAGTCCGCTGCCGGCGCACTTGCTGTAGTTGAAGCCCGAGATACCGCAGATGGCGTCCCAGCGCGTCTGGAAGTCCAGCGCCATCAGGTTGCGGTTGGCGCCCTCGATGCCGGCGATTATACGGTCATCGCCGCTGTAGCACTCCATGAATGCGATGTACGGACCGGATGCCTTGTTGTAGTTGTCGTGGTGCCAGTTGTTGAAGCCGTCGCCCTTGTCATAGCGGAAGCCGTCGTACTTCATCACATTGCGCATCCATTGCAGATAGGCCTTAAAGAAGTCCTGAACATACACGTTGTCATGTGCCCAGTCGCGTGCGCCGTCCCAGTTCTCGCCGTCGTCGTAGTTACCGGTGGCTGTGCCCCAGCAGGCGCCTGCGCTCTCCTTGTTCCACTCGGCATTCACCTCGTCGTTCTTGCAGATATACGAAGCATCCGGATGGAACACGCCGTACTCGCCGAAGTCCATCTCCGGGAAGTCGCACCACGAAGTCCAGCCCGTGCAGTGGTTGATTACGATGTCCGCAATCACCTTTGCGCCGGCCTGGTGGAACGCGGCTATCAACTTCTCCAGCTCGGCACGGGTGCCCCAGTTGGAGTTCTGGTTGCTGTACTGCTTGGGGTGGTAACCCGTGCCGTCGCCGTTGGCACTTGGCGGCAACCAGATCAGGTCAATATACTTGCCTATCTCTGCAGCCTGCGGCAGCAGCGTAGCCCATCTGGTGTTACCTACCAGATCTGCGCCCGGAGCGTTGTCGTTGTACGAGTCGTAGAAAAACGCCTGCATCAGCACGTCCGTGCACTCTTCGGGCACTGCGGAGCCGTATATCATCTGTACGTCGCCCTGAATGGTCACGCAGATCTTGTTGTCGCCTACGGTTACGGTTATCGAGCCGCCGTCGGAGGCGAAGGCGATCATCACGTTGCCGTCGTTGTCCTTGGTGTAACCCTTGCTGCTGCATGAGGCATCGACCTTGTCGTAGCCCCAAACCAATCCGCTCCAGTTACCCGAAGTGATCTTGAACTTGTAGGTGCCCTTCTTCAGGTCGCTGAAAGTGATGGTCTTGTCCGTCAGTTTCTTGTGCTCCGCCCAGCTTACATCAGGCAGCCCCTCACCGGCAATGTAATATTCCACGGTGGACGGGTCGTAGCAACCCGAGCCGTGACCGATGTACAGTAGGTCTTGCCCGAACTTGAGTTTGATGTAGAAAGCGTAGCAGCCGTCCACGCTCACGTCGTACTTGTCGCCGTTGCGCGTGAAGCCATCCTCTGAATACTGGTCGAGATCCACCGCCCATGCAGCCTGGTTGTCAGCATCATAGAGTTGGCAGTAATCGCCGCTCTTGACCAGTACGTTCGCCAGATATTGTTGGTAACCGTCGAACTCACCGGCCGGCTGGCCTTCGATAAACGTCTGACCGTTCAACAGAATGCCGTACGTTGCGGCTTGCATCGCCAGCACCGTGCATACTCCTACTAAAATTGCAAATACTCGTTTCATTGTATAGTGTATTTTTGTTAGTCGTTTTGTTATGGTTCGCGCTTGTACGCACACAACCTGTACTGCATGCGCACACAAAGCGACTGCAAATATAATCATTTTTTTTCGAATTTCCAAATCTTTTTGCACAAAAATGCATTTTTTTTGTCATTTTTCGGTTTTTGGGGCGTTTTAAGGGCGGCAGAAGGCGGAAATGTGCGAGAAATGCGGCGAAAAAAAGGGCGCTGTGAGGGGTGTGTTTAGGAGGCAAAATGGAACAAAAACTATATAATACTATGTATTATATATAATAAGGTGAGAAATGTAAAAAAATCGGTTTTATCCTATGGTTATCATATGGGTATCTTGTGGTTATCATATGGTGAACCATCGATAATGGCTCGATAATGGCTCGATAATGGCTCGATGTTCTCTCGATAATGGCTCGATTTAGAAGAGCGTTTTTTGGCGGTGAGTTTTCTGTTTTTGGGGTGTAAGTTTTGGATTTTGGCAGGGGAAGTACGATTTTTTGCATAAAAATTTGCATATTTGCAAAGTTTTTTGTACCTTTGTGGCGAAATTCCGAAATAGGGTCAAAAAGCAAGCAATGATAAAGCGCCAGCAGAATGGCGCCCGAACGGAAACCAAGCAATGATAAAGCGCCAGCAGAGTGGCGCCCGAACGGGAACCAAGCAATGATAAAGCGTCAGCAGAGTGGCGCCCGAACGGGAACCAAGCAATGATAAAGCGCCAGCAGAGTGGCGCCCGAACGGGAACCAAGCAATGATAAATCAAACGAAAACAGATATGAAACACATTCTCTCTATTCTGTCGCTCCTGGTAGTGGCAGTAGCAATGAGTGCACAGCAGCCTGTGCCCCTGCCCATTGACAGTGCCGTACGTTACGGTCAGCTGCCGAACGGATTGACGTATTACATCCGGCATAACGAGGAACCCAAGCAACGCTGCGATTACCATATCGCGCAGCGTGTGGGTGCAGTTCTCGAGGAAGACAACCAGAATGGCTTGGCGCACTTCCTGGAGCACATGGCATTCAACGGCACGCAACACTTCCCCGGCAAAGGGATCATCAACTACTTCGAGTCCATCGGTGTGAACTTCGGCGGCAACATCAATGCCTACACCTCGATTGACGAGACCGTCTATCGTCTGTCGGACGTGCCGACGATCCGCGAAGGGATCATCGACTCCGCGCTGCTGGTGATGCATGACTGGAGCTGCGGCTTGCTGCTGTTAGGCGAGGAGATCGACGCCGAGCGCGGTGTGATCCGCGAGGAGTGGCGCACGGGTGCCACGGCTAACCGCCGCCTATGGAAGGAGAGCCGCGCGCTGATGTTCCCGAACAGCCAGTACGGCAAGCGCGATGTGATAGGCGACACGGCGGTGATCAACAACTTCGAGTACCAAGCCCTGCGCGACTACTATCACAAGTGGTACGGCCCTGACAACCAAGCGATTGTTGTCGTGGGCGACATCGATGTGGATGTTATCGAGAACAAGATCAAAGCGTTGTGGGCGAACGTGCCGGAGCGTACCAATCGTGGCGAGCGTCCGCTGTACTCGGTGGATGACAACAAGGAGCCGATCGTGGCTATCGTGACCGACAAAGAGGCGCAACAGACGCGTATCCAGCTCTATTGGAAGCACCCGCAGACGCCGCTGTACATGCAGGGAACGAACATGTCGTATCTGCTCGACCGCTGCCGTAACCTGATAACGAACATGCTTGACACGCGTTTCGAGGAGGCTTCGATGAAACCCGACGCACCGTTCGTAGGTGCGGGAGCAGGGTACTTCGAGCTCGTCAAGCTCCGTGACGCCTTCACCGCCATCACCGTGGCGAAGGAAGGTATGGAGACCGAGGCGTACGCCGCATTGCTCTACGAACTGGAGAAGATGCGTCGTTACGGCTTCACGGAGAGCGAACTGGAGATTGCCAAGACGAATATGCTTTCGAGCTTCGAGAAGGAGTATAACAGCCGTCAGACACGCCGGAACATTAGTCTGGCGCAAGAGTATATCCGTCACTTTGAGGACAACGAGCCTATACCGGGTATCGAGTTCGAGTACGAGTTTGTGAAGCAGATGATGCCGTTCATCACCCTGGAGATGGTCAACAACATCGCCCAGAAACAGCTCATCGGCAGTGAGAACCTGATCATCTGCATCACCGGTGTGGACAAGCAGGGCGTACATATCCCGTCGAAGGACATGGCGCTGCTGATGCTCAATGCGATGCCTACGATGGATATCGAGGCGCCGGTGGAGGAGAAGATCGATCGTCCGCTCGTAGCCCACACGCCGAAGAAAGGCAAGATCAAGAAGCAGCGTTTCAACCTCTCGCTGGGTACGACGGAGTGGATACTGAACAACGGCATCCGCGTGGTGTTCAAGAACACGGACTTCAGCCACGACCAGATCCTCATGGAGGCATTCTCGCCGGGCGGCTTGAGCCTCGTGCCGACAGCCGACCTGCCCTCGGCAGCGCTGGCGACATCGATCTTCCAGATGTCCGGACTCGGGGAGTTCAGTTACACCGACCTGCAGAAGGTGCTTGCCGGCAAGCAGGTGCGTGTGCACGCGTCCATAGAGGATTACGAGGAGAATATCAGCGGTTCGTCCACCGTGCGTGACCTGGAGACGATGTTGCAGCTGACGTATCTCACCTTTGGTGACCCGCGTTATGACGAACAGGCGTACCAGACGCTGATGTCGATGCTGCGCACTCAGCTCAAGAACAAAGAAAAGAACCCCAAGGCGATCTTCCGCGACTCGCTGTCGCTGTTCTCGACGGGTCACTCCGAGCGTACGCTGATCATGAACGAGCAGCTGTTGGAGCGTGTGAACCTCGACAAGGCGTTCGACATCTACCGTCAGCGCTTCGCTAACCCTGCGGACTTTACGTTCGTGTTCGTCGGGCAGATCAATCCCGAAGACCCGCAGACGAAAGAGCTGATTCTCCAATGGCTGGGCGGATTGAAGACCAAAGGCAAGAAAGAGAAGTTCGTGGACTGGAAGGTTCGCCAGCCGGAAGGGGATAACAAGCTGTATTTCCGTCGTGAGATGACGACGCGCACGGCTACGAACCGCATTGAGTACGCGTTGTATGATATACCTTACAGCCTTGAGATGCGGCTGAACCTGCAGATGGTAGGTCGTGTGCTCGATACACGTTATCTGGAAAGCGTGCGCGAACGCGAAGGCGGCTCGTACGGCGTTGGTGTAGGCGGTGGCATGAAGCGTATTCCTGTCAACGAGCAGTATCTGATCATCCAGTTCGATACCGATCCGGAGAAGCAAGACCGTATCATGCAGGTAATCAATGAGGAGATTGAGACGATCCTCCGCGACGGGCCATTGGCTAACGATGTGACGAAGGAGAAAGCCTCGATGCTCAAGGACTTTGAGGAGAACCTGCGCGACAACGACTGGTGGCAGACGATCATCTACCGCTTCTACCGCGATAATGAGAACGTTGTGGAGCACTACGTCGCTGCTGTTGAAGGCATCACCCAGGAGTCTGTTCGTGAAGCCCTTCAGACCCTCGTTGGTGCCAACAACCGCATTGAGGTAGTTATGCTGCCGGAGTAACATTGTGTACTCTTTGAGTCAAAGTTCAGTTCTGTCAGAGTGTTAGTTAAGAGGCTCTGAAAACAAGCACAAGGGTGGCGGTTTGCCACCTTTGTTTTTCATTTTGTTGTTTTACGTCCCAAATCCTCATTTTTTTGCCAGATTTCTTGCACGCGTGAAAAAATTATTGTAACTTTGTGGGCTTAAATGTGAATTGTAGAATAAATGCGTGCCTATGTGCAGGTGTGCCCTGCGCGAAAGGCGAGTGCTGAAAAGATAATTATGCGTGTTAAAAACGACATACGATTTGTACCTGTGACCGTGCTGCTTGCGGTAGCCCTCATTGTGTTCGCTGCGCTGCCCGCGCAAGCGCAAGAGGTGAGCGTGGAGGAGACGATAGTGACGGTGGCGGATACGGTTGCAGCTGATGTGGTTAGTACGGCTGCGGTTACGCCGGAGTGGTACGTGGAGCCTGTTATACCCGAAGCCAAACGCGCGCCGAAGCACGCGAAGGCGGCTAAGTGCTCACTGGACTCTACGCTGTCGTTTGATGTTGATTCGGTTCTGGTAGAGGTTTCTGCATTCAAATACGACGACGCGGATCGCGTTACGAGCAAGACTGTCTATGCATGCAATCCTGATGGCAGCCGCGTAGGAACGTTCAAGGAGGACTATGGCTTCGATGCCAACGGTACGCAGGTGATGACGGCTGTATATGAGTGGGTTAGTGCAAGCAACAAGTGGAAAGGCACGGAGAAGACGGAGTTTGCTTATGATGGCGAGCTGATGATTCAGCGCATTGACTATGCATGGGTGAATGAGGCTTGGGTGGCAGATAAGAAATATACGTGGAAGTACGACGAACAGGAGCGTGTGCCGGAGTACTATGAGTACACTCGTGACAAGAATACCAACCAGCTTGTTTACTCCAAAGGCCGCATCCAGGAGTGGGATTCCGAGGATCGTCAGATCACGGATATCCAATACACGGCATATAGCAACGGCGCATGGACTGCCGGTACGAAGAAGGAGTGGGGGTATGATACTAACGGTAACAAGACGAAGTACATCTACTACGCCGGTTTGACGAACGGCAACTGGGGCGCTACGGGCTCAACGCGTGAGCTCTGGACATACGACGGATCGAACACCAAGACGAAGTACGAGAAATACACATGGTCGAACGGCTGGGTAGGCTCTCAGAAAGAGGAGTGGGGCTATACTGACGGCAAGCAGACGATGTACGCCAAGTACGCGTGGTCGAATGGCGATTGGGTTGGCGTGAGCAAAGAGGAGTGGAACTACGCAGCCGGTAAGCAGACCTTGTACGCGAAGTACACATGGCAGAATGGTGCTTGGGTTGGCGTAAGCAAGGAAGAGTGGGAGTATGCCTCGGGCAAGGACAAACGTCACGAGAAGTTCACATGGAGCAATGGCGCATGGCAGACCACCGAGCGCGAAGACTGGACATACAACGGCAAGGGCAAAGAGACGCTCTATGAGAAGCAGAGTCTGGAGAGCGGCTCGCTGGTGATTGCAGCTCGGAGAGTCTCCGAGTATGATGGCTCGAACAACCAAACGCTGTTGGCGAACTACTCGCGTAAGAGCGGCGCATTGGTGGGCACTACTAAGGAAACGTGGGCTTATACCTCCGGCAAGATGACCCAACACAACAAGTTTGTATGGGGTAGCGGTGACTGGACGGACTCCGAGGAGGAAGTGTGGGCTTATAGTGGTAGCAACGAGACGAATTACGAGAAGTATGCTTGGGAGAGCGGCGTGAAGACCGGTAAGACCAAGCGCACCAGCGAATACACCTCCGGCAAGAAGACGCAGCAGATTAACTGGGCTTGGGAAAGCGGCGCATGGGTGAACTCCGACAAGGAGGTTTGGGCTTACACATCCGGCAAGCTGACGCTTAACGAGAAATATAACTGGGTGAATGGTGCTTGGGCATACGTCGAGAAGGAAGTGTGGGCATACGACGGCAGCAATCAGACTCTGCATGAGAAATACACCGGTCAAAACGGCGCGTGGGTAGGCACGGAGAAAGAAGAGTGGGAGTACACCTCCGGCAAGAATACGCTCCATGCTACGTATGCGTGGTTCCAAGGTGACTGGGTTGTTTCCGGACGTGAGGGCTACGACCTCGCAGACAATCAGACCCTCATAGAGACATACTCGATTACTTCGACCACTTACAAAGGCACAAAGAAAGAGGAATACACCTTCAATGCTGCCGGCAAGATGACGGACAAGTATGTGTACAAGTGGGTCACGGCGAACAAAGCATGGGTGTATAATACTTGGACGGTCTCCGGCTATGATGCGGCAGGCAATAAGACTGAGACCTGCAAGTACACATGGAAAAATGACAAGTGGAAAGGATCGGGATCGCGTGAACTCAGTACATACAACAGTGACAAGAAAGAGACAGAGCATATTACCCAGGGGTGGTCGTCTGACACGAATGATTGGCTGAATGAGACGCGCGTGACAGCAACCTATGATAATGGTGTGTTGAAGCAACAGGCTGATTTTACGTGGGATGGAAATGACTGGGTTCCCGGTAGTCAGATAGATTATTATTACAATGCTGCGGGGCAGAACTATTTGACGAAGACCATTGTGTTCAACGGAACAGATTGGGAAGACGTCGAGCGCACAGAAATTACGTATAACGCAGACGGCGATAAGATCCTTACGCAAAATGAGATGTGGGACGGCGAGAAGTGGGTGACGACTTCTATGGAGAAGACGGAAATCATCAGGGATGAAGCGAATCGTCAGCTTCTTAATGCATCGTGGAAGTGCTCATCGAATTTGGTTTGGATTGGCGTACAAAAGGACACCTTCAACTATTCCCCAACGGGGAAACTCCTCTTTGAGGGACACTATAAAGGCTGGTCAGGTAGTGATTGGATTCCGAAATATATCTGTGAGTGGGAGTATGATGATGCAGATCGTGAAGTCGCAAGGCAACGTTTGGACTGGGAGAATAATGCTTGGTACGGACACTATCGGTACGAAACCGCGTATGACGCGCAGGGGCGGACAATAATGACTGCTAACTACTTGAACTGGAACACTGTTGGATCGACTTGGATTGGCGGAACGAAGTATTCGTATGAGTTCGATTCCAATGGCCGAATGACCAAGCAAATAGAATATTCGTGGAAGGGTGAATGGGTATATAAGTTTTTACACAACTACCAATATGATGCCGCCGGTCACGAAGTCCTACATTTGGTGCAGTATTATTCTTCCGGCGCATGGGTGAACTCTGAGAAGTACGTGAAGGAATACCGCGGTTCTACATTGGTGAAGGATAATGAGTATAATTGGGCGTCCGGGCAATGGCAGATATTTAAGCGATATGAGTTGTATTACGATAATGACGCACAAGCCAAACTCCGTAGAGATATTACCGGTTCATGGAGCAGCGGCGTCGTTCAATCGTTTACGCATAACTTGTACTCCTACGCTTGCGACCCGCATTACTTCACGATCCGCTTCGTTGACGAGGATGGTACATTGCTTGAGTCGGACAAGGTAAAAGAAGGACAGATACCTGTATATGGCGGTGCGACGCCGACCAAAGCGGGTAATGCACAATACAGCTACACGTTCAAGGGTTGGGATAAGGCACTTGTAGTCGCAACGGCACATGCTACATATACAGCGACCTATACGCAGACGGTGAACAAGTACACCATCACGTTCAAGAACGAGAACGGCACAACGATCGAGTCGAAGGAGTGGGAATACGGCGCAACGCCGACCTGCGCGGAGCCGACGAAGGCAGCCACCGATGAGTATGTATATACGTTTGCCGGATGGGATCCGAGTGTAGCAGCAGTCACGGGTGATGCGACTTATACGGCTACGTTCACGACAGAAGCGAACTTGTTCACCATCACCTGGGTGGATGGCGACGGCAAGACGCTGAAGACCGAGAAAGTCGCTTACGGCGTGACACCGGCTTACACAGGAGCAACACCGACGAAGTCCGAGACCGCGCAATACGCGTACGCGTTCAATAATATATGGTTGCCGACCATAGTTGCCGTAACAGCTGATGCGACCTATACGGCTCAGTTCGGTAGCACGGTGCGCAGTTACACCGTAACGTATCTGGACGATGCGGATGAAGAGATTGATCAGGAGATTTTGGAGTACGGCGCGATGCCCGAGCCGGAGACACCGACTAAGACTTCTACAGCGCAGTACACTTATACGTTCGACAAGTGGATTCCGGCTCTGGCAGAGGTAACAGGCGATGCAACGTACAAAGCATCGTTCACGAGCACGGTGAAAGAATATAAGATCACGTGGAAAGACGGTGACGGCAAGACGCTGAAGACCGAGAAGGTGGCTTATGGTACGGTGCCCGCCTATACGGGTGCTACGCCCACCAAGACAGCTACGGCGCAGTATAGCTACACGTTCACCGGATGGGATAAGACGCCTGTAGCCGTAACGGCTAATGCGACATACACTGCACAATTCTCGCAGACCGTGAACAAATATACGATCACGTTCAAGAACGAGAACGGCACTACGATTGAAGCCAAGCAGTGGGAGTACGGCACTACGCCGACTTGCACTACCACGCCGACTAAGACTGCTACTGCGCAGTACGAATATGAGTTCGACGGATGGACGCCAAAGCTGGTAGCCGTGACCGGAGCGGCAACCTATACTGCGACATACAAGAACCACACGAGGAGTTACACGATCACGTTCCTCAACGATGATGGTTCACTCTACGAAGATTCGGTATGGGATTATGGTTGCCTGCCGTTGCTCAGCGAGGAGCCGACCAAGGCTGCTACAGCACAATACACTTACACGTTTGCGGGCTGGACACCGGCGATTACCAACGTCACAGGTGCTGCTACATACACTGCTACGTACACATCTGTTGTGAACAAGTATACGATTACGTGGGTGAATGATGACAACACGCTCATCGACCAGACAGTAGTAGAATATGGTACTGTGCCCACGCATGCAGACGCGACAAAGGAGAATACAGATGAATACACCTATACATTTGCCGGTTGGGACAATACTCCTGTAGCCGTGACGGGTGATGCGACATACAAGGCTACATTCAGCGCTACGAAGAACAAGTACACCATCACGTGGCTGAACGACGACAATACGCTCATTGACAATACAACCGTTGAATATGGTGTAGTACCTACGCACGCAGACGCAACAAAGGAGAATACCGCAGAGTATACCTATACATTTGCCGGTTGGGACAATACTCCTGTAGCCGTGACGGGTGACGCAACGTATAAAGCAACGTTCAGTGCTACGAAGAACAAGTACACCATCACGTGGCTGAACGATGATGAGACGCTCATTGACCAGACGATAGTAGAGTATGGCGTAGTGCCCACGCATGCAGATGCAAGCAAGGAAGCAACCGCAGAATATACCTACACGTTTGCCGGTTGGGACAATACTCCTGTAGCCGTGACGGATGACGCAACGTATAAAGCAACGTTCAGTGCTACGAAGAACAAGTACACCATCACTTGGCTGAATGATGACGAGTCGCTGATTGACCAGACGATAGTAGAGTATGGCGTAGTTCCGACACATGCTGATGCAAGCAAGGAGAATACCGCTGAATACACCTACACATTTGCCGGTTGGGACAACACTCCTGTAGCCGTGACGGGTGATGCGACATACAAGGCAACGTTCAGTGCTACGAAGAACAAGTACACCATCACTTGGCTGAATGATGATGAGACGCTCATTGACCAGACGATTGTAGAGTATGGTGTAGTGCCCACGCATGCAGATGCAAGCAAGGAAGCAACCGCAGAATATACCTACACGTTTGCCGGTTGGGACAATACTCCTGTAGCCGTGACGGATGACGCAACGTATAAAGCAACGTTCGACGCTACGAAGAACAAGTACACCATCACGTGGCTGAACGACGACGAGTCGCTAATCGACCAGACAATAGTAGAGTATGGTGTAGTTCCTGAACACGCAGACGCAAGCAAGGAAGCAACCGCAGAGTACACCTATACATTTGCAGGTTGGGACAACACGCCGATTGCTGTTACAGGTGACGCAACGTACAAGGCAACGTTCAGTGCTACGAAGAACAAGTATACGATTACTTGGTTGAACGACGACAATACGCTCATTGACAATACAACCGTTGAGTATGGTGTAGTTCCTGAGCACGCAGATGCAATAAAGGAGAATACTGCTGAGTATACCTACACGTTTGCCGGTTGGGACAATACGCCGGTTGCAGTAACAGGTGACGCAACATACAAGGCTACGTTCGAGGCTACGAAGAACAAATATACGATTACGTGGTTGAATGATGACGAGTCGCTGATTGATCAGACGATTGTAGAGTATGGTATAGTTCCGACACATGCTGATGCAAGCAAGGAAGCAACCGCAGAATATACCTACACGTTTGCCGGTTGGGACAATACTCCTGTAGCCGTAACGGGTGATGCAACGTACAAGGCAACGTTCAGTGCAACGAAGAACTTGTACACGATCACTTGGATTGATGGCGATGATAATATATTGAAGACCGAGCAAGTGGCGTATGGCGAGACTCCTGAGTATGTAGGCGAAACACCGACGAAGACAGAAACGGCTCAATACTCGTATGAGTTTAACAATACGTGGTCACCGGAAGTAGTTGCCGTGACAGGCGATGCGACATACACGGCTCAGTTCACGAGCATAGTACGTAAGTACACGATAACCGTAACCGCCAAGGGCTGGAGCCAGCAGCAATCGCTGCCGTATGGTACGGATCTGACGGAACTGGTAGCGCAAATAGTTGAAACGTTTGGCGACCAATATGTGGCTACAGACAGCGTCTATACGCTCGTCGGCTGGTCACCGGAGCTGCAGATCGTGACGGAGGACGCTACATACGTAGCACTCTACACTGCCGTGGCACACAAGTACACTGTTACTTGGCTGGATGAGGACGGTATCACCGTGCTTGACGAGCAAGAGGTAGATTACGGTCAGTTGCCGGAGTATGCAGGCGAAGAGCCTACCAAGGAGGAAGATGAGCAGTTCACTTACACCTTCAGCGGCTGGGATCCGGAGATCGAAGTAGTCAGCGGTGATGCAACATATGTGGCTACATACACCGCCGAGGCGAAACCCGATACGGGTGTGAATACGGTTACTATCCACGAACCGGCAGTCAAAGTGGTAGAGAACGACCTGCTGTACATCATCCGCGGAGGCATGAAGTGGGCTGTGCAAGGTGCGAGGGTGAAGTGAGAAAAATATTAAGACAAATAGATAAGAAACAAAAAACAAAAACAATAAAATAACGTTATTTTTTAATCAAACAAAAAACAAAATGAAAAAGATTAATTATCTTGTGCTGATGGCAGTGATGATGCTGATAGGCACAAACGCGTGGGCAGAGACAAAGAGTGTGGCAGATGCTGCTGGTCTCACCACGGCGTGGACCAACGCTAAGAGTGGTGACATCATCAAACTGACTGCTGATGTAGCGATGACCAAGACCTTGTGGCTTGGTACGCAGAACTTGACAGATGCAGCTCGCTCTCTTGAGATTGACCTGAATGGTAACGACTTGTCATCATCAGCAACGTATGCTTTCATGCTGACACACGGATCGCTGAAGATCTCCAATTCGCAGGCTGCGTCAGGTTCAGGAAAACTTATTGGTTCGGGTACATGTACGAACGTGTTCTATATTACCGGTTCTACCAATAAAGATGTTGATCCGAGTGTAGATGGCGCAAATTATTTCACGCACCTTGAGATTGCTGAAGGTACTATCGTTCAGCACGATAAGTATGATGGCGCAATATCAATAGATGGTATTTGGTTAACAGGAACCGCTCAGGAAGCACAATCGTCGTATATCCCGTCGAAGCCGGCACTGAGTTATATTACTAACGTGTATGCCAATGGCGAAAAAGTGCAAAATAAGTGCGTGGCACATGGCGTGAGAGTGGATCTTAAGGGAACCATTAACGGCTCGAAATATGGCATTAAATCGAATGGTTATCTGGGTAACCCGACTTATTATTTCGAAACGCCAGGTCGTCGCCAATCAGGGGATGTAGTTGCTTTCTCCAGTTCGTATCTTCCGGCAGGCTATAAGATATTAGCAACAGACATCCAATATTCTCCCTATATTTATATTTATCCGACAGGAAGAATCACCGTATTGGATGAAGCACCGGCCGGGCAATCAAAGAACCCAGTAGGTGTTTATGCAGCAGGTTATGCCCGTTGGAAAGTGGAAGGTTACGCTGAGGGTTGCAATGGCGCCGTTATTAAGTCCGGTCAGGTGGATTTCACCGACGCGACCGTAATCGGTACAGGTCCTCAATATGAAGAGGCTACTCCTTCCAATTCCGGTACAACAAGTTCCGGTAGCGGTATCGTTGTTGCATCTACCGATGCTTATGCCGGTGGTATTCAGGTATCCATTGGTGGTGACACGGAAATATCGTCTGAAAACGGCTATGCTCTGGAAGAGGTTATCACGACAAAAGATGAGGACTCGAAGGTAGAAGTTGTGGAAATTTCCGGTGGCTCGTTTGAGGGTAGTTCTGATCAAGGAACCATCAAGATTACGGATACCACAGTAGATAATGGTAACGTTACAGTAACCGGTGGTCAGGTAGAGGGAGGCAATCCTGATGATGAGGGTGTAGTAAGCATTGGTGGCTTGACGCTTACCGAGTTCTTGACGGAAGCTGCGGAATCTGGATCACAAGAGCAGACGCACGTTACGGTTACTACAAACGAGGAAGGTGAGAAAGTGATGGTTATCGTCACGGGTGAGAAGCCCACGGGCTATGACAAAATTTCTACTCATGAGGATGAGTCTGTTAACTGGAAACATACCACATTGGTAACTACGCCGATGACTGAGGATATTACAGCAGACTTGAGGCTTGAACAGTTGCAGATCAATCAGGATAAATATTCTCAAACCGTAACTGTTAAGACAGGTGTTACTCTTGAGGTTGGTAGTGTTATCCTTGGTGCGAACGCTCAGATTATTGTTGAGCCGGGTGCTACATTTATTGTAACCAAGAAGGATGGTATCTATGCTCCGAAGGCAAGCAACCTGATTCTGCAGACTCAGGCAGATAACCCGTCCATCTTCCTGTTTAACCCTGCGGTAAGTACGAATGCTCACCCGCACGCTACGGTTCAATACAAATCAACCATAGCATACCGTGAGAATGGTTCGAACTATCAGTGGGAGCGCTTTGGTTTGCCGACATGGAAAACCGTTGAATCGATCAGTTGCGATAACCCGACTTTGGTAACGAACATCCGAATATATAGTACGAGTGGTACTTGGGAGAACCTCGGTAACCTTGAAGGTAGCACGTTTGCTAATATCAGCAAGTTGAACAAACCGTTCGTTTCATGCAACTTGTTGCCGAATAACTTAAGTTCGACTCCCGCAGGTGCGACATATACTTTCACCGGTGAGTTGACCGGAAATATGGATGCTACCTTGAATGTATTTGCAACATGGACGGCGTTTGCTAATAGCTATTCTGCTTACGTAGATGGTGCAGAAATGGTGGCCGGCATATCGGGTGCAGCAAATGTAGATCATGCTATCTACATGGGAGCACCTATTGGTAACGGTAAATACAGTTGGTACCCTTATGATGCAGAGTGGATTGGAAGCAGAACGCTCGCTCCTATGCAGGCATTTATGTTGTATAATAACGGTAATGTAGCAGAGGATGTCAAGATTAACTACAAGAATTCGGTATATGATCCGGCTGTAGGTGGTTCAAGTGCTCCGCGTCGTGCTATCAGCGATAATACCGCTAAGATGCGTATCGTAGTAGAGAATGCTCAAGGCGAATGGGATGAAGTGAAGATGACTGAGAAATCAGAGAATCTGACCAACGCTACCAAGTACATGAACGAGGGTATGAATATGTATGCTCATTCTGACGATCAGAAACTTGGCATCATTGCCCGCGAGGATCTGGAGAACACGTACTTTGGCTTCTCGACCGTAGAGGGCGGTGTATATACCATCAGCTTCACGAATGTAGAAGGTCGTGAGTTCGAACTTGTTGACCTTGAAGCAAACAAGGCTGTCAAGGTAGCAGAGGGCAACACCTATACGTTCACCGCTGAGCCGAACACGGTTGCTGACTACCGCTTCAAACTCGTAGGCATCAAGAATATGCCGACTGCTGTTGACAACCTCAATGCAGCTAAGAACCAGACGGGTATCTACACCATCATGGGTCAATATGTTGGTGAGATGAACCTCTGGAACTCGCTGCCCGCAGGCGTGTATGTAGTTAACGGCGAGAAGCGTGTAAAATAATATTGTTCCTTCACAGGTAAAGATTGGTATAGATTATGAAAAAGCAATATTATAAACCCGAGGTAGAGGTGCTGCTCGTGCAAGGTAACAAGACCTTGCTACAAGGTACTGGTGGTGGTGGCATACCAGGTGGCACCCCGGATGATCCGGGTGATGGGTTTGCACCATGGAGGTATTAGTCCGGTTAACAATCGTATATTAACGAATAAATTGTAATCAATATGAAGAAAATCATGGTAATGCTGCTCAGTGCAGTAGTTGCGGTAAACGCAATGGCGGTTACTTATACAGCCAAAGCTCAGGTAACTCTCACGTCAGGGTCCGGCTCCTCGTTTAATCTGATGCTGTCGGAATCTGCGGAGTATGGAGCATTGACAGGTAGTGTGATGTATGAGGGTGAGGGATTGCCCTATGTAGCTCTCTACGTGATCAATGGTTCCGATAAACTTCAGATTGCCAAGGCAGCTGACCTGCGCGGTGCGAAGTTAGGCTTGAAGACGGATGCGAAGACCAACTACACCATCGATGTTTCGTCGGTGGCAGGTAGCGAGACGCTGTATCTGTACGATGCTGAACAGAAAAAGAATTATGCGCTGACCGAAGGTGCGCATTATGATGACATCGTGGCTGTAGCAAACACGACCAACGAGGCCCGTTTCTCGCTTCGTAAGCTTGCGGATGTGCTGAATGTATGCTTCAAGAACAACAAGATCGAGATCAACGAAAATCCTTTCGACGACGAGATTGTTGTTAAGGATGCCAATGGCGATCAGATCGCAGGTTCGCCGTTCGCAGCCTCCACTCCGATCATCGACATGACAGCTATCGGTGCTGCCGGCGACCGTTTCACGGTTGAGTTCAATGGCGGTAACAAGAAGTTCGTCATCGTGAAGGAATAAACGTGATAAATTATTGAATCATGAGAAAGATCATGTTAATGCTGCTCGCTGTGGCAGCAACAATCAATGCAACAGCGGATCCTTCCTATACCGCCAAGGCGAAGGTAACACTTAGGTCAGGGTCAGAATATACGTTTGATCTGATGCTTTCGGAGTCTCCCTCGCATGGTAGCCTTAATGGACACGTGATGTACGAGGAAGGGGATCTACCTTACATAGCTCTGTATGTGATCAATGGTTCCGAGAAGCTCCAGAGCGCCAAAGCGACCAGCTTTGAAGGCGTGAGAGTCGGCTTGAAGACCAACGGCTCAACCAGCTACACGATTACTGTTTCGGAGGTGGAGGGTTCGCAGACGCTGTATTTGTACGATGAGGAAGAGTTGACCGGCTATGCGCTGACAGGTGGCGCGTCGTACTCCTTCGAGGCTCCGGCTAGCAGCACCATCACGGATCGCTTCTATCTGACGAAGACCCTGCCGGATCTCGGTCAACTGGCGACCTGCTTCACCGGTACTGTGCTGCAGATCAACAACAACCCGTATCCCGGCGCGATTCACGTGAAGTGGTACAACGGCTCTACAAACAAGGATGAATCGGTTGATCGTGAGACGTCGTCTATCGATTTTACCAAACCGAAGTTCAAGAGCAGTACCTCTACTACGGTCTATACGATTGAGTTCGGTAAGGGCGATAGCAAGCATGCGTTCAACGTCACGGTTACGCTCTAAGAAGCAGCCTTGTGATCAGCCATGCATGGCTGATGCAATACAAAGAGAGCCGCCCGTTCAGGCGGCTCTCTTGTTGTGGATCCGCCAAACTTGGCGGATCCACTGAACTGACAAAAAAACAAGAGCCACCATTCAGGCGGCTCTTGCAATAGAGAAGAGCAAGATTACTTAAGCTCAGCGAGGTACTTAATAGTACGAACCATCTGGCTGGTGTAGCTGTTCTCGTTGTCGTACCAGCTAACAACCTGAACCTGGAAGGTGTCGTCGTCGATCTTAGCAACCATGGTCTGGGTAGCGTCGAACAGCGAGCCAAAGCGCATACCGATAACGTCGCTCGATACGATCTCGTCCTCGGTGTAACCGAAGCTCTCGGTCTGAGCAGCCTTCATGGCAGCGTTGATACCTTCCTTGGTGATGTCTTTACCCTTAACCACAGCCACGAGGATAGTGGTCGAGCCGGTAGGAGTCGGAACGCGCTGTGCGCTACCGATGAGCTTGCCGTTGAGTTCAGGGATAACGAGGCCGATAGCCTTGGCAGCACCGGTGCTGTTCGGAACGATGTTCTGGGCACCTGCACGGCTACGACGGAGATCACCCTTACGCTGCGGGCCGTCGAGGATCATCTGGTCGCCGGTGTAAGCGTGGATGGTTGACATGATACCGCTCTGGATAGGAGCGTACTTGTGCAGAGCTGCAGCCATAGGAGCCAAGCAGTTCGTGGTGCAAGAAGCAGCAGAGATAACCTTGTCAGCCGGAGTCAGCGTCTTGTGGTTAACGTTGTAAACGATGGTCGGCAGATCGTTGCCTGCGGGAGCAGAGATAACGACTTTCTTTGCGCCAGCCTGGATGTGAGCCTCAGCTTTAGCCTTGCTGGTATAGAAACCGGTGCACTCGAGAACTACATCGATACCGAGTTTGCCCCAAGGCAGCTCAGCTGCGTTGGGGACAGCGTAGATCGTAATCTCCTTGCCGTCAACGATGATCGAACCCGGAACGAGAACAGTCTTGCCGTCCTCAGCGAGTTGTGCGTCCTTGTAAGCTACAGTGTGCTTACCCTCACCGAACTTACCTGCGAAACCACCCTGAGCGGTGTCGTACTTGAGAAGGTGAGCCAACATCTTCGGGCTGGTCAAGTCGTTGATTGCAACTACCTCATAACCCTCAGCTTCAAACATCTGACGGAAAGCCAGACGACCAATACGGCCAAAGCCGTTAATAGCTACTTTTGTCATAGATTTGTGTGTTAAATTTTTGAGTTATTGATTTATATTTGGTTGTTTGCTTGTCTTCCGGAGGCTCTGGATGCTATAGAGATTCTAGATGTTCTGGATGCTCTAGAAGTTCTGGAAAATCCAGAATTTCCGGATTTGGGTACAAAGTTACGGAAAAAAAATGATATTTGCAAGAGGTAGGGCAAAAAAATTACCATTTTTTTTCAATAAAATGCAAAATTTACTCTTTTTGCATGTATCGGGGCATCGTTTCGATGAATTTTTGTGCTGCTTCATCCACTGTGCCGAAGTACTCACCGCCGGAAGCATTCATGTGACCACCTCCCCGGAATACCTCGCGTGCGAGTTTGTTCACCGGCCGGTCACCCTGACTGCGGAAGGATATCTTCGCCTTGACCTTGGCGTCGCCGGCATCGGGAATCTGATGCGGCGGGATCTTGTCCTCGCGCATGAAGACGGAGTAGTATATGTCCTTGATTTGCAGTGGCATATTCACTATGCCCTCCATATCGCCGGACTTGGCGTTGAAGCGGTACATCTCGCGGCGGTTGAGGGTGATCAGCGCCGTGTGGTACTCGGGGAAGAGTTTCATCTTATGGTACAGGCAGTAACCTACCAATCGCATGCGGTCGGCAGCCCACGCATTGAACACACGGTCGTAGATGGCGTCTTTGTTGATGCCGGTGGTGAGCAGCATCGCCACGATGCTGTACATCTCCGGGTGACAGGAGTTATACGAGAAGTTACCCGTGTCGGTCATCATGCCGGTATAGATGCAGGTCGCGAAATCGGGCGTCAGACTGAGCTTGCCGAGCTGATAGGCGAGTCGGAAGACGAGCTCGCTGGCAGAGGCGCACTCGGGGTAGGCTATCTGCTCGGGTTGGTCGGTGCAGACGCGCGAGAGGTGGTGGTCAATTATTAGGAGGCTGGATGCTCCGGAAGTTCTGGAAGTTCCGGATGTTCCGGATGTTCCGGATGTTATAGATGCTGCGTAGTTATTGAAGCGCTCGGTGAGGACGGGGCTGAGGGCGGCTACGCGGGTCGATTCGCCCAGATCGGTGCAGATGACCAGATCCGCCTCACGCAGTGCTGCGGCTGCGGCTTCGGGCTGCTGCTCGTACTGGATGACTGCATCCAGCCCGGGGAGCCACGCCAGGAAGTCAGGAAACGAGGTTGGCACGATGTTTGTGACATTTGTTTTGCCGAGGCTGAGCAAGAAGTGCCGCATAGCCAGACTGCTGCCCAAAGCGTCACCGTCAGGATTCTGGTGGGTGATGATAGCAATGGACTGCGCCTGCTCAATGCATCGGGCTGCATGCTCCAGTTGCAGGGGCGAAAGTAGGTCAGAAAGTGGCGAATTATTCATATAAAAGTGCCGTATTGTTAAAAAGTTGGCACAAAGATACAATTTTTTTTGCAAATATCAAAATTTTTTTGTAACTTTGTGGCGGATTGTGTGCGTTTTTTATTTTGAAGAGGAAAAAGGGCTCTCGAAAAACGAATTGGAAGAACAAAATATAAACAATTGAAATAATGAAAAGAGTATTTTTAACGCTTGTTGCGGCGTTGTGCGTATTAGGCATGCGCGCGCAAGACGACAAGGTGCTGATGACGATTGACGGCAAGCCTGTCATGCTGTCGGAGTTCAAGTACATCTATGAGAAGAACAGTCAGGAAGCCGCCGGCAGCCAGAAGTCGCTAGAGGAGTACCTGGACTTGTTCGTTCACTTCAAGCTGAAGGTGACGGAGGCTGAGCATCGTGGTATCGACACGACGGAGGCGTTTCTGAAGGAGCTCAAGGGCTACCGTGCACAGGCTACGCCTAAGTACATGACGGACAATGAGGCGTTGGAGGCGCTGATGCGTCGCACGTACGAGTGGCAACGGGTGGATCGCCGTGTGGCACATATCGCCATCGAGTGCCCGATGACAGCCGATTCGGCAACCACCGCTGAGGCGTTGGCGAAGATCAACGATGCCCGCGAGCGCGTGACGGTAGGTAAGATGATCATCAAGGGGCGTGGCGGCAAGAAACGTCCTGAGCGTGTTAAACGCGAGGACTTCCACGTAGTGGCTGAGGCTGTGTCCACCGACCCGAGTGTGAAGGAGAACCATGGCGAGCTGGGGTGGATCAGTCCTTTCCGCTTCGTCTATCCGTTCGAGAAAGCCGTCTATACGACACCTGTCGGCGAGGTAACGGAGGTGTTCCGCAGCCCGTATGGTTTCCATATCGCGCTGGTGGAGGAAGAACGTGAGCACGAGGAGATTCAGGCTTCGCATATCATGAAGACCGTGCCGCGTGGCGACAGTGTACTGGCAGTGCGTGCAAAGGAGCAGATAGACTCTATCTATCAGCTGGTTATCCAGCCGGATGCGAAGTTCGACGAGCTGGCACGTGAGCTGTCGGATGACAAAGGCTCGGCTATGCGTGGCGGCAGCCTGGGCTGGTTCGGTCACGGCGCGATGGTTAAGCCGTTCGAAGACGCGGTGTTCGCCTTGCAGAATGTAGGCGACATCACCAAACCGTTCGAGTCGCGCTTCGGCTGGCATATAGCCAAGCTCGACGGCAAGCGCGGTACGCTGCCCTACGAGGACGTGAAGGATGATATCAAGAAACGCGTGCAACGCGATGAGCGCTCAAAAGAGGTGCAAGAGAGTTTCCTCAAGAAGACGCGTGCCGAATATAACCTGCCCGCCGAGATGTCGGACGCCGAGGTGATGGCCTACGCCGACGAACATCTGGAGGCTAAGTACCCCGAGCTGGCGCGTCTGGTGAAGGAGTATCACGACGGCATACTGCTGTTCGACGTATCGCTGGAGGAGGTCTGGGACAAGGCCGCCAAGGATACGGCCGGTCTGGAGCAGTTCTTTGCCGAGAACAAGGCGAAGTACGTGTGGGACGAGCCGCGCTTCAAAGGTATAGTGGTGTACTGTAAGGACAAGAAGACCATGAAGACCGCGCAGCAGATCGTCAAGCAGGCACAGCCGGACTCGGTGATGAGCTACCTCAAGCGCCTGAACACCGACAGCGTGAAATACGTGCGCATGGAGAAAGGTCTGTGGCTCAAGGAGAAAAACCCCGCCATCGACAAGTACGGCTTCAAGAACAAGAAGACCGAGTTCGTGCCGGATAAGAACTTGCCGTACGTGTTCGTGGAAGGTAAGGTCATCAAGGGCGCGGAAGTCTATACCGATGACCGTAACCGTGTGACGTCGGATTACCAGGAGTACCTCGACCAGAAGTGGATTGAGCAGCTCAAGGCTAAATACCCTGTCGTTATCTACCGCGAGGTGTTAAATCAATAAGATGCGGCAACGCAAGGGGTACATAGTTGGAATAACATGTATGGTGCTACTGGGTGTGGCATCGTACATGTATCCGTTGCGTTGGGATCTGACACAGGATAAGCGTTACAGCCTCGGCGATGCGACGAAGTCGTTGGTGCGCGCCTTGCCTGAACCGGTGACGGTTGAGGTGCTGCTGCAAGGCGATCTCAACAGCGGTTTCAGGCGGTTGAGACGCGCTACGGTGGAGCTGGTGGATGAGATGAGCCGCCAGGGTAACGTCCGTCTGGTCGAGCCGGAAGAGGGCAGCACCGAAGACTTGCAGCCGACGGTGATCCATGAGCGTGAGCAGAATGGCAAAACGGTGCAGACGACGGTCTTTCCGTACGCGCGCGTCACATACCGCGGGCGGAAGACCGTAGTGCCGCTGCTGAAGAACAACAGAGCGCTCAACGGCGAGCAGAACTTGAACAAGAGCATTGAGAATCTGGAGTACGCCCTTGCGGAGGCCATCCACAGTGTCAGCCGTGATACGATAGAGCGGATAGCATTCCTGGAGGGACACGGCGAACTGGACGAGGCAGCCGTCTATGACGTGAGTCGCCAACTCAGCCGTTACTTCGATGTGGATCGCGGTGCTTTGACGGACGATGTTAAGGCACTTAGACCATACAAGGTTGTCATCGTCGCCGCGCCGCAAGAGCCGCTGGGCGAGCGGGATAAGTATATCCTCGACCAATACGTGATGCACGGCGGTCGTGTGCTATGGGCGATAGACGGGGTGCGGCTGTCGGAAGATATGCTGTCAACGGAAGGTCTGACGCCTGTTATCCCGCTGGAGCTGAAACTCACTGAGATGCTCTTCCGCTACGGCGTGCGGGTGAATGCTACGTTGGTGCAAGATTTGCAATGTCTGACCGTGCCCGTTGATGTGTCGGGCGAGGCTGGCGAGGCGCAGTATCAGCCTCTGCCGTGGACGTTTGCGCCGCTGCTGCTGACATCCAGTGCGTCGCCTGTGACGAAAGACGTGATGCAGGTGAGCAGTGTCTTCGCCTCAACGATAGACACTGTAGGCGGTGGTAGCGGCATCCGGAAAGAGGTGCTATTGGCAACCAGTACAGCCTCGCGCCAGACACATGCTCCGGCGGAGATTGACTTGAGCAATATGCGCATTGATCCGCAACTGTTCAGTTCGGCTTACCTGCCGGTGGCTGTAAGGCTGGAAGGAGCGTTTCCGTCGGCATTCAGCCACAGGATGATCCCCGAAGGGCTGACGGATAACGAGCGGCTGGACAGCTCCGTGCCCACCAAGCAGCTGGTTGTGGCAACAGGCAGTGTGCTGCAGAATCACTGGCAGCAAGGGCAGCCTTTGCCGGCAGGCTATGACCGCTACTCGGGCATCCAGTTCGGCAACAGAGACTTTGTGGTGAACGCCGTGCTCGACCTTGCGGACGACAACGGATTGATAGCGCTCCGCGAGAAGACGATAGCCCTGCGGCTGCTGAACGACCGGCGTGCACATGCCGGGCGGATGGCTATACAAGCCGTCAGTGTAGTGACGCCTCTGCTACTGATAGGTGTGCTGGCGGGATGTGTAGGATTAATACGAAGAAAAAGATATATTTTGTCATGAAAAAGGTGCTATTATACGGCTTGCTGCTTGCTGCTATGAGTGTGCAGGCACAAGAGACGATATCCTATCCGACGGACACGATTGACGGGAAGGTCTATTACCGCTACACAGTGGAGAAGAGTATAGGTCTGTACCGGATTAGTAAGAATTTCGGCGTGTCACAGGAGGCTATCTTGCAGGCTAACCCTGAACTGGAAACCCGAGGCCTGCGATTCGAAGAGACCATCCTGATCCCGACGAATCTGACCGTTGCGCCGCACGTGGCGCAGGAACCAGAGCCGGCGGCTGCCACGCAGGATTCGGCTGCTCCAGAGGTTCCGGAAAATCTGGCTGCTATAGAAGCTCTAGAAGTTCTAGAATCTCCGGAATCTCCGGAAACCGCGGATTCCTCAGCCATCGCTTACACCGATACGTTGCGGCTGGCGTATATGTTGCCTCTGGATGCCGGTATCGGTCAGCGCAATCCGATGATAGACCGGTTCTACGATTTCTACGCCGGAGCTTTGTTGGCGCTGAAACATCAGCAGCCCTTGTGGACAGACAGCCTGGGTATGAAGCACACGACGTACTACGACATCCATACGTACGATGTGGGCAAGCACGGAAGTGCAGTAACCCAACTGATTGATTCGGGTGCGCTGGCGCGGATAGACGCCTTCGTCGGTCCTGCGTTTCTCAAACCCGTGGAAGTGCTGGCAGCGTACGCACTGGAGCAGAAGAAACCCGTGTTGGTTCCGTTCTTGCAGCAGGTGACGAACTTCGCGCAGAATCCTTATCTGCTGAAGTTCAACCCTTCCGACCAGGTAGAGGCGCACGCATTGATGGAGTACCTGGATACATTGCGTACGGCGACGAACATTGTGCTGGTGGATGCCTACAACGACAAGATGGATTATTCGCTCGGCATACGGATCCTGCGCGACAGTATCCTGGCGCGTGATCTGCCCGTAACCCGCACTACTATACGCCAGATCTTGGCGGACTCGGTCGGGACGGCGCTGAAGGACAGCGTGGAGAACATCCTGCTCTTCCACTCGGAGCGCTACTCCAACGTGCAACTGCTAATGCCCTATCTGCTCTCGGGCAGACAAGGCAAGCGACTGACTATACTCAGCCAGTATGCATGGCAGGGCGAGCGGATACTGCTGCCGCAACTGTTCACAGGAGTGTTCCGTACACCCGAGGGCGAGGCGTATGCGCAGTACGAGCAGGATTTTGCGCATTACTTCGGACACAGCCTTTCGTCCACGCAGCCGCGCTATGACCTGTTGGGCTACGACCTGACACAGTATATCATCCAAGCGATGCGGGGCGGAGCGTTCCATGCATCAGATGCGGTTTATGAAGGAATACAATCATCTATACTGTTCAAGCAGACAGGAGATGGAGGATACGAGAATACACATATTATCATCCAGAAGCGTTAAGCTGCTGCTGATCCTGTTGCTGGTGTGTGGCAGGACAGTTGCGCAGCCCAGGCTGGAGCAGGCGGAGATGTTCGTCGGCGTGTATGGCGGTGCGACGGCATCGACGGTGTTCTTCACGCCGAAGGTGGACGGTATGGACGATCTGCTGAAATCGCCTATCGGTTGGAACGCCGGTGCGGTGTTTCGTTATGGCGCGCATAAGGTATGCTCGTTTCAGGTGGAAGCGGGCTACGCGCAGTGTGGCTGGCGCGAGTATGACAAAGACGGGAACTTCGACTACCGTCGCAAACTGCATTACATCCAAGTGCCGCTGTTGGCACATATCCATTTCGGCGGCGAGCATGCGCAGGGATTCATCAATCTCGGTCCGCAGGTAGGCTACTGCTTCAACAATGCCGAGTGGTCGGGCACGAAGCAGACGACCTCAACCTACCAGTACCGACCTATCGACCACCTGTTCGACTGGGGAGTGACGGGTGGAGTAGGATTCTACGGGATGCACAGGAAAGCCGGAGTGTTCCAGTTGGAACTGCGTGTGTATTACAGCTTCGGCAGTATATACAACACGTCGCGAGTGGAATATTTCGCCGCGTCGAACATGCTGACCGCCAGTCTGAACTTCGCCTATATGTGGCAGATTAAATAGTAATCAGCGATCAGCAGTCAGTAATCAGAAATCAGATAAGAGAGAATATATGGAAACAACAAAGAACACCTACGTTATCATGCGTCTGTCTTCGTTAGGAAACGTTGCGATGTTAGTGCCTGTAGTGACGCAACTGAGCAAGACGTATCCGAACGATGAGTTTGTGGTAGTGGCACTCAAGCCGCTGGAAGCCTTGTTCCACGGTCTGTCTAATGTCCGTTACCATGAAGCCGCGCCGGAGGTGGAGCACGCACACGGATTGTATCGTCTGTTCAAGCAGATTAAGGAATATAATCCGACGAAAGTGTTTGATATGCAGGACGATGGCCGTACGCGGATCATACGCTGGCTGCTGAAGTGGAGCAAGATCCCTACCGCTACCATCGATCTTGGTCGTCGTGAGCGCCTCGCGTTGAGACGCGTGGGTTACGAGAAGAGTACACCCCTCAAGCCGGAGGTGGAGCGTTATGCCGATACGCTCCGCAACGGCGGATTGCAGCCGTCAGGCGATGTGCCTTTGATGGAGATAAACCTGCCAGCAGAGCAGAGAGTGCAGCAACTTTTCGGGAAGAAAACGGAGCGCTGGATAGGTATAGCACCGTTTGCCAAGCACCTGTCAAACGTGCTGCCATTCAAGACGATGAAAGATGTCATTGCTCATTACGCACAGCAGCCTGACACGAAGATCTTCCTGTTCGGAGCGGGGCACGTAGAGACCGAGATGCTTCGTCAGTGGGCATCGCTGTGGGATAACGTGGAGAGCGTGACCAACCAGCTTCCGCTGGATGGCGAACTGGAACTCATGCGTCATATTGACGGGCTACTCTGTATGGACTCGGCTAACCAGCACCTGGCAGCGTTGGTAGGTTGTCCTACATTGAGCATTTGGTGCGGCACGCATACGTACATGGGCTTCGCCGCGTGGGGGAAGGCTAACACGCAGATATTGTCGCTGCCCGTCAGCTGCCGTCCGTGTTCAGTTCACGGCACAGAGCGGTGCAAGTACCGCAACTTCGCCTGCAAGGCATTGTCGCCCGAAATGATCATCGAGCGGTTTGATAAATTATTTAATATGCAAACAAAGAAGTTATGACAAAGATAATAGCATTAGCAAACCAGAAAGGCGGTGTAGGTAAGACCACCACCGCCATCAACCTCTCTGCAGCCTTGGCGGCCGACGGGCAGCGTGTGCTGCTGGTGGACTGTGATCCGCAGGCGAACGCATCGTCGGGTCTGGGCGTGGACATTCGCGAACTGGAGGCTACGATCTACGAGTGTCTGGTCAACGGCATTAGCCCGCGCGAGGCTATCGTCAAGACGGATGTGGAGCGTTTGGATCTGATCCCCTCGCACATCGACCTTGTAGGCGCGGAGATAGAGATGTTGAACCTGCGTGACAGGGAACAACTACTCAAGCGTGTGCTGCAGCAGGTAAGGAGCGATTATGATTATATACTGATTGACTGTTCGCCCTCGTTAGGACTGATTACCGTCAATGCACTGACGGCTGCGGATAGTGTGATCATCCCCGTGCAATGCGAGTTCTTTGCACTGGAAGGCATAGCCAAGTTGCTGAATACCATCAAGATCATCAAGTCGCAACTCAACCCGGGTCTGAGCATCATGGGATTCGTGCTGACTATGTACGACAACCGTCTCAAACTGAGCAACCAGGTGCTTGAGGAGGTCAAACGTCACTTTGGCGACCTCGTCTTCCACTCTGTGATAGCGCGTAACGTGCGTCTGTCGGAAGCCCCGAGCCACGGTCAGACGATCCTTGACTACGAGCCCAAATCAAAGGGTGCGATGGCATACAAGGCGCTTGCAAAAGAAGTAATGAAGAGATAACCTCGATATATCGAAATATCGACAAACCGAAATATCGAAACGATTATGAAGAAAACAACAGGATTAGGCAGAGGGCTGGATGCCTTGATTGATACATCGCATGTGGTGACAGGGAAAGCGAGCCGGATATCCGAGATACCACTGAGCGAGATTGTTGCCAACCCCAACCAGCCGCGTCGTACTTTTGACGAGGAAGCGTTGCAGGAGTTATCGGATTCGATACGCGAACACGGTGTCATATCACCTATCACCCTCAAGCAGAACGACGACGGCACGTATATGATCATCGCCGGTGAGCGCCGGTTCCGTGCCGCAAAGATGGCGGGGTTGTATGATATCCCTGCCTATGTGCGCACAGCGAAGGACGAGCAGGTGATGGAGTGGGCGCTGGTGGAGAACATCCAGCGCGAGAACCTTGATGCCATAGAGATCGCCCTCGCCTACCAGCGACTGATGGATGACTACGACCTCACGCAGGAGCAGATGGCGGAACGTGTGGGTAAGAAACGTGCCACGGTGGCTAACTACCTGCGTCTGCTCAAACTCCCTGCCGAGGTGCAGATGGGAATCAAGGAACATAAGCTGGACATGGGACACGCGCGTGCTATCCTTGGAAGCACATCGCCTGAGCAGCAACTCTCCCTCTACCGCAGGATCCTTGCGGAGGGATTGAGTGTGCGCCGCGTGGAGGAGCTGGTGAGCGTCGGTCAGCAAGCCGCCAAGACACCACGCCAGCCGAGGAAGAACGCCCGTTCGGCATATCCGGCGCAACAGATGTGGCTGGAGCAACGGCTCAAGCATCAGGTGAAGGTCAGTGAAGGAAAGATCACCATCGCCTTCAAGGACGAACAGGAACTGAACAGCATTATCGACCAACTGCGACAGGATTGAAAGCGTTACGGTACATAGTATTGCTCGCGGTGATCGTTCTGCCGCTGCTGGCGTGGGGTGACGAACAGGATAACTTCGCCTTCAAGCCCGACTCCGTGCAGTTGGTTGAAGCCTCGGAGTTGGAGGTGGATACGTTGCCTCAGGTGGCGTGGCGTCCTGACCCTATACGTGCCGTGTGGCTGGGCGCAATCGTTCCCGGACTCGGGCAGATGTACAACCGCTCGTGGTGGAAGGTGCCTATTGTCTATGGCGCTTTCTTGGGCTGCGGCTACGCTATCATGACCAACCAGCAATCCTATACGGAGTACAAGCAGGCTTACCTCGAACTATACTACGACAATGAGGCAGGTACAGTGGACGAGAACGACCAATCGAAGCTCTACAACGCCATCCTGCCCGCTGGATACAACATAACGCGCATGGGCGGCACGTCGGCGTACATCAGCAAACTGCAAAACTGGCAGAACACCTACCGCCGCTATCGCGATATATCCATTGTGGTGACCGTTGTGGTGTATGCGCTGTCGCTGGTTGATGCGTATGTCGATGCCCAACTGTTTGATTTTGATATCAGTCCCGACTTGTCCATGCAAGTCGAACCGACGCTGCACTACGATCCTATACAACACCGCACGAATGGCGAGGTGCACCTGGCTATACAGTTTTAGAGCATTATGAAACGATTCATACATATACTACTTTTGTCGCTGCTCATCACGCCTTGTACATGGGCGCAAGATTCGGTGTCTGTGGTCGCTGATGAACCATTGGACTCCATTGAGCTGCGACTGATGGAGTGGATGATGGCAGGTCTGGACACCACGCCCTGTCTGGCAGCACCGGACACCGCCGAGTTGCCGGATAGCACGTACAAGAGACGTCTGCAGGCGCTGCCCTGCGTGATTGAACTGCCGTATAACCCCATTGCCAAGCGATACATTCAGCGGTACATCAAGTACGGTCCGCGACACACCGCACGTATCATGCGTGAGTCAGAGTACTTCTTCCCTATATTCGAGGATGCACTCGGCCGTCATAACCTGCCGTACGAACTCAAGTACGTACCGGTCATCGAGTCCGCCTTGCGGCCGAAGGCTCGTTCGCGTGCCGGAGCGGCGGGACTGTGGCAGTTCATGCCCTCCACCGCCAAGCGCTACGGTCTGGAAGTCAACTCGCTGGTGGACGAACGCTACGATGTGTATAAGTCCACAGAGGCAGCATGTGTGTTTCTGGAGTCACTATATGCAATCTTCGGTGACTGGAACCTCGCTATTGCTGCCTATAACTGCGGCGCGGGTAACGTGAAGAAAGCCATCCGCTATGCCGGCGGTAAACGGGATTTCTGGAGCATCTACCCCTACCTGCCGCACGAGACGCGCATGTACGTGCCGCTGTTCATTGCGTCGAACTACGCGTTTGGTTACGCAAGCGAGCATGGGATATGCCCCGATACGATCCGGACGGAGTGTATGCTCACCGATACGATTGTCATCCGCGATCGCATGCACCTCAAGCAGGTAGCCGAGGTGCTGGATATACCTATCGACGATCTCCGTTACCTCAATCCCCAATATACGCGGGATATACTGCCGGGTAACAAGGAGTACAGATTGTGCCTGCCCGTGCAGCAGACGACGCAGTTCATCACGCGGCAGGACAGCATCCTGGCTTACCAGGCGCACCAGCTCATCCATGATCGCCGGGCGGAGATCGATATGGCGCAGAAGACGAGCATTGCCGGAGGTTACATGGTGAACGGCACGATGTACTACAAGATCCGTCAGGGTGATACCTTGGGCGGGATAGCCAAGAAGTTCCGCGTTACCGTCAGTCAGCTCCAGAAATGGAACGGTCTGACCGGCACGAATATATACGCAGGCAAGAACCTCAGGGTAAGCCCTTAAAGGGAAGTTTAGTGTTTAGAGAAATGGCAGAACGAATATATTTTTCCATGCGTGAGACGATCGACGCCACAGGTGTCGAGGCGCCTACGTTGCGCTATTGGGAGAAGCAGTTCAAGCAGCTCTCGCCGCGTAAGGACGGCCACGGCAACCGATACTATACTGCCGAGGATATAGCACTCATCAAGCGCATCCGGTTCATCCGCGACGAGATGAAGATCACGCGTATCGAAGCTATCCGCAACGAACTGCTGTCCGGTGAACGTCAGACCGACGTGCGTAGCGAGGCCGTGGAGCGCCTGACGCGCATCCGCCGCAAACTGGAGGATCTGGAGAAACTGCTCTGCGTGATGCTTATCCTCTGCCTGCCGCTGATGAGCTCCTGTCGAGGCAAAGATGTGCTGTCTTCACGGAAGATGGTGACGGTACTCACCGATCTGCACCGGATGGACGGGATGATACAAGTAATAGGTATCACGCGCGAGCAAGGAGAGGAGGAGATGGCTTATTACGATGCCGTGCTGACGAAGCATGGTGTGACGCGTGCGCAGTTCGATTCATCGCTTGTGTGGTACACCCAGCATCCGCAACGGTTCAATAAGTTATACCCGCGCGTGATGAGTAAGCTGGAGGCAGAGCACGCACTCTATGTCGGTGACGCCGAGCAGATTCGTGCGATCCTCGACGAGCGTGTGCGGCACTTTGAACTGTTCACCTATGAGCGCGTGGTGCGCAGCGTGCAACACGGCTATCCGTTGGATGATTACCGTCTGCCGCCGATAGATACGTTGTATGTCACGATCCCGATGCGTGACGAATACCCGGACTGATGAATGACAAACTGCTGATAGTAGGGCCATGTGCTGCCGAGAGCGCTGCACAGATGGAGGTGATGGCGCGTTCGCTCAGATGCGTGCTGTCGGAGTGTCAGCCGTTTACGCCTGTCTTGCGTGCCGGACTGTGGAAACCAAGGAGTCAGCCTTCTACGTTCCAAGGTGTTGGCGCACAAGGATTACCCTGGCTGATCGCGGCTGCGGCTGTTGTAGGCTGCCCTGCGGTCACCGAGGTCGCCCAGCCCGAACACCTGCTGGCGGCGTACGATGCCGGTATACGGCACTTCTGGATTGGTGCGCGCACGACATCAAACCCGTTTATGGTTGATGCGCTGGCGCAGACACCGATAGCGGACAAACAGAGCATCACGTGGTACATCAAGAACCCTACCTCGCCGGACATCAACCTCTGGAGCGGTGCTGTGGAGCGGATCAAGCGGGCAGGGTATGAACATGTCTGTGCTATCCATCGCGGTTTTGCTTTGGGGGAACATAACACCAGCGTCTATCGCAATGCGCCGGTGTGGTCGCAAGCCATCGAGTTCAAACGCCGTTACCCGGCTATCCCCTTGCTCACCGACGCCAGCCATATAGCCGGCAAGGCGGAGCACGTGGCAGAGGTTGCAGAGCAGGCGATACGCATGGGGATGGACGGACTGATGATTGAGGTGCACCCTGATCCGCAAGCGGCTCTCAGCGATGCCGGACAACAACTCACACCGGCGCAACTCAGCGACCTGTTGCAGCACTTGGCGGCTATCGACACAGCCACGCAGACAACCCAAAGTGCGGAGCTCACCGCTCTCCGCCAGCAGATTGACGAGACGGATGACGAGCTCTGGGCATTACTCTGCAAGCGACTGGATATAGCCCGTCAGATAGGCGACTACAAACGCAAGCACAGCATGGCTGTACTGCAAAGCGCCCGTTATGACGAACTGCTCCAACGCCGTATGACATGGGCTGCCGAACACGGCATTGAGCCCGAGGCTGCCAAACAGATCATGGACATCATCCACGAACAGAGTGTACTAAAACAACTATAACACAATATGAATATTTCTTACAATTGGCTTAAACGTTACATCACTCTGCCCGACGATGCAGAGCGAGTAGCAACGATCCTTACCTCCATCGGTCTGGAGGTAGGAACAATCGAACAAGTTCAATCCATCCGTGGCGGACTCAAGGGACTCGTGGTCGGCCACGTGCTGACCTGCGTGGAGCACCCGAACTCCGACCACCTGCATATCACTACTGTCGATCTGGGTGATGGCACCCCCGTGCAGATCGTCTGCGGCGCGCCGAATGTGGCTGCCGGACAGAAGGTCATCGTGGCTACCATCGGCACAGTCCTCTACAGCGGCGAGGAGTCGTTCACCATCAAACGCGGCAAGATCCGCGGCGAGGAGTCGCTTGGTATGATCTGTGCCGAGGATGAGATAGGCGTAGGCACCGACCATGCCGGCATCATGGTCCTCCCCGATGATACGCCCGTAGGTCTGCCGGCAAGCGAGTATTTCCACTTGGAGAACGATACGCTCATCGAGGTGGATATCACGCCTAACCGTTCGGATGCGATCTCCCACTATGGCGTGGCGCGCGATCTGTATGCCTATTATCAGGCGCATGGACAAAAGGATGTCATCCTCACTCGTCCCGACGAGAGCGGATTCCGTATCGATGAGCAGGATAGCCCTATACAAGTCAGCGTCGAGAACGCTGAGGCCTGCCCGCGTTACAGCGGCGTTATGGTCAAAGGTGTGCATGTCACCGAGAGCCCCGACTGGCTGAAGAAAGCCCTGACGACCATCGGTCTGCGTCCGATCAACAACATCGTCGATATAACGAACTTCGTGCTTCATGAGTATGGCCAGGCTTTGCACGCTTTCGATGCCGACAAGATCGCCGGTAACCGTATTATCGTCCGTAACTGCGCCGAGGGAACACCGTTCGTCACTCTTGACGGTGTGGAGCGCAAGCTCTCTGCTGCCGACCTGATGATCTGCAACGAACAGGCACCGATGTGTATAGCCGGTGTGTTCGGCGGACTGGACTCCGGCGTGACGGAGCAGACAACGAACATCTTCATTGAGAGCGCATACTTCCACCCCGTAGGCATCCGTAAGACCGCCCGTCGTCACCAGTTGCAGACCGATGCATCGTTCCGTTACGAGCGCGGTTGTGACCCCAACAACACCTTGCACGTACTGCGTCGTTGTGCTGCTCTCGTTTGCGAGGTGGCTGGCGGCACGATCTGCCAGCCTGTGGATGTGCAGAACGGTGAGCCCAAACCACTCAGCGATGCCCTGTTCATGCCGCCGTTCAGCGTGGAGTTCAGTATCGAGCGTTGCAATCAACTCATCGGTAAGCAGCTTGGTGCCGAGACCATCGAGACCATCCTCCGTGCCCTCGAGATAGAGGTGACCGCCAAGCTTGGCGATTGCTGGACACTCAGCGTGCCGCGTTACCGCGTGGATGTACAGCGCGAGTGCGATGTGGTGGAGGATATACTGCGTATCTACGGCTACAACAACATCGAGTTCCCTGACAAGCTGAACACGAACCTCAGTTACGGCATCAAACCCGATCCCCAACGTCTGCAGACTCGCATCAGCGAGCAACTCTCGGCGCAAGGGTTCTACGAGATTTTGAATAACTCCCTGACCAAAGTGTCCTATTACGAGTATGCCGGTAACCTTGATTCCTGTGTGAAGATCCTCAATCCGCTCTCGCAGGATCTGGGCGTGCTGCGTCAGTCACTGCTCTTTGGCGGTCTGGAGAGCATCCAGCGTAACGCCAACCGTAAGAACGCTGACCTCAAACTCTATGAGTTCGGCAACTGTTACCATTTCCACGCAGTGCCGGAGAATGTTGACCCTCTGCGCGCCTATAGCGAAGAGATGCATCTTGGCGTGTGGATCACCGGCAACAAGACGCTCCAGTCGTGGGTAATGAAGGAGCAGCAATCGACGTTCTACGAACTGCGTGCATACGTTGAGAACATCCTCCGCCGCTTGGGCGTGAACATCAATGCGCTCGTTTATACGCCGATTGACAAGTCGCCGCTCTATGCTGACGGACTGATTGTCAGCGCACAGAACGGAAAGCGCCTTGGCGAACTGACTATCGTCAGCCGCGAACTGCGCAAGCAGTTTGATATCGACAACCCTGTTTTCTTCGCCGACCTCGACTGGAAAGCCCTGCTCAAGCAGAACAAACAGTACAAACCCGTCATCGCTGATCTGCCTAAGTTCCCGGCTGTAAAGCGCGACTTCGCTCTGCTCGTGGACAAGACCGTACAGTTCGCCGATCTGGCACGTACTGCCTACCAGACGGAGAAGAAGTATCTGAAGAACGTATGGCTGTTCGACGTCTATGAGGGCAAGAACCTCGACGCCGGCAAGAAGTCATACGCCCTGTCGTTCATCCTGCAAGACGAGGAAAATACCCTCAAAGACAAGCAAATAGAAGCAATCATGCAGAAACTGCAGAAAGCGTTTGAAACAACCTTTGGAGCTACATTACGATGAAACGATTAGTCTATTTATTTATGATCTGCTGCCTGACTCTCCCTCTGTTTGCGGAGGATAAGGAGCACCGCGAGATGAACCCGCACATGTTGCGCGTGGGGTGGGGTGACCAGCACTTTGAGTACATAGCGTGGCACGCCACCGATCACTCGAAGATGCCTCTGCCCGCTGAGTATGTCAAGGACTATGACGAGCATTTCCGCTACACGCAGCATTGGTGGGCGGAGTACCAGTACCGCCAGAACAGCTGGTTCAGTTACGGCGGCCTGATTGACGGTAGCGGCGTGCTCTGGGATGTGGTCAAGCGTAACGGTGCAGGCGACGAACTGGCGCGCGAAGCCAACCACTCGCTGTATAACCTTGTCATCACGCCAACGATATACTTTACGTACTTCCACCATCAGTATGTATCGCTCCATTCGGGACTGGGTATCGGCATGAACATCAACGGCGGCACGGAGAAGGACGTTAAGGGACGTACCACCGTTGTCGCTCCGGCGCTGAACCTTACGCTCATAGGCGTGTCGGCGTGGTATAAGAGTTGGTTCGCGTCCCTGGAGTTTGGTACAATGGCGTCACTCTCCGACGGACAGCATATCTATATGCTCGGCAGCCGCCTGTTTTCAGCATCCATCGGTGTAACATTCTAAGCTTATGAAACCACAACTATTGATATATCTGCTACTCGCAACGTTTGTGCTCAATGCGTGCAAATGGGGTGACTATTATGTAGTGAATTTTGATGAAGTGCCTGTTATTGACAGCACGATGTTCCGCGTGACGAGTAAGCGTCTCACGGATCTCAACGGCGGTATACCTAATGACTGTTATCTGCCTGACGGTAACAGTGTTAACGACTGGCAGGACGATGAGCGCGGCGACGCCCGGCAACCCAAACGTACATCCGGCATCACCGTTGCAGCATTCGCATCGGCGATCTTGAATCAGATGAACAGCAGCTCGGTGGTCGAACTCAGCGGTATATACACCTCCCTCGACGAGAACTACGATCCTATCGTGCTGTCCGGCAAGGTACTGCTGCCGGCTAACGGTAAGTTCAAGCGCTACATCCTCGTCTCGCACTATACCATCGGCTCCAATAAGGAGGCACCGAGTAACTGCTTCCCGCTGGAGGGACTGTTGTGCAGCATGGGCTACGCGGTTATCTGCCCCGATTATATAGGCTATGGCATCACGGCGGACAAAGTACACCCATATCTGGTGATGGATCTTACGGCGACGAATGTGGTCGATATGTATATCGCTGTACGCAAGTACTTCGATGCCGCGGGACTGCATCCCGAGTACGATGATATCTACCTGATGGGCTACTCGCAGGGCGGTGCCACGACGATGGCTGTGGAGTATTGGATTGAGGAGTTTATCAACCCGTATCCCATCGAAGGTATAGGCGAGATCAAGATCCGTCGCGTGTTTGCCGGAGGTGGACCATATGACATCAAATCTACCTACGACCGCTTTGTGCAGACGAACTGCGCTGACTACCCCGTAGCCGTTCCGCTCGTACTGCAAGGTATGATTGCCGGCAACGGACTCGACCTCAAGATGGAGACGATCATGCAGAAGTGGCTGTGCGATAATATCGACGAGTGGGTGAACAGCAAGAAGTACACCACCGCCGAGATGAACGCACTCATCGGCACGAAGGTCACCAGCAAGATGCTTACGCCCACAGGCATGGACGTACAGAGCAAGGAGGTCAGCGAACTCTACAAAGCCATGGTGCAGAACTCCGTCGTGTCGTATGCGTGGCAGCCTCAGGCACCGGTGTATATCCTCCACTCGATGGACGATGAGACCGTCACCTACCTCAACGCCACCAACGCCAAGCAGCGCTGGGCTACAGCGAACATAGAGTATAACTTCGGACACTACGGCGGACACGTCAATACCTGTATCCGGTTTATCCTGACCGTCAAATCGCTGCTGGAGCAGGATCTGAAAGAGGAAAAAGAAAAACGTCTGAACTAAATAGATTGTGGAACATATGACAAACAATAGAATAACTCCGTTTCTGGCAGTCAGTGCAGCCTTTGTGCTCCTGCTGTGCCTGAACGCCTGTAACCCCAAAGCCAAGGCTGTCAGCGGCGATCAAGTAGAGGTGAAGCTGGAGACGCAGATCATCTCCTCCGGGTTCATGCGTGTGCGGTTCTCGACGAACAAGGAGGCCTACTACCATATTGGCATCGTGCCTAAACAGGATGCTCCGGATATAAGTAGCGTATCGGGCGCAAAGGGGTTCATGGCACTCATGCTTGACCGCGCGTATGCCGAGTACCTGTTGTGGCGTTCCGACCTGCTCGCACAGGGCACGCCCTACGTCGCAGAGTTCGCTACCCACTCGCTCCAGTATGGTTCCGTGGAGCACGATTTTACGCTCCTCAAGCCCGATACCGAGTACCTGATATTTGCCTTCCCCGTGAATGCGCAGACCAACCAGCCCGACGGCCGACTGTTCGTTCAGAACATCGCTACCACCCAAAAGTCCGCATACGAGGATGACCTGGAATTTGAGTACCGCATACGAGGCTATTGGGATTATGTGTATCCCGTCAGTCTGAAAGGCGAACTGCTCAACTATGTTCCCTGGTCGGGCGCTACGGCGGACTCGGCAGAGCTCCGGGAGGCCGGCTACGCACGTCCTGCCATATACTTCCTGGAGCTGTTCGATGAATATACGACGTTCCAGGAGTCCGATCGCGTACATTTCGGTATCTATATCCAGAACAACAACGGCGAAGGCGACGGCACATCCTACACCTGTTTCCTGCCCGGACATACGTATTACACCGGCATAGCCCTCATGGACGGCTACCTGTCGAAGAAGGCGTCAGTCATCTACAAGTTCCATTGGACGGACGAGGATACGCAGTACTTGTTCCACCACGCGGACGGACTCAAAACGGATTGGTAGAATGTAGCAGGATGGCGCATTTACAAGGCGACTTGCATATTATGCAAGAATAAAATAAAAAAAATCCCACAAAAATTTGCAAATGTGGGATTTTTTTTGTACCTTTGCAGCCACGTTCTCCGCGTCGCGGTGAAATGATTGAAAATAAATTCTTAAAATATACTACAATTATGCGAATTAAAGTAAGTAATGCTAACCAAATGCAGTTCCGCGAGGTAACCGTGCAGGCGCATCTGCCTGAGAACCTGACCAAGCTGCGCGAACTTGCATACAACCTGTGGTGGGTTTGGAACAGTGATGCCAAGAACCTGTTCCGTCAGATTGACAACGAAGCATGGCATCGTGCACAGTCCAACCCCGTACTGCTGCTGAACATGCTCGGCTATGACAAGCTCGTCGAACTGAGCAAGGACCGCGTGTTCATGGCGCAACTCGACTCGATCTACGAGGATTTCACCAGTTACATGAAGGTTCCGCGTGGTGACCGTCCGTCGGTTGCGTACTTCTCCATGGAGTACGGACTGTCGAGCGTGCTGAAGATCTACTCCGGCGGTCTCGGTATCCTTGCCGGTGACTACCTGAAGGAGGCTTCGGACAGCAACGTCGATATGACCGCTATCGGTTTCCTCTACCGTTACGGTTATTTCACCCAGACGCTCTCGCCCGAAGGACAGCAGATCGCTAACTACGAGGCGCAGAACTTCAACAACCTGCCTATCACGCAGGTTCGTAACGAGGACGGCAGCCCGATGGTGATCGACGTGCCTTATCCCGACCGCTTCGTACACGCCTTCCTCTGGCGAGTAAACGTAGGTCGTATCCAGCTCTACCTGCTCGATACCGACAATGATATGAACAGCGAGTGGGATCGCCAGATCACCCACCAACTCTACGGCGGTGACTGGGAGAACCGTATCAAGCAGGAGATCCTGCTCGGTATAGGCGGTGTGATTGCCCTCAACAAACTCGGCATCAAGAAGGATGTTTACCACTGCAACGAAGGTCACGCAGCACTCATGGGCTTGCAGCGTATGGTCGATCTCGTCAGTGAAGGTCTGAACTTCCGTCAGGCTCTGGAGATCGTACGTGCCAGCGGTCTATATACCTGCCACACGCCGGTGCCCGCAGGTCACGACTACTTCGAGGAAGGACTCTTCTACAAGTATATGCATACCTACGCTGAGAAACTCGGCATCGAGTGGAGCGACCTCATCGGTCTCGGACGCGCTAACCCCGAGGACAGCAGCGAGAAGTTCTCGATGTCCGTATTCGCGCTCAACACCTGCCAGGAGGCTAACGGTGTATCGTGGCTCCACGGCGAGGTCAGCAAGAAGATGTTCTCGCCCGTATGGAAAGGCTACTACCCCGAAGAGCTCCACGTGGGTTATGTTACCAACGGCGTACACATGCCGACATGGGCTGCTTCCGAGTGGAAGAAGGTGTATCGTCAGAACTTCCCGAAAGGCTTCTGGCTTGACCAGTCGAACAAGGATATGTGGCGTGAGTTCCTCAACATCCCTGACGAGATGGTTTGGGGCACACGTATGTACCTCAAGAAGCGCCTGATCGACTATATCCGTCATAAGTTCCAAGAGGACTGGATGAAGTCGCAGGGCGATCCTGCACGTATCGTTCGCGCCCTGAACGAGATGAGCCCAAGCACCCTGATCATCGGCTTCGGTCGTCGTTTCGCTACCTACAAACGTGCACACCTGCTCTTCACCGATCTGGAGCGTCTCGAGCGCCTCGTCAACAACCCGAACTACCCCGTGCAGTTCCTCTTCACCGGTAAGGCGCACCCCGCTGACGGCGCAGGTCAGGGACTGATCAAACGTATCATCGAGATCAGCCGTATGCCGCAGTTCCTCGGTAAGATCATCTTCCTCGAGAACTACGATATGGACCTCGCCAAACGTCTTATCTCCGGTGTGGATATCTGGTTGAACACCCCGACTCGTCCGCTCGAGGCTTCCGGTACGTCCGGCGAGAAAGCCCAGATGAACGGCGTGCTGAACTTCTCCGTGCTTGACGGTTGGTGGTATGAGGGTTATGTTCCCGGCGCAGGTTGGGCACTCACCGACAAACGTACCTACGAGAATCAGGCTCACCAAGACCAGCTCGACGCTGCTACGATCTATCAGATGCTCGAGAGCGAGATCATCCCGATGTACTACGCACGTAATGCACAAGGCTTCTCTCCGGCTTGGTTGCAGGCTATCAAGAAGAGCGTGACCGAGATCACACCGCGCTTCACTACCAAGCGTATGATGGACGACTACTTCGACCGCTTCTACTGCAAGCTTGCTAAGCGTCACGCTACACTTGCTGCGAACAACTACGAGCTCGCGAAGCAGATCGTGGCTTGGAAGGAGAACATCGTTAACCACTGGGACGAGATAACCGTCGTAAGCAGCAATATCGAAGAGGTACTCGCTGCAGGACCGATGGTAGGCGAGAACTACAAACTCGAAGTCATCCTCGACACCAAGGGCTTGGCTGACAAGGGTATCGGCGTTGAACTCGTAGTAACACGCTCGTCGCTCCATAACAACGATAAGCTCTATCACGTTCAGGAGTTCGATATCAAGAAAGCCGTAGGCTCGATCCT
>Ga0310786_10000336_pt1 | contig 77199 bp, 66 predicted proteins | sample AusTroGonzalo_MG_FD_203881 | JGI IMG/M metagenome (GOLD analysis project Ga0310786, IMG submission 203881) | Bovine rumen microbial communities from tropical cattle in Woodstock, Queensland, Australia - Gonzalo_03 (v2) (version 2) | ecosystem: Host-associated > Mammals > Digestive system >... | reverse complement strand
CCGAGTACCTGGTGCGCCCGGTTGCGGAAGAAGAACCGGGATTCCGTAAAATAGAACCTGCCCCGGCAGGAAGGGACCTGAAAGGCCGGCCGTCCAGGCCGGCCTTTGTCGGTTTTCAACAGGTCCCTGTTTATAAGTCGATTCGCATTTCCGGCAGAAATACGTTATCTTTGTTCACGGTTTTTGGAAACCCCTGGCAAGGAAAACCTTTAAACCTACCATAATGTCACAGCAGCAGCAAGCCATCTATGATGCCCGCGCCCTCGGGAGCGGCAAGATGCTTACCCTCGGCCTCCAGCACATGTTCGCCATGTTCGGGGCCACGATCCTGGTTCCGGTCATCACCGGACTGTCCATGTCCGCCACCCTGCTTTTCGCAGGTCTCGGCACCCTCCTGTTCCATGTTCTCACCAAGATGCGGGTCCCGGCATTCCTCGGCTCGTCCTTCGCGTTCCTGGGCGGCTACGCAGCCGTTGTCGCCATGGGTGAATCGCAAGGCCTTTCTGCCGCCGAATCCCTGCCTTACGCCTGCATCGGAGTCTTCTGTGCAGGCCTTTTTTATCTCGTGCTGTCCGCGCTCTTCGCGGCCTTCGGCGCGAAGAAGGTGATGCGGTTCTTCCCGCCCATCGTGACGGGCCCCATCATCATCGCCATCGGCCTCACCCTGTCCGGATCGGCCATCCAGAACTGCACCCAGAACTGGTGGATCGCCCTGCTGGCGATGCTCATCATCATCGTCTGCAACATCTGGGGCCGCAAGATGATCCGGGTCACCCCCATCCTCCTGGGTGTGCTGGGCTCCTACGCCGTCGCGGCCTGTTTCGGCCTCTGTGATTTCACCCCTGTCCGGGACGCTGCCTGGATCGGTGTCCCGTTCCAGTGGGAGAACACCGCCTTCCACGTGTTCCAGAACCCGAACTGGGGCCTGGTGGTTTCCGCCATCATCGCCATCATCCCCATCTCCCTCGCGACGATGATCGAGCACATCGGCGACATGTGCGCCATTTCCTCCACGACGGGGGTCAACTATCTGGAAGATCCGGGCCTGCACCGCACCCTTCTGGGTGACGGTCTGGCTACGGCCCTGGCGTCCCTGTTCGGCGCGCCGGCCAATACCACTTACGGCGAGAATACGGGCGTGCTGAACCTCACCCGGGTGTATGACCCGCGCGTGATCCGCATCGCGGCCGTCTTCGCCATCATCCTGTCCTTCTGCCCGAAGTTCTCCGCCCTCATCAGCGCGATGCCGGCGGCGAGCATCGGCGGTGTCTCCCTGGTCCTGTACGGTATGATCAGCGCCGTGGGCGTCCGCAACATCGTGGACAACCAGGTGGACTTCACCGCTGCGCGGAACGTCCTCATCGCCGCCCTCGTCCTCGTCCTGGCCATCGGCATCAAGTACGGGGCGAACGACAGCATCTCCCTGGGCTTCACCTCCCTGTCCGGCCTGGCCATCGCCGCGCTGGTCGGCATCTTCCTCAATGCCATCCTGCCGGGTAAGGACTATGAGTTCGGAAAGAATCCCAAGGGTGACCGGGCCGTTGACTTCGAGATCAACCCGGCCCTCCGCAAAGAAAGAACGAAGAAAGTAAAAAATTCATAAACAGCGTTTTATGCTTAGCAAAAAAACTCTTGTCGCTGCCGTGGCAGCGCTGGCCCTGGGCTCCGCCGCCCACGCGCAGACCAACCTCCAGGTTTTCTATGATTTCGGCAAGGACCGGAACATCATCACCTCGACCCTGGAAGGGTTCTACAATGACAACTGGGGGAACACCTTCTTCTTCGTGGACTACGACTACTCGCTGAAGAACGCCTTCCCCAACGGTACGTACTTCGAGATCGCCCGCTGCCTGAACTTCTGGCAGAACACGTTCCTGGCTCCCCTGAGCATCCAGGTCGAGTACAACGGCGGCGTGTACAACAAATACGGGATCAACCACGCCGCCCTGGCCGGCCTGGACCTGTTCCTGCACAGCAAGAGCTATAAGACCACCTTCAACCTGAAGGCGCTCTACAAGTGGATCAACTATTCCGACCAGCCGGAGGGCTACAAGAGCATGCTGCCGATGCAATTCACGGCCGTGTGGGGCTTCCAGGACCTGTTCGGTCTGACAGGACTCCGTTTCAGCGGCTTTGCCGATGTCTGGTGGCAGGACCATACGCTGTACACCGATGAGAAGGGCACCGCCCTGGCGATTCCGGAGAAATCCCGCCTGGTGTTCCTCTCCGAGCCCCAGCTTTGGTACAACCTCGGCCAGTGGGTCGGCGTTCCGAATTTCAACATCGGCGGCGAGGTGGAACTCGCCTATGACTTCGGCACCTGCCGGGGCTTCTGGGTGCGTCCGTGCGCCGGTATCAAGTGGGTCTTCTAACGGTTGAGCCATGAGCAAGTTCCTGGAAAAGGCTTTCGGCTTCGAGGCCGGAAAGCATTCTGTCCGGACGGAGATCCTGGCAGGCATTACCACCTTCCTCACCATGGCCTACATCCTGGCCGTGAATCCGAACATCTTCAGCGCCCTGCCCGGCATGCCCGGCGGCGCCGTTTTCACGGCCACGGCCCTGGCCGCCATCATCGGTACCCTGGTGATGGCCCTCTATGCCAAGAAGCCCTTCGCCCTGGCTCCCGGTATGGGACTGAACGCCTTCTTCGTGTACACCGTATGCCTGGGCATGGGTTACTCCTGGCAGTTCGCCCTCACCGCCGTGCTGCTGGAAGGCCTCATCTTCATTGTCCTCACCGTTACCAAGGTGAGAACCTGGCTCCTGGATGCCATTCCGGGCACCTTGAAGAAAGCCATCGGCGCCGGTATCGGCCTGTTCATCGCCTTCATCGGCATGCAGAACGCCGGCATCATCGTGAACAATGATTCCACCCTGATCGGACTGGGCAAGATCACCGAAGGGACCGCCCTCCTGGGCATGCTGGGCCTGTTCATCACGGCCGGCCTGGTGATGGCCAAGATCCGCGGCGGAATGCTCTGGGGCATTCTCATCACTACGCTGATCGGCCTGTTCATCAAGGATCCTTCGACGGGGAAGGCCATCACCCAGTTCAACGGCTTCGTGTCCCTGCCGGACAGCGTGAGCCCCATCTTCTGCAAGTTCGAGTGGCACAATGTGCTGACCCTGGATATGCTGGTGATCGTGTTCACCTTCCTGTTTGTCGATATGTTCGACACCATGGGCACCATCATCGGCGTGCACCAGGGTGCCGGCCTCGTCCCGGAAGGCGCTCCCCGCGACCATGTCCCCGGGGCTGAGAAAATGTTCATGGCCGATTCCATCGCCACTGTGGCCGGTGCCTGCCTGGGTACTTCCACCACCACGACCTATGTCGAGAGCGCTTCCGGCGTGGGTGAGGGTGGCCGGACCGGCCTCACGGCCTTCTCGACCGTGGTCTGCTTCGCGCTGGCCCTGTTCTTCAGCCCGCTGTTCCTGGCCATCCCCAGCGCCGCCACCGCTCCCGCCCTCATCATCGTGGGCGTGATGATGATGCCTTCCATCAAGCGCATCCACTGGGACGACTATTGCAAGGCCATCCCCGCCTTCATCACCATCATCATGATGCCGCTCGCTTACAGTATTTCCGACGGTATCCTGCTGGGTGTGATCTCCTATGTGCTCTGCCACGCCATCGCCGGCAAATTCAAGGATATCTCCCCGACGATGTGGGTGCTGGCCGTTTTGTTCATCTGCAAGTATATCTTTATTTAGCATGGGTATTTACCGGACCCTTGACGACGGAGAATTCCGGGACCTCGCGTCCCGGATTCTCTATGAAGACAACCACCTTCTCGTGTTCAACAAACGGTCGGGAGAGATCGTTCAAGGCGACAAGACGGGGGATGAACCCGTGAGCGATACGCTCAAGGCCTTCATCGCCCAGCGGGACGCCAAGCCCGGCCAGGTGTTCATGGGCGTACCCCACCGCCTGGACAGGCCCGTGAGCGGCCTCGTGCTGCTGGCCAAGACTTCCAAGGCCTTGGAACGGCTCAATGCGATGTTCCGCTCCGGGGAGGTCCACAAGACCTACTGGGCCCTCTGCTGCGCAAAACCGGACCCGGAAACGGCGCTGCTGGTGAACTGGATGACCCGCAACGAAAAGTTGAACAAATCCTTCATCGCCAAGGGTCCCGGCCACGAGGCCAAGGAAGCGAAGCTGAAGTACACCTTCCTGAAGAGCACCGACCGCTATCACCTCGTGGAAGTGGAGCTCCTCACCGGCCGCCATCACCAGATCCGCTGCCAGCTCGCCCACATCGGCTGCCCCATCAAGGGCGACCTCAAGTACGGCGCTCCGCGCTCTAACCCCGACGGAGGCATTTCCCTCCACGCCCGTTCCGTCCGCTTCATCCACCCGGTCAAGAAGACGGAAATCGTCCTGGATGCACCGGTGCCGGCATCCTGGAAGGGTGTGTAACCTTTAATCAATCGAACCGTTATGACCTGCAACCTGAAGAACCGCAGTTTCCTCAAACTGCTCGACTTTACCCCGGAGGAGATCTGTTACCTGATCGACCTCGCCCGTGATCTCAAGCACGCCAAGAAAAACGGCCTGGAGCGCCCCACGATGACGGGCAAGAACATTGCGCTTCTTTTCGAGAAGACATCGACCCGGACGCGCTGTGCCTTCGAGGTCGCCGCCCACGACCAGGGGGCGCACGTGACCTACCTGGGGCCCTCCGGTTCCCAGATGGGCATCAAGGAGTCGATGAAGGACACCGCCCGGGTGCTCGGCCGGATGTTCGACGGCATCGAATACCGCGGCTTTGCGCAGGCCACCGTCGAACAGCTTGCCGCCTATGCCGGGGTTCCCGTGTGGAACGGCCTCACCGATGAGGCCCATCCGACACAGATCCTCGCCGATTTCCTGACGATGAGCGAGCACTGCGACAAGGACTGGAAGGAGATCCGTTTCGCCTATCTGGGGGATGCCCGCTTCAATATGGGCAACTCCCTGCTCGTGGGCGGGGCAAAGATGGGGATGGACGTCCGGATCGTCGCTCCGAAGGCACTCCAGCCCGCCGAAGAATTGGTTGCCCGGTGCAGGGCGATCGCGGCGGAAACCGGTGCCCGGATTACCATCACTGATGACATCGATGCGGGCGTACGGGACTGTGACTTCCTGTACACGGATATCTGGGTGTCGATGGGAGAACCTGCCGAGGTCTGGAAGGAACGCATCGACCTGCTGAAACCCTATCAGGTCAATGCCGCCCTGATGGCCCGGACGGGCAACCCGGACTGCAAGTTCATGCACTGCCTGCCGTCGTACCACAACCTGGAAACCCGGGTCGGGCGTGAGATTTACGCGCAGTTCGGCCTGGACGGGGTCGAGGTGACCGAGGACGTGTTCGAATCGGAGGCGAGCATCGTCTTCGACGAGGCCGAAAACCGGATGCACACCATCAAGGCCGTCATGGTCGCGACGCTGGGCGACTGAGCCGCTGCCTTGTGAAATAGGAAAACGAAAAATGCAGGCCTTTCGGTCTGCATTCACTTTCTGATGAAGTCGGGGGACTACCAGCGCTCTTCGTCGGAGACGGTGAGCTTCTTGCGGCAGTGACGACGACGGGAAGCGAGCACGCGACGGCCATTGGCGGAAGCCATGCGGGCGCGGAAGCCGTGCTTGTTGACGCGCTTGCGGTTGGAGGGTTGGAATGTTCTTTTCATCGTTATTTCTTTTTTATATTTTGCGTTTTGGGGCCGCTTTCACGGACGGACTGCAAAGGTAGCAATTTCGCGCCGAATTGCCAAATTTATTTTTCTATTTCAATCACGAGTTTTCCATCATAGTAAGGATCGTGCAGCCAGGAGGAGACGGGCCAGGTATGGATGTAGCCTTTGCGGAGCCGGTGGCGGGCCATCACCTCGGCGATTTCCTCCACGACGTCGCCGCCCTTGAGGTAGAGGATGCTCTCCGAGAACTTGCCTTTGACCCAGGGATAGAAGTCCGTGAGGGAAGCGACGGCCCGAGAGACGACGAAGCCGAAGGGCTGCGTCAGGGATTCGGCGCGGGCATTGACCACCTGGACGTTCTTGAGCTCCAAGGCTGTTGCAACCGCCTGGGCGACAATCGTTTTCTTGCCCACGGAATCGCACAGGACAAAGCGTGCCTCCGGGAAGAGGATGGCAAGCGGGATGCCCGGGAAACCGCCGCCGGTGCCCAGGTCCAGCACATCGGCCTTGCGGAACTTCTCCAGCTGCTCCGGCTCGGTCAGGAGGTACCGCGCGATGGCGAGCGAGTGGAGGATATGGTGGTCGTACAGCGCGTCGATGTCCTTCCGCGAGATTACGTTGATCTTCGCGTTCCAGTCGCGGTACAGGGCGTCGCAGGCCAGGAACTGTTCCTCCTGCGCGGGCGTCAGGCCGAAGTCGGCCCGGATGAACGTGATGAATTCCTGTGGTGTCATTCGATTTCCCCCCGGAGCATCATTTCGGCGAGGTGCTGCTTGCCCCGGCGGATCCGGGTCCGGACCGTGTTGAGTTCCAGGTTCAGCTCCTTCGCGATTTCCTCGTATTCCAATTCTTCGATCATATATTTGACCATCACCTCCTTATAGAGGGGCGAAAGCTCCTCGATAAAGGCCATAAGGCGCTCGTGGTTCTCCCCGTTGATGATCTCTTCCTCGGGGTCCACTTCCGTGAGCGGGCCCTGCCCTTCGGGGTTCTCGCCCGAAGCCTTCAGCAGGATGCCCTCCTTTTTCTCGTCCTCGCGCTTGATCCGGGCGAGGTGGTCCAGGGCGGTCCGGGTGGCGATGGTGAACAGCCAGGGCCGCAGCTCCCTGTCCGTGTCGAAGCCGGACAGGTTGGCAAAGGCCTTCTGGAAGCTCTCGGACACGACGTCATCCACGTCGGCCTTCCACTTGAAATAGCCGCTCACCCGTCCCCGGATGGCTTTCTCGTGCTGCTGGTAGATGGCGCGGTACGCCATCTGGTCTCCGTCGATGGCCCGGCGGACCAGCTCTTTCTCAGGCATTTCCAGGTATCCCATATCAGTGTGCCTCCAGCCAGTTTTGTCCGCTGCTGCATTCGACCGTCAGCGGGACGGACAGTTTCAATACGTTCTCCATGACGTCCACCACGAGGGCCTTGAGCTGTTCCACTTCCTCCGGAACGGCATCGAACAGCAGTTCGTCGTGGATCTGGAGGACCATGCGGCTGCGCAGGCCGGCTTCAGTGAGGCGCCGGTCCACGGAGATCATCGCGAGTTTGATGATGTCTGCCGCCGTGCCCTGGATGGGGGCATTGACGGCATTCCGCTCGGCCAGGGCCCGCACGGTGGCGTTCTTCGCCTGGATGTCCGGCAGGTAGCGCCGCCGCCCGAACAGGGTTTCCACATACCCGTTCTCCCGGGCGAAGCCGATGCTGTCGTCGATGAACGACCGGATGGCCGGGAAGGTGGAGAAATAGCCGTCAATCAGTTCCTTGGCCTCTTTCCGGCCCAGATGCAGGCGCTGCGCCAGCCCGAAGGAGGAGATGCCGTACATGATGCCGAAATTCGCCGTTTTCGCCCGGCCGCGCTGCTCCCGCGTCACTTCGGACAGGGGAATGCCGTAGATTTTTGCGGCTGTGGCAGCATGGACATCATCCCCGTCACGGAATGCCTTCACGAGATGCCCGTCCTGGCTGAGATGCGCCATGATGCGGAGCTCGATCTGCGAGTAGTCCGCGGATACGATAACCCCCTCCGGTGTCCCCGGAATGAAAGCCTTGCGGATTTCCTTCCCGCGCTCGGTGCGGATGGGGATATTCTGCAGGTTCGGGTTGGAACTGGAAAGCCGTCCCGTGGCCGTAAGCGCCTGGTTGAAAGTCGTATGGACACGGCCGTCCACCGGAGATACATAGGCCGGGAACGGCTCGATATAGGTCGATAAAAGCTTCTTGACGGCCCGGAACTCCAGGATTTCATCCACCACCGGATGCCGGTCCGCGATGGCCAGGAGAGTGGCTTCGTCGGTGGAATACTGGCCCCGGGCGCTCTTCTTGGCCTTCGGGTCCAGCCGCAGTTTCTCGAACAGGACATCGCCCACCTGCTTGGGGGAGGAGATGTTCAGGTCCGGTTCCCCGACCATTTCCCGGATGCGGGCCTGGCGTTCTTCCAATTCGGCGCGGAGCCCCCGGGCAAAGTGTTCCAGCTGCTGGAGATCCACTTTCACGCCGGCCCGCTCCATCTTGGCGAGGACCTTGGAAAGCGGTTCCTCCATATCGTCGTAGAGCTTCTGCCGCTCGCCGAGTTCCTCCCGGATCTTTTGTCCCAGGAGCACCAGGACGGCCGCTTCCCGGGATCGGGAGCCGGCGTCCTCCTCCGGCGTTTCATCGAACAGGGAACCCGTTCCGGCTTCCGCCGGCGCTTCCTCCAGTTCGATATTGAGATAGCTCCGCGCCAGGATGTCCACGGCATGGCTCTTCTCCGGGTCCACCAGATAATGCATCAGTCCGATGTCGTACCAGCGGCCCTCCAGCGCGATACCCGCATGGTCGAGCAGGTTAGCCTGCAGCTTCAGGTCATAGCCGTATTTGTCGATGGCCGGGTCCTCCAGGATTTCCCGGACCGGCTCCAGCCGGTCTCCCGGGAGGGTGCAGGCCTGCTCCCCGCAGCCGATGAAAATCCGTTTGACGGGGGAGAAGATACCCTCGGCATAGGCCTCCGTAACCAGGCTGCAACAACCTGCCGCCCGGACGGAACGGACCATCTCGGCGGGGGTTATATCATTGACAATGAATTCTTTTCTTTCCTGGGCCGCCGTAGAAGGCCCGATATGGGCGATAAAGCGTTTGAGCGAGTTGAACTCGTATTTCTCGAACAGGTCGGCAATCTCCGGCCGGAAGGCGGGAGACATCCGCATATCCTCCGCCGTCGTCTCCAGCGGAATATCGGTCTTGATGGTCACCAGTTCCTTGGACAGCTGGATGTGACCGCGGGCCTCCTCGAACTGGGCCTGCTGGCGCGGCGGGAGTTCGGACAGATGGGCATAGATGTTCTCGATGCTGCCATACTTGGACACCAGCTTCCCGGCGCCCACCTCGCCGACACCTTTCACGCCCGGCACGTTGTCGGCCGTGTCGCCGCAGATGGCGAGCATGTCGATGATCTGCACCGGGTCCAGGATGCCCCATTTCTCGCAGATGCTGCTGCGGTCGATAATCTCATCGTCGCCGCCGGCCTTGCCGGGTTTGATCTGGAAGATATGTTCGGATATCAGCTGGCCATAGTCCTTGTCGGGCGTGACCATATACACGTCCATCCCTTCCCGGGCGCTGCGGCAGGCCATTGACCCGATCACGTCATCGGCTTCGAACCCCTTGACCATCAGCACCGGAATGTTCATCGCCTGCACCAGTTCGGTGAGGGGTTCCAGCGCGTCGATGACCAGCTGCGGGGTCGGCGGTCGCGTCCCCTTGTAATCGGGGTACAGTTCGTTCCGGAAGGTCCCGCCCGGCGGGTCGAACGCCACCGCCAGGTGCGTCGGCTTCTCCCGCTCAATCATCTCCAGCAGGTACTTCGTGAACCCGTACAGGATGGACATATCCGCCCCCTTCGAGTTGATCATCGGCCTCCGCAGGAAGGCGTAATACATCTTGAAGACCAGCGCGTGTCCGTCTATGAGGAAGAGTTTGTCCATATCTAACAAAGATAATCAAAAAAGAGACGGAAATACTTCTTTCAGTACGTTTTCTTTATCTGTCGAGGCGAGGAACCGGCCGTCGCGGGTGAGGGCGAAGACGCGGTCCACGACCGAAAGGGCGTCGTGCAGGTCGTGGCTGGAGAACAGCACGGCCGTCCCGGTCTTCCGGGCCACATCCCGCAGCGTCTGCAGCACGCTGATGCGGTTCTCCACATCCAGAAACGCCGTTGGCTCGTCCAGCAGCAGCACTTCTGCCTGCCTCGTGAGCCCCACCGCCAGGCACGCCTTCTTGAACTCCCCGTCACTGAGGGTCGAAATATCCCGCTCCTTGAGCCCTTGAATCCCAAGCACTTCCAGCGCTTCCTCCATCCTTTCCGCCGCTTCCTTCGACATCCTTCCTTTCCAGTCGCTCTCCCGGTAGCACCCAGTCCTGATAAACGCCTCCACCGTAAAGCCCTTCACCTTCGGGATGTTCGTGGGGATCAGTATGACGCGGGCAGATGGGGGCATGGGTCCCCGGGACTGTGCCACCCTCGGCTCATTAGAGGGAGGGGCCCACGGCTTGCCGTGGGAGGGACGGAGGTCGCGCAGCGACCGGAGGTCCCGGGGACCCATGCCCCCATCTGCCAAAGTCTTCAGCAGGGTGCTTTTTCCCGTGCCGTTGGCGCCGGCGAGGAGAATACACTCGCCGGGGGACAGCTCGAAGGAGATGTCCCGGACGAGAATGTGGTCGCCGTAGCCGATGGAGGAAAGATGAACTTGCAAGGCCGTGGAGTGTAAATTAATGATTATAAGCTTGTCCACGCAGCAGAAGCACCAGGATCAGCGGTATGCCGATGAGAGCGAGGGTAGAACCGGCCGGGAGGGGGACCCGCCAGAGATTCGCCAGGATATCGGCCGCGAGGGCCAGGACGGCACCGGCAACGAGCGAGCAGGGGAGTACGACCCGGTGGGCCGATGATCCGGTCAGCCGGCGGGCGATATGCGGCGCGACGATGCCCACAAAGCCGAGCGGCCCGCAAAAGGCCGTGACCGTACCGGTCATCAGGCAACAGGACAGCATGGACAAAACCAGGATGCGCCGGGTGGAAGCGCCTGAAAGCGAGGCATATTCCTCCCCGAACAGGATGAGGTCCAGACCTTTTCCATTCCAGAAAGCCAGCGCAAGGCCGATGACGAGCGCTCCGCCCATCAAGGCAATCTCCACGTACCTGCTTCCAGAGAAACTGCCTGCCATCCAACTGTAGAAGAGCTTCAGGCTCTCTTCGCCGGCCGTGTATTGCAGCACGGAACTGATGGCGCTGAAGATGAACCCCAGCATCACCCCGAACACCAGCAGCGTCGTTGCCGACTTGAACCGCGCCGACACCAGCACCACCAGCAAGGCCGCCAGGGCTGCACCCAGAAATGCCGCAGCCGCGACTGTCCATCCCGTGAATGCCAATCCGACGGTGCCCAGGGCCATCGTGGCAATGGCCGCCCCGAGCCCGGCGCCGCCGCTCACGCCCATGATGTGCGGATCGGCCAGCGGATTCCGGAACACCGCCTGCATTTGCGCCCCGCTTGCCGCCAGCGCCCCTCCGGCCATCACCGCCGTCAGCACCCTCGGCACCCTCAACTTCCACAGAACCGCCCCCGTCGCCCACGACACACCCCCGCCTCCGACCATCAGGTCAAGGGAAAAGACAATGATTAACAATATGGCGGGTATAAATCTCTTCATCGTGGTGGCGTGGTAGTAGCCGCTCATCAGAGCGGCCGGCGGAGGCCGTGTTCGTCAGGACTTATAGGCCGGGAGCCGCGGGGGATAATAGGGGGCAGCGCCCCCTCAAACCAGGGGAGGGGCCCAAAGCCGGCTTTGGGAGGGGTCGCGAAGCGACGGTTTTCAGAAAACTACCTCCCCGGAACTGAAAACTATTCCTCCGGCAGGAACATCGGGTCCCAGGCCGGGAGCAGGATGGGCTTCTGGTCGAAGTACTTCATGAGGTCGGTGGGGACGTACTTCTTGTCCACGACCAGGCGGAACATGTACTCATTGAACCACTCGTCGGTCATGATGATGTTGCCCTTGTAGCCGGTGGTCTCGCCCCAGCTGTTCTCCACCATCCACTTCACCGGCTTCCCGTCCTTGAGGTCCACCGCGATGAGCGTCATCGCGTGCGTGGAGCCGCTGGCGTGGGTGTAGATGCGCTCCTGCTTGTTCATGCCGAACTTCACGCCGAACAGGGACTCGTAGTCGAAGTTGTTCAGGTCGGCGAAGCCTTCCTTCCGCATCAGGAACTTGTTCACGTCGCAGGAGAAGTAGAGGGCCGTATTGTCCTTGATGGAAGCGATGGCCATCTTCTTGATCTCGTCGATGGGGAGGTTCAGGTACACCCAGTTCTCGCCGTCATAGACGTGGCGGTCGTAGTCGATCTCGTAAATCTTGTAGTACTCGCGGCACGGGTCATTCATCACCATGATGTAATTGTTCTCCAGGTCGGTGCCGATGTACTTGTCATAGAAGGACTTCGGAGTGTAGGTCTCGGTGGAGACCACGTTGCCCTTGGAGTCGGTCCGGGTCCAGGTGAACTCGGTGGGCGGGACACCCAGGCAGAGGGCGAGCATGTGGTAGATCTCCTTGAGCTGCTCCACCTTCATCATCTGGAGTTCAGCGTCCAGGTTCCGCATCATTTTGTCCCGCTGGACGCCCTTGGAACGGCTTTCCTTCGCATGCTGGCGCAGCCGGAGGCCGTCCTCGCGGAGTTTCATCGTGATCTGGGCCCGCATCTGGGACGTGCTGTTCGCGTTCATGCTCTCCGGGAAGACCTCGGCAGGCACGACACCGTATTTCATAATCAGGTTGGAGACGCCGGTGAACTGGCCGCCGTCGCCGATGGGATGGGCAAAGAGCCAGTCCACGGTGCGGTCGTCATCGGGCAGGTCCTTGGTGTCGATGATGCCCTGCAGGAACAGGTTGGCCTTCTCCAGCTGGTCGTAGAAGAAGACATAGTTCTGGGAAAGGATGACCGGACCCATGTCGAACTTGTCGATCATCTTGGCCCGCATCACGTTCAGGCCGGTGAACAGCCAGCAGCGGCCGGAAGAGAGCTGGTTCGTGCGGCCCTTGGTCTTCACCATGTCGGAGAAGCGGGTGTCCATCGGGAGGTTGTCCGCATTCAGGGCCAGGGTGTTGATGGGCGTGGTGTTCAGGGCGTTGCGGATGGCCTTGTCGGCGGCCGTCCCTTCATAGCCCTTGCTGATCTCAGCGAGCATGGCGGCATTGATTCCGCCGTTCGGGTTCTGGGCATGGAGGGTCAGGGTGCCGGCTACTGCGGCCAAAAGGAAAAGGACTCTTTTCATAATCTTATTGGTTATCAGATGTTTTTGTCAATGAAGGGAGGAGGGCGATCAGGTAGCCCACCCCGGCGACGCCCAGCGCCGTCCACAGGATATCCGTCCCCTTGAGGATGACGGGATAGGCGTTGATGATGTAGTTGCCCGGCATCCGGATGAAGCCGAACTTCTGTTGCAGCAGCACGCTGGCAATCCCCAGGACCAGGCCGATCACGAGGCCCAGCAGCGAGATAAGCCAGCCTTCCAGGAGGAAAATCCGGCGGGTCATCGCCTCCGGGGCGCCGAGGCTCCGGAGCGTGCCGATGTCGTCCCGTTTCTCGATGATGAGCATCGTCAGCGAGCTGTAGATGTTCAGGGCGATGATGATGACGATGAAGATCAGGATCATGTAGATGGCAAGCTTTTCATAGCGCATCATCTTGTACAGCGCCTCGTTCTGCTTGTACCGGTCCAGAACCTCGTAGTCCGGTCCGAGCCGTTCTTCCAGGTCGGAGACCAGGCCTTGGAGGGCCTTGTCCGACGTCCCCGGAGTCACGCGCACTTCCACGGCGGAAACCTCGTCGTCATATTCCATCAGTTCCCGCATCGTCTCGATGGGAACGAGGACCAGTTCGGCGTCCAGTTCGGCGTTGATGGCGAACAGGCCGGACACGCCCACTTTCGTGCTCCGGAGGGAATTGGCCGGATTCGCAAGCGAAACGGACCCTTCCCGGTCCGGGTAGTAAATCTCCAGCGGGGCCACGAAACGGGGGTTGATGTCCAGCGACCAGGCCAGGGAACTGCCCACGACGGCCCGCGGCTGCATCCCCCGGTGCAGGGCGAACACCCCGTCGGTGATATGGTTCTGCAGGGGGCTTTCCTCCTCGTACACGCTGTCCACGCCCTTGACCCGGGCGAGGCTCTGCTTGCCGTCGAAGGAGATGAAGGCCTGCTCCTCGATGACGCTGGACATATTGTACACCAGGTCCTGGTCATAGAGCCAGGCGAAGGCCGTACTGTCGGGGACGAACGCCTTCCCGACGGCCGGTTTCACGACAATGTCCGGCTGGGCGTCCCCGAGGCTGTCGGACACGAGCTGGTTGAACCCGTTGAACACCGACAGGACAATGACGAGCGCTGCCGTTCCGATGGCCATGCCCGCCACGCTGATACCCGAAATGATGTTGATCACATTATGTGACTTCCGGGCAAACAGATAGCGCAGGGCGAACCGGAGCGGCAGATTTGTCATTTCGAGCGAAGTCGAGAAATCTATTTCTTCAGCAGTTCATCGATATGCGCCGCATAGTCCAGGCTCGTGTCCAGGTAGAACACGAGTTCCGGAACGATGCGGAGCTGCTTGCCCACGACGTGGCCGAGTTCGCCGCGGAGGGCCTTGTTGTTCTCCTCCAGGATGCCCATCACGGCCTCCTGCTTGTCGGACGGGAAGATGCTCACGTACACCTTCGCCACGGACAGATCCGGGCTCACGCGCACTTCGCTCACCGTAACCAGGGCCCCGCCGAAGGCGGCCATCCCCTTGGCCCGGATGATCTCCGCGAGGTCCTTCTGGATCTCGCGTCCCACTTTCAGTTGTCTGGTACTTGCCGGCTTTTCCATTAAATCACATTGATGATGAAGTAGTTCTTCTTCCCCTTCTGCGCCAGGATATAGTGCCCGTTAATCACATCGGCGGCCGTGACTTCGTAGTTGATGTCGGCCACCTTCTCCTTGTTCAGGGACACGCCGCCGCCCTGGACCATCTTGCGGGCTTCGCCCTTGGACGGGAACACGGCGGTCTGGACGGCGAGGAAGTCGAGGATGTTGCAAGGGAACACATCGGCCTTCACCTCGAAGGACGGGACCTTGGCGAAGACCTCGCGGACGGTGCGCTCGTCCATGGCACGGAAGACCTCGGCGGAAACGTTGCCGAACAGGAGCTGGCTGGCGGCGATGGCGTTGTCGTAGGCCTCCTGGCCGTGGCACATCACGGTGACTTCGCGGGCGAGGACCTTCTGGAGCTTGCGCTGGCCCGGATCCTCCCGGTGCTCGGCGATGAGGTTTTCGATGGTCTCGCGGTCCAGCATCGTGAAGATCTTGATATAGCGCTCGGCATCGTCATCGGCCACGTTCAGCCAGAACTGGTAGAACTCGTACGGGGAGGTGCGCTCCGCATCCAGCCAGATGTTGCCCTTCTCGGTCTTGCCGAACTTGGTGCCGTCGGCCTTGCGGATGAGGGGGCAGGTGAGGGCGAAGGCCTCGCCGCCGTCGATGCGGCGGATCAGTTCGGTGCCGGTGGTGATGTTGCCCCACTGGTCGGAGCCGCCCAGCTGCAGGATGCAGCCTTTGTTCTTCCACAGCCAGTAGAAGTCGTAGCCCTGCATGAGCTGGTAGCTGAATTCGGTGAAGGACATGCCCTCGGAGGAGTCGCGCTGCAGGCGCTTCTTCACGGAGTCCTTCGCCATCATGTAGTTGACGGTGATGTGCTTGCCGATGTCCCGGATGAAATTGATAAAGGAATAATCCTTCATCCAGTCGTAGTTGTTCACGAGTTCGGCCTTGTTGGGGGCGTCGGAATCGAAATCCAGGAAGCGCGCGAGCTGCGCCTTCAGGCATTCCACATTGTGGTTGAGGGTCTCCTCGTCCAGGAGGTTTCGCTCGGCCGACTTCATGGACGGGTCGCCGATCATGCCGGTCGCGCCGCCCACCAGGGCGAAGGGCTTGTGCCCGCAGCGCTGGAAGTGCTTGAGGATCATCACGCTCACGAGATGACCGATATGCAGGGAATCAGCGGTCGGGTCGATGCCTACATAGGCAGCCTGAGGGCCTTCCATCAATTTCTCTTCCGTTCCGGGCATGATATCCTGGATCATGCCTCTCCAAGTCAGTTCTTCTACAAAGTTCTTCATCGTATCTTTCCTTATAACTCACAAAGATAACCATTCTTGCAGAAAAACACAAAGGCTGAAGGTTTGGATTATTCGCCGACGAATCCTAACTTTGCATTTTGTAACGAACAGACAAAAAAATGTCCTTGTATCTTCCTCCCCACTACCGGAACCTGCTCGGCGGAACCGAGCAGACCGAAAAGGCCATCAAGGCCGTGAAAGACATGTTCCAGGACAACCTCTCCGCCCAGCTGGCCCTCCTGCGGGTCACGGCGCCGATGATGGTCCTCTCCGGAACGGGTATCAACGATGATTTGAACGGGGTGGAGCGCCCGGTCCGTTTCCCGGTCCGGAGCATGGACGAACGCCCGGCCGAAGTGGTGCACTCCCTCGCCAAGTGGAAGCGCCTGAAGCTGGCGGAGCTCGGGATCGCCCCCGGCCGCGGCATCTACACCGACATGAACGCCCTGCGTCCCGATGAGGACCTGGACAACATCCATTCCATCTACGTGGACCAGTGGGACTGGGAGAAGGTCATCCGCCCGGAAGACCGGACCCTGGAATTCCTCAAGCGCACTGTCCGTCGTATCTACGAGGCGGTGAAGGTCACGGAGAACAAACTCTACGTGGAGTTCCCCCAGCTGGAACCCGCCCTTCCGGACGACATCTTTTTCATCCATTCCGAAGAACTCCTCCGGCGCTATCCGGGGATGAACCCGAAGGAACGCGAAAACGCCATCGTACGTGAACACAAGGCCGTTTTCATCATCGGCATCGGCGGAAAACTGTCCGACGGGACCATCCACGACGGTCGTGCCGCGGACTACGACGACTGGAGCACCCTGAACAGTGACGGGTACGAGGGCCTCAACGGCGACATCCTCCTTTGGAACCCGGTCCTGGAGAGCGCCTTCGAGATCTCCAGCATGGGCATCCGTGTCAATGCGGAGGCCATGCGGCGCCAGCTCAAGGAGCGGGGACAGGAAGCCAAGGCCGACCTGTACTTCCACCAGCGCCTCCTCGCCGGGGATCTTCCCCAGACCATCGGCGGCGGTATCGGCCAGTCCCGCCTGTGCATGTTCCTCCTCCGGAAGGCCCACATCGGCGAGATCCAGTCCTCCATCTGGCCGGAAGCCATGCGGGAGGCCTGCCATACCGCCGGGATCGAGCTCGCGTAGTTGGAGAAGGGCTCAGTTTTTCGTATATTTGCAGACTGGAAACATCTTAATACACCGTATAAATGAGAAAGTACATTGTTGCAGGTAACTGGAAGATGAACACTACAGTTCCTGAAGGCGTCGCCCTCGCGAAGGCCGTCGTGGAAAAGGGGAAGGACCTTCCCGCCAACGTTGAACTCATCGTGGCTCCGCCGTTCACCCACCTCGCCCCCGTGGCCGAGGCGCTGAAGGGCTCCAAGGTCGCCCTCTCCGCGCAGAACTGCGCCGACCACGAGAAGGGTGCCTACACCGGTGAGGTCGCCGTGAACATGCTCACCTCCCTGGGTTGCCAGTACACCATCCTCGGTCACTCCGAGCGCCGCCAGTACTACGGCGAGACCGATGAGAAGCTCGTCGTGAAGACGAAGCTCGCCCTCGAGGCGGGCCTGAAGGTCATCCTCTGCGTGGGTGAGAACCTGGACGAGCGTGAGGCCGGCAAGCACTTCGACGTGGTTACCGGGCAGACCAAGGCTGTCCTCTACAACTTCACCGCCGAGGATATGAAGAATGTGGTGATCGCCTACGAGCCCGTGTGGGCCATCGGTACCGGCAAGACCGCGACCGCTGCCCAGGCCGAGGAGATCCACGCCTGCATCCGCAACGTCATCGCCGGGAAATTCGGTCCGGAAGTCGCCGACGACATGACCATCCTGTACGGCGGTTCCTGCAAGCCGTCCAATGCGAAGGAACTCTTCGCGGAGAAGGACATCGACGGCGGCCTCATCGGCGGCGCCGCCCTGAAGGCCGATGACTTCATCGGCATCGCCACTTCCTTCTAATTCAGGATTCTTACTACCGCACCGGTCTTGTCCGTGGCACACCAGAGCCAGACAAGGCCGGTGCCGTCGTATTTCTCCACCTTGAAGGTGAGTCCGGACGACGTCCGGACGGAACTGCCGGAGCCCCACTGGACGTCGGCGGTCAATTCCTGGCCTTCCTGCCGCGGGAGGTCGCTGCAGGTGATGATGAAGAAGGAAGTCATGTCGTCGTTGCTGGCACGGAACTGCCGGCGCGAACGGTTGAAGCCCAGCTGCATGGTCCCTTCATCGAAGGTGAAGACCGTTTTCCCCTTGACCATCAGGGCGATCGTGTCGGATTCGTACAGGACCGGGTCCATCTCGACCTTCTTGCCGCAGGTGGCCAGCAGGGGCAGCAGGGCCAGGGTCAATATATAGAGTGACTTCCTCATTTGACGATGATTTGCTTGGTGATGATGTCCGTCCCGTCCGGGAAGGAGATGACGGCCTTCAGGACCCCGGAGCGGGTCAGGTGGTAGTAGCCGTCGGCTCCCGGGGTGATGGACTTCCCGTCGAAATACCAGCGGACGCCGTCGGCTTCGGGGGCGTTGTACACCCGGAGGGAGAGGGGAGCGCCGGGAGCGAATGAACCGCCGTTGCCGCGTTCCACGTCACTCAGGTAGATGAAGGGATAGTAGTTTCCCGCCTTCTTGTCGGACTTGGTGGTAAACGTAGCGTTCCCGTTCACCGGGCCGGGAATGTTACCCCGGCGGCACAGGATCTGGACCTTGTAGGGCGTGGACGGGGTGAGCCCCTCGATGACATAGGCGTATTTCCCCGGTTCATAGGGTTCGACCTCCACTTCGGTCAGGCTGGCGGCATCGGCGTGTCCGAACCGGATGATGCTGTTCCCGGTGAAGGCCGGGTCCAGGCTGCTCCACTGGATGATGGCGGCGTCCTGGAAGACGGTCTGCTTGTCGATCTTCACCGCCGGAGCCTTCTGTTCCAGGTCGTTGAAGGCGGTGAAAGTGACGCTGCCGTCCTTGTTCCGGCGGATGTCCGCCAGGCCGATGGGGGAGGCGGTCCCGCTCCAGAAACGGAAGGCCGGTTCCGTGTCGCAGGTGAGGATGTCCGCGTCGTTCCAGGGCCAGAAAGCATGGGAGGTGAGGGCCTGGATGGCAGGATAATTCCGGACCTTGACCGCATCCTGGTACTGTTCCCGGGCGGTGGGATCCGGTTCGATGAGGTCGATGCACTGGTGGTCCGGGCGGGCATTGGCCTCGTTCAGTTCCCACCGGTTCAGGGCGGTGATCTCCTTTCCTATCGAACTGGATTCCCCGGCCGGGCGGTTGGATAAGTCGATGTGATACACCAGGAGGCCGCTCCCGCCGATGTAGGTGTCCCAACCCTTGCTCTGCCGGCATTCAATCAGGAAAACCTCGTCCTCGTGGTCCGTCTCCAAGTACAGGAAATCGCCGTTTTCCTCCACGGGGCGCAGGGTATGGGACCCTTCCGTCAGTGGCTGCCCCGCACTCATCCCGAAATACCAGCGCTCCACGGCGCTGTAGTTCGGCGGCGTCAGCCCGCTGTCGTTGTGGTTGCCGGAGTCCATCAGGTCGATGCTCCCCCACAGGGCTTCCGCGTATCCGCCGCTGCCTTCGTCGTCGGTGTCATACAGGTCCATGATCCCGAAGGAGTGGGTATATTCGTGGCAGAAGGTGCCGATGGTGGCGAGGGTCGTGTACTCGTTGATGTTGTCATCCAGCCGCAGTTCCGACGTGCAGGCATAGTTGTCGATGAGGACCCCGTCCCGCCTGTAGGTGATGCCGGCCCCGGACCGGACATACCACATATGGGGCCAGATATACTTTTCACCGGCGCCTTCCGACTCGTTGGGCCCCGCAAAGAAGACGAAGACATTGTCCACGGCACCGTCGCCGTCGTTGTCATAGGCGGAGAAGTCGAGTTCCGGCCCGACGGCCATGCAGGCGTCCACGATCATCTGCGCTCCGCCCTGGTCCTGGTCGTCATCGTTGTTGGCTCCGTAGTAGGCATACTCGTGCGGGAGGGTGATGATGTCCGAGATGTCGAACCGGAAGGTGTAGAAGTCCTTCCACTGGTCCTTGAAATAGGAGAGGGCCGTTCCGGCACCCGTCCCGTTGATGAGACGCTCGAAGTCTTCCTTCCCGTATTTGAAGGAGAGGTTCGGGAACTGGGCGAGGATGATCAGCCCGTGGCGGACGCGGTCCCCGTCGGCGCTCCGGGTCCGGACCTGCTCCCGGGCGCGCAGCGGCCGGATCGTCCGGAGCCGGGCCTCGCGTTGCCGGCGAAGAAGGTCATAGGGAATGTTGCGGCTGGCGGCGATCACCTCGCCGGGCGTGTCCGGATCGCCGGCATGCTCGCCGGTATTCAGGCGGTGTCCATAATAATCGTAGCGCGCGTAGCACCACCATCCTTCCGCGTCCTGTGTGAGGACGCAACCGTCCGGCGTAGTCATCAGGTGGCCGTGCTCATCCCCGGAGAGGGAGGCTTGGATGAACGTCCCGTCCGGTTGGCGGAGGTTCAGCAGGCCTTTCCGGGCGGGGGCGGCGGGAAGGAGCAGCGCGGAGGCTGCGAATATAGAAAGGATCGGCAGCAGGCGCTGCAGAACGGTTTTCGGCTTCATACTATACAAATGACGGCATTTTTTGGCGCATTCGCAAGGCTATATGCAAAAAACCGGCCCCACTCACGCGGGAACCGATTCTTTGACGTGTACTAAAACCTAAACCTGTACTAAAGATGCAGGGAGAGGCCTGTTCGTTGCACGAAAAAACAAAAAAAGTGAAAAAAAATAAACCGGCCGCCGGAGCGGTCGGTTTATCGGGGACAGCCTCAATTATTTCGCGGCCTCGACGGAAGCCTTGCGGAACTCCTTGAGGTCCTTCATGAGGGCGAGGGCGAATTTGCGGGCGCGGAAACCGGCAGCTTTGTTACCCTTTACGACCTGCGCGTCAGCGTTCTTCGCGAACTCGGCGAATTCGGCATTGATCTTTTCGACAAGCAATTTCATGATGATAAGTTTAATATTAGTTCGTTAAATGTTAATTATCAAAACTTTCCGAAAGATAAGAATAAATTCCCGAATAATCCAAATAAAAATGGTAAAAAATTAGTTTTCAGGACGTGCAGGCGGTGTTTCCGGGGTTTTGGGCTTCGCATTCACGAAATTCATGGCCCGCTGGGGGCCGATGGTTGAGAAGTCTTTGACTCCCTGGATGACGCGTTTCGCGATGTCCGGGACCTGCTCCTTCTCTTCGGCGGACAATTCTCCGAGGACAAAATCGATTTGTCCTCCCCGGGAGAATCCGTTGCCGATGCCCACGCGGATGCGGGCCCACTGGTCCGACTCCAGGGTCCAGATGATGTTCTCCAGGCCGTTATGCCCGCCGGCGCTGCCGCCGGTGCGCATCCGGAGCGTCCCGAACGGAAGGTTCAGGTCGTCCGAGATGACGAGGAGGTTCTCCAGGGGCAGGTTCAGCTTCTGCAGCCAGTAGCGGACGGCATTTCCGCTCAGGTTCATATACGTCGAGGGCTTCAGGAGGGTGAAATGCCTTCCCTTGAAGGAAACCTCGGCGACCGCCCCGTACCGCTCCACGGAAAAAACGACATTGGATGCCTGGGCCCAGGCATCCAATATCATAAATCCCATGTTGTGGCGGGTCGATGCATATTCGGCACCGATGTTCCCGAGCCCGACAACGAGGTAGTCCGCCATTACTTCGCGGCCTTCGCGGCCTCAGCGGCGGCCTGCTGCATGGCGCGGGTGGCGTTCACGCGGCAGATGATGGTGTTCTTGTCGGACACGATCTGGAGACCGTCGAACTTGAGGCTGCCGGCGACCATGCGGTCGTTGATGTTCAGCGGGGTGACATCAATGTCAAGCTGGTCGGGGAGGTCCTTCATGAGGGCCTTGACCTTCAGGGAACGGGTAAGCTGGGTGAACTTACCACCGGCCTGGACACCCACCGGGTGACCGAAGACATTGAGGGGAACGCTGATGGTGATGGGCTTCTCCTCATTGACGGCGAGGAAGTCCACGTGGAGGCAGTTGTCATCCACCGGGTGCCACTGGTACTCGTGGGCGACGGCGGTGTACACCTTACCATCGAGGTTGAGGTCCACGATGTAGGAGGCGGGCGTGTGGGTCAGGCCCATCAACTCTTTTTCGACGACGGTGAACAGGATGTTGTCCATACCCTGGCCATAGAGGTTGCAGGGGACCAGACCCTGGCGGCGGTAAGCCTTGATGACGGCCTTGTTACCCTTCTCGCGGATCTGGCCGTTCAGCTGGAAATGCTTCATTGTTTGTAATTTAAAAATGTGTTACTCAGTCTTCTGTTTCAAAGACCCCATTGCACCAAAAAGCCTTGCGCTTTTTTAAGCGCGCAAAGATACGGATATTTTTTTGATTTCCAAACAGATTCCTTCGCTTCGCTCGGAATGACAAGGGCCGTTCGCCCGGAATGACAGGCTATCTCCTGGGATGATGCGCGAGGACGGCGGCCTGCCAGGTGGAGGAATCGATGTGGGTGTAGATCTCGGTGGTGAGGATGGATTCGTGGCCGAGCATCTCCTGGACGAGCCGCAGGTCGGCCCCGCCTTCGATGAGGTGGGTGGCGAAGGAATGGCGGAAGGTATGCGGGGAAATCTCCTTGTGGATGCCGGCGGCCATGGCCTGGTTTTTTACGAGGTTGAAGACCGAGACGCGGCTGAGGGGTCTCCCGAAGCGGTTGAGGAACAGGAAGTCTTCCCAGGTCCGGGCCGCCGGTTCGGGCCGGGCGGGGAGGTAGTTCCGGATGGCGTCTGCGGCCATTTCCCCGAGGGGGACGATGCGCTGCTTGTCGCCCTTGCCGATCACATTGACAAAACCTTCATCCAGGTTCACGTGCGAGATCCGGAGGCCGGTGCACTCGCTGACGCGGAGGCCGCAGCCGTACAGGACTTCAAGGATGGCGCGGTCGCGGAGACCGGCCGGGGTGCGGGTGTCAATGGAGGAAATGATCGCATCGACTTCCTCCACCGACAGGACCGCGGGAAGGTATTTCCCGAGTTTTGGGGCGTCGATGCGGTCGCAGGGGTTTTCCTTCAGGTCTCCTTCTTCGATGCACCAGTTGAAAAAGGACCGCAGGGCACTCAGGAGCCGGGCCTGGGAGCGCTTGGAAAGGCCTTTCTCAATCCGCGCAGACAGGAACCGTTCGATGTCTTCCGTCGTGATCTCTTTGGGGAGGGAGCCCTCGAAGGAGTCCAGCAGCCCCTCCACATCATGCGAATAGGAGGCTGTCGTGTTGGGTGACAGCCCCCTTTCGATGCGGAGATAGTTCCGGAAGTCCTCGAGGATGCGATTCATCAGAGGGTGCCGTACCGGTGGCCGTAGTCGAGCATCTGGCCGAGGTAATCTTCGGGGTAAACGAGTTCGTAATCAACGATTTCCCCGTTCTTTTCCACCGGCCGGATCTCCGGGTTGATGAAGCCGCCGTAGGGCTTCAGGCCCAGGGCGTCATACCGCTCCTTCACCTCCTTGTGGAGGACCGGGTCGATGTGGACGGCATAGGTCTCGATGAGGGCCTTGCCGGCGGCATAGTCGCCTTCGGACTTGATGCGCTGGATCTCGGCGAGGAGTTCGCCGAACAGGCCGCGGAGCTTCACATAGTCATTGACCACAAAGTAGGTCTTGCCGTCACGGACCTTCTTTTCGATCACGTTGTCGGCCGCGCCCTTCTCGTAGCACCATTCGGCGACGAGCTTGCGGTTCTGCATATGCGCCTCGGTGTTGGGACGGCCCAGTTCCACGCGGTTGAACTGCACCATCAGGCCGTTGCGGATATAACTGTCGTATTCGGCCTTGTAGGCTTCCGGGTCGGGCATGATGCCCAGTTCCACCATCTTCGGGTCGGCGGTGTACCAGAGGCCGAAGAGGTCGGCGCGGGCTTCCTCCAGGGCGGAGGCGTATTCGCCCATCGCGGTGGTGGCGACGCCCGGCAGGAGCTGGCCGGAGCCGTGGCCCAGGCACTCGTGGAGGTCGGTATGGATCTCATCGGCCACCGTGCCCCACTGCTTGCTGCGCGCGATCTCGGCCTCGTCCCAGGCGAATTCCGAAAGGACGCTCTTCGGGAACTCCTGCGCGGAATAATCATAGGTATGGGTGATGTTCGCGATGGTCACGCTCTTGGAACCGTGGTCCTTGCGGATCCAGTCGGCGTTCGGGAGATTGATGCCGATGGGAGTGGATGGATAGCTGTCTCCGGCGAGGCACACGGCGTTGATGACCTTCGCCGAAACGCCCTTGACGGTAGCTTTCTTGAAGCGCGGGTCCACGGGGGAGTTGTCCTCGAACCACTGCGCGTTGGCGCTCAGGGTCTCCGTACGGGCCGAGGCCGCAAAGTCCTTGATATTCACATAACCTTCCCAGGCACCCTTGCGCCCGAGCGGGTCGTTGTAGTCCTCCACGAAGCCGTTGATGAAGTCCACGGTGCCGATGGTGTCCTTGACCCACTCGATGTTGAACTCATCCCACTTGCGGAGGTCGCCGGTGCGGTAGTATTCGACCAGGAGGCCCAGGGCGCGTTCCTGGATCTCGTTCTCCGCCACGGCCTTCGCCTTCAGGAGCTCGCCGCAGATCTTCTCGATGGCGGGGGAGTAGATGCCGCCGACCTTCCAGGGCAGTTCGCGCACGACCCCGTCCTCGCCCTTGACCACCTTGGTGTTGAGGCCGTAGGAGATGGGGCAGGGATCCTTCGGGTCCACGATGCCGGCATAATACTGCTCCACCTCTTCGCGGGTGACCCCGTCGTAGAAGTTCACGGCCGACAGGGCGACGATGTCCCCCGCGGTCTCAGTGGAGCGCCGCTGCGGGTAGCGGGCCGGGTTGTAAATGACGTCCAGGAGGTCCTCATCCTCGATGCCGACAGCCGCGAGCAGGCTCCGGAAATAGTCCTGGGGGCAGGCGGGGAAGAACTTGTCCTCGGCATAGTGGTGATGCATGCCGTTGGAGAAGAACAGACGCTTGGCGTAAACGGTAAAGTTTTCGAAATCAGCGCATTTGCGGTCACCCTGGTAGTTTTCCAGGATGTTCTCCACGGCGTGGCGCCCCCGGAGGTTGTCCCGGCAGTTCTGGTCCCAGAGGATGTCGCGGCCGTACTTGGCCGCTTCCGCGAGGTGGTAGGCGTACTCCTTCTGTTTCAGGGAGAGGCTGTCCCAGCCGGGGACCTGGTAACGCATGACCTTGAGGTCGGCGAACGAGTCGAGGGTATAGCGGAAAGGCTCTTCCGCCTTCTTTTCCGAGCAGGCGCCGCAGGCCGCGGCGGTTCCGAGGAGGATCATCATCTTCAGCAGCGTTTTCATAAAAAGCATAGTTTGCGCAAAATTAGAAATTAATCACTAACTTTGTACGAATGTTGGCCGATTTTATGACCAGAAAACTGCTCATATCCCTGCTTGCCGCAGTCCTGGCGCTTGTCTCCTGCACCCGGGACGGCGTCGAACTGAACCTCGGCGTGGGGCCCTTCGGGCCGGAGACCCGCAAGGTGCTGCTGATGTATGAAGCCGGCTTCAATTCGCTGAGCGGCGATATCGCCAATAATATCAAGACGTTGCAGAATGGCTGGTTGCCCGGGAAAGCGCGTACGGACGATGTCCTTCTGGTTTTCAGCCATATGACAACCCAGCGCCGGACTTACAGCGTGGAGAGTTCTCCGGTCCTGATCCGGGTTTATCAGGAGAATGACCAGCCCGTCCTGGATACGCTCAAGACCTGGCCCGTGGGGACGCCCGTCGCGAATGCCGGGATGGTCACGGAGGTGTTCAACCTGGTCCGGGACCTCTTCCCGGCCCGGGGCTATGGCGCCATCATGTCCTCCCACGCGTCCGGCTGGCTTCCGAAAGGATATATCAACGATTGCAAGCAGTACGAAGGGTATCAGCGGGGAGGTGCCGGGACGATCGTCTGGGCGCCGCCGCAGCGGCGGACCTTCGGCCAGGAGTATTATGACCAGGGGAGCAAGACGCAGGAGATCGAATTGCGGGACCTGGCGGCCGCCATTCCGTACCATCTGGATTACATGCTCTTCGACGCCTGCCTGATGAGCACGGTGGAGGTTGCCTGGGAACTTCGGAATGTGTGTTCCTATCTGGCGTTTTCCCCGTGTGAGATTCCTTCGGCCGGCTTTGACTACTCGGTCGTCGCAGAATGTCTCCTGAAACCGGAAACCCCTGACCTGCAGTCGGTCTGCGAGGCGTATTTCGCCCGCTACGAACACGATTCCACCTATGGGGCCGCGATTACGATGGTCGATTGCGGCGCCCTGGATGGCCTGGCCTCGACCTGCCGCACCCTGTTCGACCGATACCGTACCGGAATCCGCAACGTGGACGGCGAACTCGTCCAGGTCTATGACCGGGCAATCACCGACAAGTACTATTACGTTTTCTTCGACCTGGAGGATATGCTCCGGCAGTCGGGCGCCTCGGCGGAGGATCTGGCCCTCCTGCAGAAGGCCCTGGACGATGCCATCGTGTACGAAGCCCATACTTCCCGTTTCATCAGTGTCCGGCTGGAGCGCTGCTGCGGCCTGGCCGTGTATCTTCCTTCCTATCCGGACGCCCGGAAGGATATCTGGCACGGAACCCCCTTCCTGGACGGGTTCTACAAGGAGAACATCTCCTGGAACGATGCCACCCGGCTGGTGGAATAAGGAAAAACGGAACCATTCATACATTAACACATAAAACACAAAGCACCATGAAACTGTTTAAGCGTATTGTCGCGGGTGTCGCGGCCCTTTCCATCCTCACGTCCTGCTCGATCCTGCAGGGTGTCGGCAGTGCCGTTTCCAACGGTTCCAGCACCGGCACGGCGCTTTCCGCCATCTACAATGTCCTCAAGGCCACCGGCGGCATCGACCTCTCCAACCTGGCGAACCTCATCAACATCGGCCAGATCCTCACGGGTGCCAATTCCCTGGCGAATGCGACCGCCTCGTACACGGACGAGTTCACCAAGGGCCTGATCCAGGGTTCCAACAGCCTGGTCACCACGGCCAACGCTTCCAAGGTCATCTCCGGCCTGAAGTCCCTGGCCGGCATGGACACCTCCGCCATCACCACGGCCTCTTCCAAGGCTTTCGCCGGAACGCCGACGACGGTTTCCACCTCGGACAAGAACGTGGACGCTACAATGAAAGCGATCACGAGCTTGCTCGGATCGCTTTAACAAATTGATGGACAGGAGTTAGAACCTTCCTGCCTATTCGGCTTCCGCTCCGGCCTCCGTTTCAGGGACCGGGGCGGTTTCCGTTTCTTCCAGCACGGTTTCGGCCGCCTCTTCGACAACTTCCTCCACGGGCTCTTCCTCGTGGTAAGGCATGCCGTACTTGGCGAGGCGGTCGGTGAAGAACAGATAGCCGACGGCGACGACCGCAGCGATGAGGAGGATCCATCCGAGCCGTTTCAGGGCGCGCCTGCGGCGGAAAGCGGGATCCACGGATGCGAGCTTCGGGAAGCGGGCCACGTCGGTGAGGTTGCGGCCGAAGGGCACGCTCACCAGGGCCGAGGCGTTGATGGCCCATCCGTTGGCGTTCAGGATGGGGCCGAGGTCGCGCTTGCGGAGCTTGCGCCAGGCGAGGAACATCGACGGCAGGGAGATGACGAGGATGATCAGGACGATGATGCCGAGCAGTTTCCAGATGCTGATGGAGGCGATGCCCCTGAACAGGGCCACGACGAACTGCCCGATGAAGCCCAGGGCCATGCCGATGGCGGCAAAGATGCCCGCGAACTGGGCGATGTCGAAACTGGACTTCTTGGCGACCTTGTCGGCCTCCTTCGCGCCGCCTTCAATCTTCACGGCGGTGGCGTCCTCGACCTTGGTGGTCATCTTGCCGTGGACGACGTCGTCCTTCTCGCCGGCGTACTTTTCGAGTTTCTCGGAAATCCAGCGGCCGACCTTCTTGTACGGGGCCCAGAAGGCCTGCCGGACGGAGATGGGGTTCTCGACGATGCTGGTCACCACGGCGCTCCAGTCGCGTCCCGCCCGGTCATAGAAGACGGCGTGCTTGCCGGGACGGAGCCCGTCCACGTCGCCCTGGGTGAGGACGGCGGCGATGTTCATCGTCTGCCCGAGCAGTTTGGAGGTGCAGGCGCAGTACAGGATGTACATCCCGCTGAGGGAGGAGATTTCGGGGCTGGGACCGTCCACGCGGACACACAGGTCGGTGGATCGCTGGTCGATGTACAGGCGTCCGGCCTGGAACATCGCCTTGCGCGCGGGATCATAGAAATCGGCCAGGACGACGTAGTTGTTCAGGAAGTCGTAGAAGTTGTGGAACAGGTGGAGGAGCTTGTCCACGGCCTCGATCGAGAGGGCTTCCTCCTCCAGGGCCTTGTCCTGCTCGACGAGCTTCAAGAGGGTTTCCTTGGCATTGGCTTTCAGGAGGGCCTTGACCTCGTCCAGCCCGAGACTTTCGACCTCGGCGCCCTTCTTGGCCTGCATCCAGGCGGTGTAGGGGGCGAATTTGCCCACGATCTCCGTCCATTCGGCTTCGGTGAGGGTCTTCTGGTCCGGGGCCAGGACCAGGGCGCGCATCGTCTCGACGGCGTCCTTCCAGGCGGGGTTCACGGCATCCAGCGGGAGGACGCCTTCCGCGGTGGGTTTGGCCAGGGGCTCTTCCCCGATCTCGGCGGCGGCCAGGGCGAGGTTGCCTTCGATGGCGCCGATCTTCTCGACGGACACATCCACGGCGGGGGCGGTGGCGGCGTCGAAGCCGATCAGCTTGCAGCGCATGAACCAGTCGGCAACCTTGTCCTTGAGGGCCTCCACGGCGGCGAGGGCATCGGCCGTCTTGTCCCCGTAGGGGAGGACCTCCCCGGTCGCGGCGGCCTGCCAGTCGGCATAGTCGGTGAGGGCGGTGTAGAAGGCTTCGATATGGTCGGCCGTGACGCCGTCGGCGCCGCTGCGGTCAGCGGCCTTGCCGATCTTTTCGGTGATGGTGGTGATGAGGGCCGCGAGCTTTTCGTCATCGGGCGTGGCCGGGGTGATGATGCCGTCCCCGTTGAACTTCGTGTCGGCGAAGACCTTGGTGAGGTCGGCCGTGTCCTCCAGGGCGATGGAATCCTTCTCCAGCTTGAGGTTGGACAGGATGTGCCGGGCGGAAGCCAGGAGCTTCGCCCCTTCCGGATTCTCTTCATTGAAGGCGGAGAAGGGGATTTCGGTGCCCCGGGTCAGGAGGAGGTCGGTGTCCTTGAGGACGGAGGTCAGCCACTCGGCGGTGGCGACGACCTCATCCGAGCGGATGTTCCCCTCGTGGTCGACGTCGATCAGGTCGAGGGTCTTCTGGTCGAATTCCAGGTTCCGGGCCGGGCAGCTCAGGACGGTCCACAGTTTCCGGTCCAACTCGCCCAGGTGGGCGATATCGTCTCCGGAAGTGATCTTCACGCGGACGGCGCCGCCCACGGACGTGAAGGTCCAGATGTGAGGGTTATTAGCCATATCAATCGGGTTTAAGTTGATTCATATCTTCCCAAAGTTCGCAAAAAATAATGAAGGACGCAAAAGATTTTGCAATTGTCGGAAATTTCCGTATCTTTGCCGTCCAAAAATGTGAAATGGCCGCTGAGCTCCAGAAGTGACAGGCACGGTGCCCGCCCGCTTACGGTCCGAAACTTTAACAAGTTTTTAGTAAAATGTACGCAATCGTTGACATTGCAAGCCAGCAGTTTAAAGTGGAAGCTGGCATGGACATCTTTGTGAACCGCCTCGCGGCCCACAACGGTGAGTCTGTCGAGTTCGACAAGGTGCTCCTCATCGATGAGGCCGGCGCCGTGAAGGTCGGAACTCCGTATGTCGAGGGTGCTGTCGTGAAGGCCACCGTCCTCGATGACGACGCCAAGGCGAAGAAAGTGCTCGTATTCAAGAAAATCCGTCGCAAGGGATTCCAGACGCTGAATGGCCACCGCCAGAAGCTTACGAAGATCCACATTGACGCTATCGCTTAATTCAGGAGGAATCAACTATGGCACACAAAAAAGGTCAGTCCAGTTCCAAGAACGGTCGTGAGTCCCATTCCAAGCGACTCGGCATCAAGAAGTTCGGTGAGGAAGTCGTGAAAGCCGGCAACATCATCGTCCGTCAGCGCGGTACCGCCCACAATCCCGGCCTGAACGTCGGTATGGGTAAGGACCACACCCTGTACGCCCTCGTGGACGGAACGGTCAAGTTCGCCCGCAAGCGTAACGACAAGTCCTTCGTTTCCGTAGTTCCGTTCGAGAACTAATCCCGCAGGACACCCAGATCTAAGGAGGACGTATGCCCAGGCGGGGTACGGTCCTCCTTTTTTACTTATCCAGACTATGCTTACACTCAAACAGCTCCGCGACGACCCCGAATACGTGATCCGGAAGCTCGCCGTCAAGAATTTCGACGCCCGCGCGATCGTGGAAAAGGTGATCGCCCTGGACGATAACCGCAAGGCCCTCCAGACCGAATCCGACGCCCTCCTGTCGCAGCAGAAGAAAGCCGCGGCCGAGATCGGCGCCCTGATGAAGCAAGGGCTCAAGGCGGAGGCCGAGGCCGCCAAGGCCGAGGTCGCCGCCCTCAAGGCCCGTTCCAACGACCTCCTCAAGCAGGCCGATGACAACAACGCCGAACTCCAGGCCCAGCTCGTCCTCCTTCCGAACCTCCCGTGTGACCTCGTCCCGGAAGGGAAGGGTGCCGAGGACAACCTGGTCGTGAAGATGGGCGGCGAGGAGCCGCAGCTCCCCGAAAACGCCCTCCCGCATTGGGAGCTCGCCCGCAAGTACGACATCATCGACTTCGACCTGGGCGTGAAGATCACCGGCGCCGGTTTCCCGGTGTACAAGGGCAAGGGTGCCCGCCTGCAGCGCGCCCTGATCAACTTCTTCCTGGACCGCAACACGGCTGCCGGCTACACGGAGGTGGAGCCGCCGGTGATGGTCAATGCCGCTTCGGGCTTCGGTACCGGCCAGCTTCCCGACAAGGAAGGCCAGATGTACCACGCCACGGTCGATGACTTCTATATGGTCCCGACCGCCGAGGTTCCGGTGACCAATATCTTCCGCGACGTCATCCTCGGCGCCGACCAGTTCCCGCAGAAGCTCACGGCCTACACGCCCTGCTTCCGCCGCGAGGCCGGTTCCTACGGCAAGGACGTCCGCGGCCTGAACCGCCTCCACCAGTTCGACAAGGTGGAGATCGTCCGGGTGGAGAAGCCGGAGAACAGCTACGCCGCCCTCGACGAGATGGTGGCCCACGTGGAGAAACTTGTCCAGGACCTGGGGCTCCGCTACCGGATCCTCCGCCTGTGCGGCGGCGACATGAGCTTCACCTCCGCCATCACCTATGACTTCGAACTCTGGTCGGCCGCCCAGGGCCGCTGGCTCGAGATTTCCTCCGTCTCCAACTTCGAGGCCTACCAGGCGAACCGCCTGAAGTGCCGCTACAAGGACGAGAACGGGAAGACCCAGCTCGTGCATACCCTGAACGGAAGCTCCCTGGCCCTTCCGAGAGTGGTCGCCGCCCTCCTGGAGGACAACCAGAAGGACGGGTACATCGAGATTCCGGAAGTGCTCCGTCCCTACACCGGCTTCGACCGCATTGGATAAGCCGCGCATCATACTCGGCATCGACCCCGGAACCCAGCTGCTGGGTTTCGGGGTCATCCGTGCCGTGGGGAAGAAAGCGGAATACGTGGACATGGGCATCCTGGACCTCCGGAAGGACAAGGACGCCTATGGGAAACTCCAGGCCATCTTCGACTGCATCTCGCAGGTCTGCCGGTCCTATCATCCGGACGAACTGGCCATCGAATCGCCGTTCTACGGCAAAAACGCGCAGGTCGTGCTGAAACTCGGCCGGGCGCAGGGGGCCGCCATCATCGCCGCCCTCGAATCCGGGGTATCCTCCGTGACGGAGTATGCGCCCCGGCGGGCCAAGGAAGCGATCGTCGGCAACGGCGCCGCCTCCAAGGAACAGGTCCGGCTCATGCTGGAGAAAACCCTCGGCCTGAGCCTCCCGGTGGAGCATCTGGACGCAACGGACGCCCTCGCCATCGCCCTCTGCCACCATTACGAGACGACGAATCCCATCGCCTCCGTCAAGGGCAAGGGCGGCTGGGAGCAATTCCTGAAGGACCATCCCGACCGGATCAAATAATTAAAAATTTTTACTGTCTGCTTAAACCTTCGCGTACGCGAGGCGTCTAACTGTGCAGTGTTTCAGCCCGGATGAAGGGCAAATTGTGTTTTTTTATGATGAAAAAAAGGATTCTGCTTGTTCTGGTGAGCCTTTTCGCCGCCGTGGCGCTCTCCGCCCAGAACTACAATGTGACCGTGAAACTGGAGGATGCCTCCAACGGCGAGCCCGTCGGCTTTGCCACCGTTTCCCTCAACCCAGAAAAAGGCAATGCCAAGTATGCGCTGACCGACCACAACGGTAAGGGCATCGTGGAGAAGGTCAAGGCCGGAAAGTATACCTTCAAGGCCGAGATCATGGGTTACAAGACGTACACCCAGGAAGTGGAAGTCAAGGGTGCCCTGGACCTCGGGACCATCAAGATGCAGCTGGACCAGGAAGTCCTGGATGCCGCTTCGGTCTCCGCGGTGGGCAATCCCATCATCATCAAGAAGGACACGGTCGAGTATAATGCCTCTTCCTTCAAGACCACCGATACCGACATGCTGATCAACCTCCTCAAGAAGCTCCCGGGCATCGAGGTCGATGACAGCGGCACCATCACCGCCAACGGCGAGACCATCACCAAGATCACCATCGACGGCAAGACGTTCTTCCTGGACGACCCGCAGCTCGCCTCCCAGAACCTGCCGGCCAAGATGATCGAGAAGGTGAAGGTCGTCAAGAAGAAGTCCGAGCAGGCCGAGTTCACCGGCATCGATGACGGCAACGACGAGACCATCATCGACCTTTCAGTCCAGAAGAGTATGATGAACGGTATCTTCGGTAACATCACCGGCGGCGCCGGACACGACATCCCCTCCAAGGAGAACGATATGAACGAGTACCGTTTCACCGGAAACGGCATGGTCGGCCGCTTCACGAATGATTCCCAGCTGTCCATCATCGCCAACGGCAACAACGGTGCCGGCGGCATGGGCTTCACCAACATGGGTGGCAACATGATGGGCCAGATGATGGGTGGCGGCGCCATGGGCGGCTTCGGCGGCGGCATGGGCGGTTTCGGCGGCGGCATCACCACCTCCTGGATGGGCGGTGTCAATGCGGCGGCCGACCTCCTGGACGACCGGATGGAGCTCTCCGGAAACTACATGTACAGCGGTTCCAATACCGAGTCCCTGCAGGATTCCTACCAGGAGAACTATTATACCAACTACACCCAGATCCAGCAGACCGAGAACACCAGCAACCAGCGGAACAGCGGCCATCGCGTGGGTGTCCGCCTGGACCACAAGTTCTCCGACAACACCTCCATCCTGTTCCAGCCGCAGTTCAACTACAGCCAGGGTTCCTACAACCAGTCCCAGATCTTCGACAGCTGGCTGAACGAGAAGAACGACGCCAACAAGCAGAATGAAGGTTTCTCCAGCAACTACGGCCTTAACAGCAACTGGCAGGCCAACGGTTTCCTCCTGTTCCGCCAGCGCCTGGGCATCCCCGGCCGTACCCTGTCCGTGAACCTGAACTGGACCCTGTCCAACAACCATTCCGACGGTAAGAACCAGTCCTATACCAAGACGTATAACGGTTCCGATCCCGTCCTGGTGAACCAGCGCGTGGACCAGTCCTCCCGGACCCAGAATGCCGGAGCCCGCGTGGTCTATACCGAGCCCCTCGGCGCCGGTTTCTACGTGGAAGGCAGCTACCAGTACAACTACAGCCAGTCCAATTCCAACAAGGACGTGTACAACAGCATCTGGAACACGCTGGGTACCTATGATTACGATCTCGCCGCCCGCACGATCGAATACATCGCTGACGGCGAACGGGATGATGCTTATTCGAACAAGATCCTGAACCGCAACATCAACCAGAGCGCCGGTCTGGCTTTCATGTACCAGGAAGGGGACGTGCGCGCCCAGCTGGGTGTTTCCGCGAACCCGCAGAACCAGCACAACGAGACCAACGGCAAGGAGTATGACAACAAGGTCCTGAACTGGGCCCCGCGGGCGATGCTCTTCTATGACTTCAACGACAACGCGAACATCCGCCTGAACTATAACGGCCGCAGCGGCCAGCCGTCCACCTCCCAGCTCATGCCGGTCCTGGACAACTCCAACCCGATGAGCCGGTCCCTGGGTAACCCGTACCTGCAGCCGTATTTCAACCACAACGGCCGGATGGAATTCGAGTTCTCCAACAAGGAGACCTTCTTCACCGCCCGCTTGAACCTGCAGGGCGGCATGAACAAGAACCCGATCGTGAACGCCACCTGGCAGGACCAGATCGGCCGTACCTATTCCTTCCCGGTGAACGGCCAGACGACCTACAACGGCAGTGCGCGGATCATGATCAACGCCCCGATCGCGAAGTCCAACTTCTCCATCTCCAACAACTCCAACATCAGCTACTCCAAGAGCGGCAGCTATGTGGGTGCCGACCGGCTGGATATGGATCCTTACTGGAACGAGGATATGACGGACTTCAATTATGAGAAGTTCCACGAGGCCTATCCCGACCTGAACAACACGCCTGACTTCGTTGCCAATACCACCCAGACCCTGAGCGTGATGGAGCGCCTGCGACTGACCTACCGGAGCGACGACCTCGAGCTCACCGTGAACGGCGGTACCCGCTTCAACAAGCCCTGGTACAGCGTGGTGAATACGAACACGAACACCGACGCCACCTGGAACAACTCCGTGGGCGGTTCCGTCAACTGGACCATCGGCTACACCGGCCTCCAGTTCACGACCGATGCCAACTACAACTGGTACAACGGCTACAAGACCGAGCAGCCTTCCCGCCTGATCTGGAACGCCGGCCTGTCGATGCCGATCATCTACAACTCTGCGACGATCTCCCTGAATGCCTATGATATCCTGGGCCAGCGGAAGAACCTGAGCACGAGCAACACCGGTAACACCCTGTCCGAGAGCCGTTCCCTTTCCATCGGCCGGTATGTCATCCTGTCCTTCACCTGGCGCTTCGGCACCTTCGGCGGCCGCAACGGCCGTATGGGTGGCTTCGGCGGCGGCCGTGGCCGTGGTGGCATGGGCGGTCGCGGTATGATGGGTGGCGGCCCTATGATGGGCGGTGGCATGATGGGCGGCGGTCGTCCGTTCTAGTCGAGATGGCCGATCAGGCCGGCCATGACGACTCTCGTCATTCCCGGCTTGACCGGGAATCTACCTTGTCATTCCGAGCGTAGCGAAGGAATCTTACTTGGCGGTCGTGACATACGACCGCCATTTTTCGATCAGGGCGGTCATGTCCTCCGGCAGGGGAGCCTCCAGGAAGATGCGCTCCCCGGTACGGGGATGCGTGAAGCCCAGGGTCCGCGCGTGGAGGGCCTGGCGGGGGCAGAGGGCGAAGCAGTTCTGGATGAACTGGCGATACTTGGTGTAGATGGTGCCCTGGCGGATTTCAGAACCGCCGTAGCGTTCGTCGTTGAACAGGGGATGGCCGATGGAGGCCATATGGACGCGTATTTGATGCGTCCGGCCCGTCTCCAGGCGGCATTCCACGACCGTAATGAAGCCGTACCGTTCGAGAACCTTCCAGTGGGTGACGGCCCATTTCCCCTTCTCGGGATCGTCATAGACGCGGAACCGGAGCCGGTCGTTCGGGTCCCGGCCGATGGTGCCGGCGATGGTGCCCTCGTCCTCGGCGATGTTGCCCCAGACGACGGCTGTATAGACCCGGTCGATGGAGTGGACAAAGAACTGGTCGGCCAGGTGCGCCTGGGTCGGGGGATTCTTCGCAACTACCAGCAGGCCGCTTGTGTCCTTGTCAATGCGGTGCACCAGCACGCCCATCCTTTCGTCTTCGGCATCAGGACCTTGCGAGATACCCAGATAGAAGGCGAGGGCGTTTACCAGCGTCCCGGTGTAGTTGCCGTGGCCCGGATGGACCACCATCCCGGCGGGTTTGTTGATGACGAGGACGTCGTCGTCTTCGTAGGCGATGTTCAGGGGAATGTCTTCCGGCAGGATCTCCACCCCGCGCCGTTGGTATGGCATCACGAACTTGATGACGTCGCAGGGGCGGATGATGGTATTGGCCTTGGCAGGCTTGTCATTGACCAGGACATAGCCCAGCTTGATGGCTTGCTGGACCCGGTTGCGGGAGGTGTCTTCCTGGTGCGTGGCGATGAATTTGTCCACGCGCAGCGGCGCCTGGCCCTTGTCGGCCACCAGGCGGAAATGCTCGAACATCTCCTGTTCGTCTTCCGGAGGGAGGAGGGGCTGCTGGTCGAGGTCAGACATTATTCGGCCGGCTTCAGCTTCTCGGTGTCGAGGGTCAGGTACAGGTTGATGGCGGATCCAAGGGTCCGGGTCTGGCCCAGGCCGTCCTGCCGGTACACGACCGCATTGATGGAATCGGCATAAGTGCGGATGTCCGGATCGAAGCGGACGCGGCCCACGTTGAGGTAGCGGTCGTGGAGGGCGTCTACGGCGCGGATGTATTTCATTCCCACTACGCGCGGGACCACGGTAGGACCTTCATCGCTGGAGAGGCCGAGGGTCAGGTCCACGTCGGACCCGCTCACGACGAGGTCGCCCGCCCGGACATTGCGTCCCCGGATGGACTGCCGGAGGACGTTGTTCGTGGCGATATCCTGGGTATAGGAGAGTTTCCCGAGGGCCAGGCCGCGGTTGTTCAGTTCGGCGCGGGCCTCGTTCAGGGAATAGCCGATCAGGTTGGGCATCACCACCTTGCGGGGGACGATGGAATTGATGGTCAGGAAGATGCTGCGGCCTTTCTTGACGGTGGAGCCCGCTTTCGGGGTCTGGCGGTACACCACGCCGGCGGGCAGCCGGCGGACGAAGACGGAGTCGGTCACCTTCACGTTCACGTGCCCGTCGCGGGCGCTTTCGTATGCTTCCCCGACGGTCATGTTGGTGAAGTCGGGGACCGTGACGGTCTGGTTGTGCCGCGTGATGACGCTGAGGCTCACCTGGGCGACGAGGAGCAGCCCCACGACCAGGATCACCGCCAGGAGGAGGTTCCGGACGATCCAGTTGGAGAGAATGCCTGTTTGCTTGGCCCGTGTATCTTTCTTTGCCATGTCCAATCGTTTAACTTACAAAGATAACGAAAAAAAACCGGAACTCACCGCCCAGGATTTTGTCATTTGTCCTGTTTATGCATAATCTGTTGATATATAAGTGTTTAATGTGTCAGACAATAAATCGGCCGATTTTGGGAAATCCCCGGTTTTTCTTTTAGATTTGCGAAGAAACCGCTTAAACGATTGAAAATATGAGAAAAACGAACATCCCTGGTCAAAATCTTTCCGGAATTGCTTATCTTTGCAGAAGATAACTGACCAAAATAGTCATCTATACGCTTCCTGAGTTCTCCTGACAGGGAACCGGGCAAAAATTCTCAGCAAGAGCAGGAAGCGACCAGGAGGCTACGCGCTTGAGCGCGGCTAGCCTTCTGCTCTTGTATTCTGCCCGGATACCCTGTCAGAGGCGACGCCGCGCTCTTTGTCGGAGTGGGCACTATGAAAAACCCGAAACCGGACAAGGAGGTCCGGCACGCCCTCGAAAATCAGGTCCATCGGTTACTGCGAACGGTTCGTATCCAGCAGGAGACCATCATCCGTCTCCGGCGGGAAAAACTGTTGCTGGTCCGGAGCGTTTACCTTTTCCCGAGGGTATTGTATGAGACGTGCTGGTCCTCCAGGTCCTGGGAACTCATGATCGGACTGGTCCAGGAGAAATTCAAGGAAATCAACGGAGACCCGGCCGGATGGCGGCAGTTGGTCCAGTTTCTGGACAGGAATCTGGAAAATGCCGTCAGCGAACTGTCCTCCTGTCCGAAACTCTGTCTGAATGAGGACGAACTGCGCCTGTACTGCTACTGTATCATCGGGTTCAGCGCCGACCTGATTTCGACGCTGATGGACATCGAAAACCGGGATGTGGTCTATACGCGGAAACGGCGGCTCAAAATGAAAATCAGAAGGATGGGCCTGCTCCGGTCCCGCCGGTTCCTGGAACTGATGGACTGACGTTTGGAATTCCGGGGGAAAGGCTTTACCTTTGTCCGTTATGAAAAACCGTACCCTCGTGATGCTTTCCCTTGCAGCGGCTTTCGTGCTGCTGATGAGCCTTCCCTTCCTGGTCTCCGGCTGCGGATGGCTTGCGCTGCTGGGCTTCGTACCCCTGCTCTGCATGGAGCGGCTGGCCGACCAGACGCGGATGAAGCATTTCTGGTGGTGGCACTACGGGACGTTCGTCGTCTGGAATTTCGTCACGACATTCTGGGTATGCAATGCCACGGTCGGCGGCGGCATCTTCGCCGGTCTGGCCAATGCGCTCCAGATGTCGCTGGTATTCGGCCTCTTCCGCTGGGTGAAACGCCGCACCGGGGGTGCCGTCCCTTACCTGTTTCTGGCTGCCGCCTGGATCGCCTGGGAAAAGTATTATCTGACCGTTGCGCAGATTTCCTGGCCCTGGCTGGTACTGGGCAACGCCTTTGCGGGCACCATCGGCCTGGTGCAGTGGTATGAGTTTACGGGAACCCTGGGCGGTTCCCTCTGGATATGGGCCTCCTCCCTGGCCGTTTTCGGCCTGATGGTCGCCGTTTCCGACGGCCGTTTCACCACCCGTTGGAACGGGAAGGCGCGGGCGGCGGCAATGGCCGGTACCGTACTTGTCCTGTTCGCCCCGATGCTCTGGTCCGCCATCCTGTGGAACCGGTATGAGGAGACCGGGGATCCGCTGCAGGTGTTCATCGCCCAGCCGGATTTCGACCCGTACAACAAGTTCGGCGGTATGACCCAGGACCAGCAGACGGCTGTCCTGCTGGACCAGTATGAAAAGGGGCTGAAGGGCGTCGAGGGGCCTGTTCTCCTGCTGGCGCCGGAGACATTCACGTCCGATATCGTGTGCAATGATGTCCCTTCCAGCAAGACCTTCCGCCGTTTCCGCTCCTTCCTGCAGGAGCATCCCGGGGCGGAAATCCTTTTCGGAGCCTCCTCCTGGACCCGGTATGACCAGTCGGAGCGCCCGTCTGCGAATGCCCGCCGGCTTGGGGACGGGGTCTGGTATGAGACGCACAATTCCGCCCTGATCGTGGACTCGACGGGGACCTATGGGCTGTACCAGAAATCCAAGCTCGTTCCCGGGGTGGAAATGCTTCCGTACCCGTCGGTCCTGGGGCCCATTGACGACGGCCTCCTGGGCGGGGTTGCCGGGCGTTGCGTGGGCCAGGAAGAAGTCTCCAACCTGCTTTTCCGGGGAACGCTTCCCATCGGCTGTGCCGTGTGCTACGAATCCGTGTACGGCGAGCACTGTGCCGGCTATGTCCGGAAAGGGGCTAAACTCCTGACAGTCATTACCAACGATGCCTGGTGGGGGGATACGCCGGGCTACCGGCAACATCTCGACTACGCCCGCCTCCGGGCCATTGAAACGCGCCGGGACATCGCCCGTTGCGCGAATACGGGCATATCGGCCTTCATCGACCAGAAGGGGAGGATCCTGCAGCGGACCGCCTGGTGGGAACCGGCCGTCCTGAAAGGGACCGTGAACCTGAACGACCGCGAGACTTTCTTCGTCCGGGCCGGGGACCTGGTCGGACGTATTTCCGTCTTCCTGTTCGTCCTGCTCCTGGCGGCGACCTTATTTCGTCGTTCCCGATAAACTGATGATTCCGGCGGCCACTTCAGCCAGGCCGAAGACGAAATAGAGGTTACTGACGGGGTTGAAGCCCCACACCCACCATTCGAGGACGATTCAGGGCATCTTGGCCCGGAGCAGGTCCAGCATCGGGGCGCCGCCCCAGCTGTTGCCCTAGGCGCCCAGCATGGCTTCACAGCCGGCCAGCAGGTCCTGGAACGTCTCCTCGAAGTCTCCGGTATACCACGGGTCCGCGACATCGCGGCCGATGCCCGTATAGGACATCATCAGGTGGATCTTCCCGCCCGGATCGTCGGGGATGAACCGCCGGATGAGCCGCAGGTTGGAAGCGTCCATGCAGATGATGCGGTCGAAACGGCCGTAGTCGGCGCGCGTGACCTGCCGGGCCCGCTTGCCCGGGTCGAACCACACCCCGTGCTGGTTCAAACAGCGCTTTGCCGGGGGATAGATGGGATTGCCGATTTCCTCCGTCGACACGGCGGCCGACTCGATATAATATTGGCTTTCAAGCCCTTTGGCCTTCACCATCGCCTTCAGGATGAACTCCGCCATCGGGCTCCGGCAGATATTGCCATGGCACACAAACAGGACGCGTATCAACTTCTTTTGCTGCATCGATTCGTTCTCCTTTTCCAATTTCACCCCAAATGTACGACTTTTCTCCGAAACCTGGCGGTCCTTGTCGTCCCGAGGAGGTCAAAGGACGACAATTCGCTCTATCCGGGAAAAAAAACTTATCTTTGCACCGGCATGGATAATAACCTGACAGCGAGGCCGCATTGGAGCAAGGCCGCGGATTATTCCCGCGTCCCCTTCTTCATCCGGCGGATGGATACGCAGGGGCGGGTCACCGTTCCCGAGGTACCGTCCGCGGCGCTGCCGTTCGTGGGTTTCCTGTATCTGACCGACGGGGAAGTGCTGGCCGAGGTGGATGGCGTACAGTTCCTGTGCGGGGCGGGGCACCTGCTGCTGATTCCGGAAGGCCTGACCTTCTCCATCCGGTATTATGCCGATGCTGTGGGCTACACGGGCGGTTTCCGGGCCGACCTGCTTTCCCGGCCGGAGACGGTTCTCCAGTGGGTGGAACCGGTCCAGCACGCGTTCTGGTTCGATGAGGCCGCCTTCGTGGGGGAATTGTTCAACATGCTGGCGATCTCCTTCGAGCGCGGGGATTCCGATTTCATCGGCAAAGGCCTGGAACTGCTGGTTTCCCGCGTCAAGGTACAGCCCGCGAAACGCCTGCCCGGGAAAGTGTCCGCCTTCCTGGAACGCGTTTTCTCCCGGGAGGGACCGCCCCGGGACCTGGCGGCCTATGCTGCCGATGCATTCGTGAGCCCCGGCCATCTGAACCGGATGGTCCGGCAGGCGACCGGTAAAAGCGTGGGCGCCTGGATCGACATCGCCCGCCTGGGCATGGCCAAGCGGCTCCTGCGCGACACGGAATGGCCGGTAGCGGAGATTGCCACGGCCGTTGGCCTGGACGATTCGTCCTATTTTTCCAGATTCTTCAAGCGTCACGCAGGCGTAACGCCCCTTGCCTTCCGTCAGAAGATGCACGGATTGTCCTGATTCCTGCACGGAAGCGTCTATCGGAATCGGGGGTTTATGCGGAACTTTGCGTCCGCAATGCTATTGACCCTCATCACTGCCCTGATGCTCACGCCGGTGAGCGACACGCTGCTCGCCCCGGCGTATGCGACGGCTTTCAAGGAGCGCGTGCCCCTGGAGCGGCTCGCTTCCCCTGTGAGCGTCCTCCTTCCTTCCGACCTGAAGACGGAAGGGATTCTGGGGCAGGGGAGGCTTTCAGCTCTGGTCCCCGGCCTCCTGATTCCGGACTATGGCGCCTCCCTGACCTCGACCATTTACCTGCGCGGAATCGGTTCCCGGATGGAGAACCCTTCCATGGGTCTGTATGTGGACGGTATCCCGGTCATGGACAAGAATGCCTACGATTTCGACTGGACGGGAATCTCTTTCGCCGCCTTGATGCGTGGGCCGGGGGCTACCCTGTACGGTCGGAATTCCATGAGCGGGACCCTGGTCCTGCAGACTCCTTCCCCTGATGGACAGAACCATCTGACGGCCTTTGCCGAGGCGGGACTGGCGGGAACCCTCCGGGCGGGAATGACGGCGTCTTTCGGACGGAACGTACTGATTGCCAATGTGAAACATAACAGAGGTTGGTTCCGGAATGAGTACAAGGGGGCAATGTGCGACCCCTACGACGGGCTGTCGCTGCGCTGGAAATGGGAGCAGTCACCTGAGGAAAGGATCCGGTGGTCCAACAACCTGTCGGCCTCCTTGTCCAGGGAAGGCGGCTTTGCCTACGGCCTCTATGAAGATGGCGTACTCCACCCGGTGTCCTACAACGGGGAGGGGAGTTACCGGCGGCTTACCGTCCTGGACGGGGTCCATTTCCAGTATGCGGGGGAGACCTTCTCCCTGGATGGGACGGGCTCGCTGCAGTTCCTATCGGACGATATGCGGATGGACCAGGATTTCACGCCGGAGCCGGTTTTCACCCTGCAGCAGGCCCAGAACAGCGGTACGGGAACCCTGGAACTGGTAGCCCGTCGCGAGTCCGGCCGTTGGCATCCATCAACAGGCGTGTTCGCCTTCTTCCGGCGCAATCGGATGCATGCCCCCGTCACTTTCGGCCGTGCCGGCATCGAACAGCTCATTCTGGACCATGCCAATGGGAACATCCCCGAAGACATCGGCTATCTGTCCATCCCCGATGAGCAGCTCCTGATCGCTTCCGATTTCGGTATCAACACCTTCGGAGCGGCCCTCTTCCACGAATCCGATATCCGGCTGGGCCGATGGCACCTGACGGCCGGTCTCCGGCTGGATGTTGAAGGCGGGGTGATGGCGTATGATTGCCTTGCCGCCCTCCATTACCGGTTCATTCCCACGATGAAGGCCGACAAGGCCTTCGAAGTACCCTACCAGGGTTCCGTGAGTCAATCCTCTGGCCTGCAGGTGCTTCCCAGGTTCTCGGCGCTCTACGAAGCGACCGGCGGACTCTCGTTCTTCGGTACCGTTTCGAAGGGGTTCCGGGCCGGCGGTTTCAATACCCAGATCTTTTCCGACATCCTCCAGAACCGGACGATGAACGGCCTGATGAAGGACCTGGGGGTTTATCTGGATATGCCGATGGTCTCCGTCGGTGCGGAGAACACCCGTTACAAGCCGGAAACGGCCTGGAACCACGAACTGGGCTTCCGCCTGGTCCGGGAGAACTTCCGGGCCGAGGGCTCCCTGTACCGGATGGATGTCCGCAATCAGCAGCTCACCGTCTTCCCGCCCGGAAAGTCCACGGGACGGATGATGACCAATGCCGGAAGAAGCCGGAGCCTCGGGGCCGAAGCGGAGCTGGATTGGCAGCCGGGCGCCTTCCGCTTCCACGCTTCCTATGCCTGGTGCGACGCCCGTTTTGTGGCCTACGACGACGGAAACCACGACTATTCCGGGAACCGGGTCCCCTATGTCCCGGCCCATACGGCCTTTGCCAGCGCGGCCTGGCGCCATTCCATCCGGAAAGCGACGCTGCATCTGTCCGCCTCCGTACGGGCCTATGGGCCCATCAGTTGGGATGAGGCCGGGACTTACGAAGAACCGGTCCATGTCCGGCCGGATGCCCGCATCTCGCTGACCTTCCCCGGGTGGGAAATCTGGCTCCGGGGGGAGAACCTCGCCGGCAGCACCGGCCGCAACTTCTATTTCAAATCCGTCGGGCGCGAATTCTTCTCGCGGGAACGCCCGTGCAATATCGTATTAGGAATCAGTATCAATCGTTAAAACCATGAAAAAGAACAGCATCCTCCTGGCCCTCGCGGCCTGGGCCGTCCTGGCCTGCAACAAACCGGAACCGGAAAAACTGCCCGTGCCTGAAACGGCCGATTTCAAGGGCACCGTGACCGTCGTGTACAAGGAAACCCCGTTTGACAACGAAGACATCGAGGTCAATTTCACCCCTTCCGAGGACGGCAAGACGGCCTCCGTCACCATCTACAAGATCCGCTTTGTGCCGCAGATGCCCGTCACCATCGACGTGACCATCCCCAACATCGACCTGACCGTGACGAAGGACGCCATCCTTCTCTCCTGCGATGAGGTCATCCCCCTCGCCATGGGCGGCGAGTACCCCCGCTACACCGTCACCGGCCTCACCGGCACCCAGAAGGATGACGCACTCGAATTCTCGCTGCATTTCGGCGACTATCCCACCTCCTTCAAAGGCACCCGGCAGGCCTCTTCTTCCCTCTGATCGGCCGGTTCGGGCTGGTTCGGGCTGGTTCGGGCTGGTTCGGGCTGGTTCGGGCTGGGGTGTGGCGGCGGAATTCGACTTTCAGCGACAGCGAGCGGGAGGGAAGGCGCGTGCCCGTCAGGGATGACGGCGTCTGTTTGAGCGCTAGTTAGGCCCGCGAGCGGGACTAACTGAGCGAGTTCGCCGTCAAGCGCCTTCCCGACCAAGCGTAGCCGCTGAAAGGCGCATGGAGCCGACGCACCCCAGCCCGAACCAGTGTCGTTCCGCTACTCCAGAATGGCGGAGTGCCCGTATAGGTCCAGCGTTTGGACCCATACAAGCAAAAAAGGCGGAAAACGCTCGTAAGGGTACATGGATTGGACCTATGCGAGCAGCGAAGGGGAGTGACGGACAGAGTCAAAGAGAGAGATGCCCGATCAGGTCGGGCATGACGGAGAAAGGGTCAGGCATGACGGAGAAAGGCCCGGCTATTCCCGGTCGATGCGGACGAGTTCTTCGACGGCGGCGGGGTTCAGGTTCTTGTCGTAGATGGTGTGGCGCACGTAGCCGATGCCGGGGGAGTACCAGTCGTCCTGCCAGTTGTCCTTGTGGTGGAGGGGGACGTCTTCGACCTTGCGGCTGCGGATCACGAAGCAGTCGAAGGTGCCGGCCGGGGTGGTAATTTGCTCTTTGCGAAGCACTTCACGTCCGGTGACATCGACCGTGATGACCAGGAGCGGCAGTTCGAGCCGGCAATGGGCTTCCGGCAGGGTGTCGCCGGGATGCAGGAGGCGGGGCATGACGGCCAAGGTCCCGGAGCTCTTGATTTTGGCCTTCGGGAAAACCTCCTGGACGAAACCTTTCACCGAGGAGGCCAGGTCCGAGGAGGTGTTCCCGGCCGCATCGATGGCGGTGGTGATGCTGGCTTTTCCGCCGAGCATGACTCTCTTGCCCTTCTGGCGAAGGACGACCGAGGTATGGACGAGAAGGCCTTTGGCGGTCTCCTCGACACTGTCTACGTCGATGTCGGTGGTTTGGAGCAGTTGCTGGCTGTTGGCCTTGTAACGCTCATAATACAGATGGGTTCCCGGGTCCGTGCAGAACAGGGGCTTTTTGTCGGGTCCGGCTGCTCCCAGCGGGATGCAGGCCAGCAGGATGGCAATGGATAGGCAGAATCGCATCATGATTTGCAAAGATAGGGTTTTTGTAGGGATTATGTTTATCTTTGCCGTAAGGTTTTACCGAATGAGAAAACTGCTCTTTGCCCTCCTTCTGCTTGCCTGGGTTCCTGGACATGCCCAGCTGCCCCAGGTGCGCGTTTCCGTACCCCTCCATACCATCCACAGCGGGGAGGTGGCTGTCCCGTTGTCGCTCCGCTATTCTCCGGGCGAGGGCTGGCGGTTTGAAGCCGGGACGGTGCGGGAGGATGATGCCGGCAACCGGGTCGAATTCACCGACAGCACCATCCATTGGCCCCAGGGCTTTATCACCATGCGCCCCGGGAGTATGGAAGTGTTTGACAATCTGGAGAATCCCGTCAAGTCCATCTCCTTCGAGCGGCTTCTGGACGGCCGGTTGTCCCGACTGTGGACGGACCGCGATACCACGGCTTTTTCCTACCAGGGCAACGGCATCCGGCTTCATCGTGCGGGCCGGGGGAGTACGGCCTATCAGTTCGACAGTCTGGACCGCGTCGTTTCCGTCATCCACGACGGGGCCGATGGCACCTGGCGGTCCCAGCAACTGGAGTATCTGGGCGACACGCTCACGGTCCGGGCGCGCGACAGCGTGGGTGAGTTTGGAAAAACCGTTTTCCTGGGCGACCCGAAGGTCTATCGGGTCGATGAGTTTGACCCGGAGGAGTGCCTGATCCGCAGCACGGAATTCCATTACCAGGGGGGCCTCCCCGCCGGGGAGACCATCCGCCTGTTCGGAACCGGGGAAGGCAAGCCCCTTACCTCCAGCCGGCGGCTCCGGTATTCCCCGGACAGCCTCTATCCCGTGGAGGAATCGGTCAACCTGGACAATGGGGAGTCTTATCGGGCTACGTTCACCTATGCTCCCCATCGGCCCGATGCCCTGCTTTCCCTGACGCGCTGGGACGGCAGCCGGATGATTGATTCCACCCGGCTCGTCTATGCCTCTTTCCCCGGGCACGCGGGGCGTGTGATCCGCCGACCGTCGGCCCTGCTGTACGGGCGCGCCGGGGAACCGCTGGATACCTGCATCCGTTTCATCTCCTATGATTTCAACGGGGTCCATACCTACCGGAGCAAGCGGGTGAAGCAGTTCTACCCGGATGCCCGGATGAGCCGCCTGACGGTGCAGTCTCCTTCCATCGACCTGGAAAAGGAACTCCGGGCCCGGCTCCTCAGTGCGGGGATGCCCTTTGCGGTGGATCCGCTGGAGGGCGGGAGTTTCCTCTTCGACACGGATGGCGCATTCCTCTCCAGAGTCCGCGGTACAACGGAGCAAGTCCTTTTCTACCAGGGCTTTGCGGAAGAGCCCGTGACGGCTTCCTTTGCCGATCCGGACCACGACCCTTCCCTGATTGACTCCGGCTGCTGGCTGCAACTGATAACGCCGGCGGACGTGGCTCTGTCCATGCATATTGTCGATGCTCATAATCCCCGCTACCGCGGACTCATCCGGGGCTGCCTCTATCTGCTGCGGGAGAGCGGTTACGGCGGCCTCATCGACCCCGCCGTCAATGCGCAGCATCAGGTGTTCCCGAAGGTCTGGTATCTCAGCGAGACCCGCCGGGAGGGCGCATTGGCCCATAACCACTTCAATACCGGGAACTTCCTCTGGGGCGCCGCCGCCCAGGCCTGCGGCGTTCCGCTGTGGGTGACGTTGCTGGGGGCCCACTTCAACAACTTCTTCCTTTCGCCGGACAACCAGGGCCGGCCGGATGACAAGGACGACGTCCTCTCCATTCGGGCCGGGTATCACATCCTCTGTCCCTAACGGACGCCTTTCCCGCCAGCGATGCCTGCAAAAAAAAGAGAAGCTCAGTCGAGCTTCTCTCCTTTCTCATTGAACAATTCGTTCTGCAGGACGGTGAAATCAGTGATTTCCTCGATGTCCAGTTTGACTTTGTAGTGCTTCCGCCACTTGCTCAGGAAGGAATTGAATAGTCCCCGCCGCAGGTAGGCGCCCAGGATCGGACTGGTTTTCAGGGTCAGGACCTTGTAGCCTTTCTCGATGACGTAGTAGGCAATCTTGCGTTCGATTTCCTCGTCGATCACCACGCTGGAATGGATCTTTCCGGTGCCGTGGCACACGGGACACTGTTCCATGGTGTTGATTTCCGTCACCGGGCGGATCCGCTGCCGGGTGATCTGCATCAGCCCGAACTTCGTGAGCGGCAGCACATTGTGCTTGGCCCTGTCATTTTCCATCAGCTCCTGCATGAATTTGAAGAGGGCGTTCTTGTGGTCGTTCGACTCCATGTCGATGAAGTCCACGATGACGATGCCTCCCATATCGCGGAGCCGCAGCTGCCGTGCGATCTCTTCCGCGGCGATCTTGTTGACCTCGAAGGAATTCTCTTCCTGGTCGCTGGTCTTGGTGCGGATGCCGCTGTTCACGTCGATCACATTCAGCGCTTCCGTCGTCTCGATGACAAGATAGGCCCCCTGCCGCATCGGCACCACCTTTCCGAAGGAACTCTTGATCTGCCGGGTGACCTCGAAATGGTCGTAGATCGGCTGCTTGCCCTCGTACAGGTGTACGATCTTCTCCTGCTCGGGCGAGATGAGGGAGATGTATTTCCGGGCTTCGTCGCAGATCTTCTCGTCATTGATCCAGATATTGGAGAACGAGTCGTTCAGCAGGTCCCTGAGGACGGTGGTCGTCTTGCTGTATTCGGTGAACAGCAGTTGGACGTTCTTGTTCCGGGCGATCTTCTTCCAGGAACTCTCCCATTTTTCGATCAGGGCCTTGGTCTCTCCGACCAGGGTGGCGGCGTTCTTTCCTTCGGCCGCCGTCCGGATGATGGCCCCGTAATTCTTGGGGAGGATGCTCCTGACAAGCGTTTCAAGTCTACGCTTCTCCTCCTTCGAGCCGATCTTCTGGGAGATCGACACCTTCTCGGCGAAGGGGAGAAGGACAATGTTGCGTCCTGCCAACGAAATTTCCGCAGTCAGTCGTGAACCCTTCGTGGATATCGGTTCTTTCACGATCTGGACCACCACCATCTGGCCGGGTTTCAGGATGGTTTCGATGCGGCCTTCCTTGGGAAGGGGCGCGCCGATCTCGATCCGCGAGTAGAGGTCGGTCAGGTTGGTGTTCTGGTTCGATTCCCGCACGAACTGGTCGAAGGCGGAAAAATACAGACCCAGGTCCAGGTAATGGATGAAGGCTTCCTTCTTGTCCCCGATATCGACGAAGGCAGCATTGAGGTTCGGGAGGATTTTCTTCACCTTTCCCAGGTGCACGTCACCTACCGTGAACTTGTTCCCAGTGCTGGACTCCGTGTTGTACTCGATCAGCCGGTGATTCTCCATCAGGGCGATGTGTACTTCGTTCGACGATACGTCGACGATCAGGTCCTTGTCGGGTTTTTCAGACTCCATCAGGAAATTAGGATTTGGACATAAGACAAAAGGGCTTCCGGAACCTCCGGCCAGCCCTTTGCTTTCAGCAGACTGCTAAAATGGCAGACACGGAAGAATCTTATTTCTTCTTGTGTCTGTTCTTGCGCAAGCGCTTTTTACGCTTGTGCGTGGCCATTTTATGTCTCTTTCTTTTCTTACCGCTAGGCATAATAATGATGTTTGTTTATAATTGAGAATAAATTAGCTCTCCTTGACGGCATTGACGAAAACCTTGGCGGGCTTGAAGGCCGGGATGTTGTGTGCAGGGATGGTCATCGTCTGCTTCTTGGTGATGTTGCGGGCGGCCTTCTCAGCACGGTGCTTGATGATGAAGCTGCCGAAGCCACGGAGGTAAACCGGCTGACCAGCAATGATGGAATCCTTGACCACCTTGGTGAACTCCTCGATAACGCTCTGAACCTGTACTTTCTCAATTCCGGTCGATTTGGCGACCTCGTTGACGATTTCTGCCTTTGTCATAGTTGTAAAAGTTTATTGTATTGTTTTTCACCCGTTTAAGTTACGGAGGTGCAAAATTAGGCCTAATTTTTCAAAAATCAAAGGTTTACCTTCTTTTTTTACCCTTTTTGGACAATCTCTGCGTTTTGGCTGCCCTTTTCCTTGCCGTGGCACGGAGATTGACTATAAGGTGGGCTGGATAATTGTACCCGCCGGGTATGACAAATTGTCATATTCCCATTATTGACTTGCAGATGAAAGATTTCCTTGAAATGAACGCCCAGCCGGGCGTCGAAGTAAATATCATGCCCGTCATCGGCGACTCCTCCCTCCTGAAACTGGACGAGTCGGAGCTGACGGACGCCCTCCCCATCCTGGCCCTGCGGAACGCCGTCGTCTTCCCGGGGACCGTTTTCCCCGTGACCATCGGCCGGGAAAAGTCCATCCGCCTGATCCGGGACACGGAGGCCAAGGACGGCATCCTGGGCGCGGTCCCGCAGACGGACGTCACCGTCGAGGACCCTTCCGCGTCCGACCTGTCCGAATACGGTACCGTGTGCAAGGTCGTCAAGACCCTGGAGATGCCGGACGGCTCCCTGACCGCCATCCTGCAGGGTTTCAAGCGCATCCACGTGGAGGCCATCCTCGGCTACGAGCCCTACATCGTCGCCCGGGTGAACTACGAGGATGATATCATGCCCCGGATGGACGAGAACGAGTTGAAGGTCCTTTCCGATGCGCTCAAGGAGCGTTCCGGCGAGATCATCCGCTCTTCCTCCTTCGCTCCGAAGGAGGCCGTCGGCGCCCTCCGGGCCATCGATAATTTCCAGTTCCTGGTGAACTTCATCGCGACGACCATCGAGGTGGAGAACTTCGCCGACCGGGTGGGCCTCCTCCAGTTGTCCGACCTGCACGACCGCGGCATGGCCCTCCTGAAGGTCCTGGACACCCAGGTCCAGCTCCTGCGCATCAAGCAGGAGATCAACCAGAAGGTCAAGAGCGACATCGACCAGCAGCAGCGGGAGTACTACCTGAACAACCAGCTGCGCACCATCCAGGAGGAACTGGGCATGGACGAGGGCGAGGAGTTCGAGCGCTTCCGCGCCCGGGCGGAGGAGAAGAAATGGTCCCAGGAGGTCCGTGCCATCTTCGACAAGGAGATGGCCCGCCTGGAGAAGTACAACCCCTCCACCCCGGACTACAGCATCCAGTACAACTACATCCAGTTCATGCTGGACCTGCCCTGGGGCGAGATGTCCGAGGACAACCTGGACCTCAAGCACGCCCAGCAGGTGCTGGACGAGGACCATTTCGGCCTGGACCAAGTGAAGGACCGCATCATCGAGTACCTCGCCGTCCTCAAGCTGAAGGGCAACATGAAGTCCCCGATCCTGTGCCTGTACGGCCCTCCCGGCGTGGGCAAGACCAGCCTGGGCAAGTCCATCGCCCGGGCCCTCGGACGCAAGTACGTCCGGATTTCCCTCGGCGGCATGCACGACGAGGCGGAGATCCGCGGCCACCGGAAAACCTACGTGGGTGCCCTCCCGGGCCGGATCCTGAACGGCATCCTCCGTGCCGGCACCTCCAATCCGGTGATCGTGCTGGACGAGATCGACAAACTCTCCTCCGACTTCAAGGGCGACCCTTCCAGCGCGCTGCTGGAGGCCCTGGACCCGGAGCAGAACGGAACCTTCCACGACAACTACCTGGACATCGACTATGACCTGTCGAACGTCCTGTTCATCACCACGGCGAACGGGATTTCCACCATCCAGCCGGCCCTGAAGGACCGGATGGAGATGATCAACGTGACCGGCTACCTGGCCGAGGAGAAACTGGAGATCGCGACCACCTACCTGGTCCCCAAGCAGTTGGAGGAGCACGGCCTCCAGAAGGACGAACTCACCATCGACCGGGACTGCCTCGCCGCCATCATCGACGAGTACACCCACGAATCGGGCGTCCGCGGCCTGGAGAAGCAGATCGCGAAGATTTCCCGCGTGACGGCGAAGAAGATCGCCCTCGGGGAAGACTATCCGAAGGTCGTGGAGAAACAGCACCTGCGGGAGTACCTGGGCCTTCCGACGGCCTACCACGACATGCAGAAGGGGAATGAGGCGCCGGGCGTGGTGACCGGCCTCGCCTGGACCGAACTCGGCGGCGAGATCCTCTTCGTCGAAAGCTCCGTCTCCAAGGGCAAGGGAGTCCTGTCGATGACCGGCAACCTGGGCGATGTGATGAAAGAGTCCGCGCAGATTGCCTGGCAGTACATCAAGGCCCATCCCGAACTGGCGCAGATGACCACCGACCAGTTCATGGAGAAGGACATCCACGTCCACGTCCCCGAAGGCGCGGTGCCCAAGGACGGCCCTTCGGCCGGTATCACGATGGTCAGCTCAATGGTTTCCGCCCTGCGCGGCCAGGCCCTGAAGAGCGGCATCGCGATGACGGGCGAAATGACCCTCCGCGGCCGCGTCCTGCCCGTGGGCGGCATCAAGGAGAAGATCCTTGCGGCCAAGCGCGCCGGCGTCCACACCATCGTCATCTCGGAAGACAACCGCAAAGATATCGAAGACATCAAGGAAATTTACGTAAAAGGACTTACCTTTGTGTACGTGAAAGACATCGCTGGGGTAATAGACGCTATTTTCTAACCCCTCCCTGTCATTCCGAGCGAAGCGAAGGAATCTATTATGGACGTAAAGATAGAACAGACCTGGAAGGAAGCCCTTCAGGGCGAATTCGACAAGCCGTATTTCGCCTCCCTGGTCCGTTTCCTCCACGGGGAGAAGGCGGCGGGGAAGGTGATCTACCCGCCCGGACGCCAGATTTTCAAGGCGTTCGAGTTGACGCCGCTTCCCGAGGTGAAGGTCGTCATCCTGGGCCAGGACCCGTATCATGGGCCCGGCCAGGCGATGGGCCTGTGCTTCTCCGTCCCGGAAGGCGTCCAGGCGCCGCCCTCGCTGAAGAATATCTTCAAGGAGATCGGCACCGACCTGGGCATCCCGATGAGCGGGAGCCCGGACCTGGAACCCTGGGCCCGGCAGGGCGTCCTCCTGCTGAACACCGTCCTGACGGTGCAGGCCGGATGCGCCGCGTCCCACAGCCGGATTGGCTGGCAGGAGTTCACCGATGCCGTCATCCGGACCATTTCCGACCGGTGCGACGGGGTAGTGTTCCTGCTCTGGGGCCGGTTCGCCCAGGGGAAGGCCGCCCTCATCGACACCACGCGGCATCACGTCCTGACGGCGGCCCATCCGTCGCCGCTTGCCGGCGGGGCCTTCTTCGGCTGCCGCCATTTCTCCAAGACCAACGACATCCTCCGCAGCGAGGGTAAAACTCCCATCAACTGGCAGTTATGAAAACAAAAGCCCTGTTCCCCGGCTCGTTCGACCCGTTCACGGCCGGCCATCTGAATATCCTCAAACGGGCGCTCACGATGTTCGACGAAGTGGTCGTCGCCGTGGGTATCAACCAGGATAAGCGCGGGTTCTTCGACATGGACAAGCGCGTCTCCATCATACGGAAGGCGACTGAAGGGCTGGACGGGGTTTCCGTCATCCAGTATGACAACCTCACTATCGACACCTGCCACGAACTGGGCATTCGGCACATCGTCCGCGGCGTGCGCAACATGATCGATTTCGAGACCGAGCGCTCCATCGCCGACGCGAACCGCCGCCTGGCCCCGGACATAGAGACCATCATCATCCCGACGGCCCAGGAGTTCGCCCATATCTCCTCCAGCGCCGTGCGGGACATCCTCAAGCACCACGGCGACTATTCGGCGTTCATTCCCGAAGGAGTGGAGTTATGAGACGCCTCCTGCTGGCCCTGGCGGCCGTTTTCGCCGCTTTCACGCTCCGGGCGCAGGACGACCGGTTCGAGGCCCTGGGCGCCAAACTGGAGGAGTATTTCTCGGCCCTGGCCGGGGAGCCGCTCCGCGTCCAGAATGCGGAATGTGATTTCCTCATCGAATCCTGCCAGGATTCCCTGGTGCGGCAATTTGTCGCCCTGAAGATTTATGACCACTACCTCAAGTCCAAGATCATGGGCGACGACGGGGTGGCTGTGCACATCGTCGATACCTGGTTCATCCCCGGGAAGGTGGCGATGAACGATGAGATGAACCTGCTGAATGCCAAGGTCTTTGCCGATTTCAACCGGCAGGCGCAGTTGGGGGCAGCCGCCCCCGGGCTGGTGCTTCAGGAACCGGACGGTGGGGAAGTGGCGCTTCCTTTCGACGGCGATTATACGCTCCTGTATTTCTACGATACGTCCTGCTCTACGTGCCGGATTGAGACTACGCGTCTCCGTAAGTTCCTGTCGGAGACGGATTTCCCGTTGAAAGCCGTCGCGGTGTACACGGGGGATGATGCGGAATCCTGGGCGCAGTACCGTGCGGAATCACTCTCCATTCCCGGGATGATCCATCTGTGGGACCCGCAGCTGGAATCCGATTTCCAGCGGAAATACGGGGTGCTCCAGACGCCCCGGATGTTCCTCATCGGCCCGGATGGGACCGTCGTGGGCCGGGGGCTGGATACGCCCGCCCTGTCCCTGCTGACAGCCCAGCTGGCCGGGAAGGAGGAGTATGTCTATGGTACCCGCGAGGGAACCGAACTCTTCGAGAAGGTCTTTGCCGGGTATGGCGCCGACCTGAAGCCGGCCGATGTCCTGGAAGTGGCTTCCTACGTCGCGGAGCGCACCTACGGGGAAGGGGATGTGGAGTCCTTCAAGCATATGGAGGGGGACCTGTTGTATTATCTTTCTTCCCAGACGGGGGAGGTTTACAAGGAGGGGACGAAACCCTTCATTGACAAATACATCCTGAACCTGCCCGATGTGTGGACTACTCCCGAGGATACCTCGAAGGTCGTTTCGATGGCGATCGTGATGAAGGAGTTGCTGGAACGGACGCCCGTTGGCTCCACGGTTCCGGACCTGAAGGTCCATGGGGAACTGCTCCGCAAGCCCTGCCTCTTCCGGAAGGCTTCCAAGACCGGCGTATTTTCTTTACGGAAAGCGGATTACGTGGTATTCTACACCCAGGGCTGCGGTCGTTGCGAGGAAACGCTTGCGGCTGCCCGCGCGCTCGCGGATAATCGGTCCAAGGTGCTCCTGATTGATATGGACGCCCTCTTCACGGACTATCCTTCCGAGGCGCGGACCCTGCTGGACACCTTCGACCTGTCCGGTCTCCCGTTCGTCCTGCAACTCGGCCGCGGCGGTGTCGTGCAGCGGCGGTATCTGGAACTCTAGCCATCAGCCCATCGGGACGTTTTTTTTACTTTTTTCTTGGAATTTCCAAAAACCTCCGTATCTTTGCAGTGTATTACTGAACTAATACACAGTAACGATACCATGAAAACAAAACTTCTTTCCCTTTCCGCCCTGGCGGCCCTCGTGGTCGCCACGGCCTGCAGCCCGCGGGTGTACACCTCCCAGAACAAGGTGGCCGACGACAAGCCCGAAGGTGGCTCCTACACCGAACGCGTCGTCCCCGTGGTCACGAAGGTAGCCCCCGATTCCGAGGTAACGCTCCGCTTTTATGACGACCTGCCGAATGTCGCCTACATCTCGGCGGCTGATTTCCAGTCCATTGTCCTGCCCGGTTCCCGGATGAACGTGACCCACACGGGGGCAGGGGAGTACGCCCTGGCGAACGGGGATGCGACTGCGGTCGTCAACATCGGCAAGGACGTTTTCACGTCCGACCGGTTCGAGGATTTCACCAACCAGATGAGCCTCCTGCAGCCCGGCATGCCCAATGTCTATTATGACGGAATGCCCTTTGTCCGCTACAAGAGCGTGACCTATTCCCCGGCGACCGTGACCACGACGCTGGATTTCGGTGCCTACGGGATCGATATCCGCGCCGATGGCAAGGGCACGGTGTATTTTCCCTTCGCCACCCTCGCGGATATGTACACCGACCTCTACTACCACCACGCCGGTTTCAACGGCGAGAAAGTGGTGGCGAACACGTCGGTCAATGAGGTGAGCCTGGCCGAGATCGACCCCGACTACAACAAGCCCCTGCTGGCCCGGACGACCCGTCCCGCGGACCTGTCTGAGTTCACGTACAAGGAACTCTGCTTCGCGATGGACCATTTCTATGGCTATCCGGGCCGGATTCCGTTCGAGGAAGCCCTCAAGGCCAAGGGCCTGGACAAGACCCTCGAAGAGGATATCGCCTGCGGTCCCGCCATCAAGAAGCTCCTGCTCTCGGACCAGCTGTCCGATTACCTCGTGGGCATGATCGGCCTGACCGGCGTCTATTTCGACGGCCATACGGCCATGGACCTGACCGGGAACGCCATGGAAAAAGGGGATTCGGAGAAGTATGCCGAACTGTTCCAGGCCTACCAGGCAACGGTCGCGGAGAACCAGGATATCGTCGAACTCGTGATGTCTTCGATCGGGTCGATGATGTCGATGGTGGCGGACCAGCAGGCGGTCGCGAGCCTCCGTCCGAAGGTCTATGGCGAAGGCGTCACCTATTTCAAGAAGGGGGATACGGCCGTGTGCGTGTTCGACTCCTTCAACGACCGCGACGAGAAGGCCTGGGATGATTTCTATGCCGGAAAGGGCCCCCTCCCGACCATCGAAACCGCGGAGGAGGACGATATGGTCATTTTCCTGGACGCCCTGCAGAAGGCCGCCGCCGACCCGGAGGTGAAGAACCTCATCATCGACATCACGGCCAATGGAGGCGGTTCCCTCGACATCGTGCTGGCGATGACCTCCCTGATCATGGACAAGAGCTATATCTGCCAGGACAACGCCCTCACCGGGCAGCGGGCAATCGTGGAATACGAGGTGGACCGGAATTTCAACGGGCTCTTTGATGCGGCCGACCGGGATGTCCGCTACGACCTCAACTTCGCCGTCCTCACTTCCGGAACCTCATTCTCCTGCGGCAACCTGTTCCCGTCCCTGCTCCACGACGAGGGGATTCCCGTGATGGGGGCCACCTCGGGCGGCGGCGCCTGCGCCATCCAGGCCATGTGTACGGCCGACGGCTTCTGCTTCCAGATTTCGTCTTTCCGGGCCCGCCTCAACAACCTGGAGGGCCAGATCATTGACGCAGGCATCACACCGGACCTCCCGATCGCCGTTGACGGCACGATCGAGATCCCGGTTTCAGAATCCGACACCCTTACGGTGAAAGACTATACGAAGTACTTCGACGTCGACTACCTCCGGTCGCGGCTGGAGGAGTCGAAACAGTAAACGGAGAAGCGCCTTACAGCATCAGGCCGGCCCGCACACGGTCGGCCGTTTCTTTTCCCTTCAGCTCTTCCAGGATGGTCAGGCCGAAGTTCACGGCGTGGCCTGCACCGCGGCCGGTGATGAGGCGGCCGTCCACGACGGCGCTCTCCGGCGTGAACACGGCGCCTTTCGCGATCATGGCGTCCTGGAAGCCCTCGAAGCAGGTGAAGCGCCTGCCGGAGACGTCGTCCAGCTGGGACACGACGAGGCCGGGGGCGGCGCAGATGGCCGCGATGATGCCCCCGTGCGTGTAGCACTTGCGCATCAGCGCCATCAGGGCCCTGTCGGCGGCGAGGTTCTTGGTGCCGGGCATGCCGCCCGGGAAGATCATCACGGCGGGCAGGTCGTCGTTGAAATCGTCGCGGGTGAGGTCCACGCTCACGGTGATGCCGTGCGAACTGGTCACGAAGGGATCGTCGGTGATGGAGACGGTCTGGACGTCGATGCCTCCGCGCAGGAGGACGTCGCGGGTGGCGATGGCTTCCATGTCTTCGAAGCCGTCGGCGAGAAACATGTAGATACCTTCCATGGGTTATCTTCTTCTATTGGCGAGGGAAATGTAATAAAGCAGGGTGGCGAGGGAGCCGATGGCCGAGATGACGTAGGTGTAGGCGGCCCATTTGAGGGCGTCCGAAGCCATGGGCGAGGTCTCGTAATTCATGATGCCGGCTTCCGCCAGCCACTGGACGGCCCGCGCGCTGGCATTGATCTCCACCGGGAGGGTGACCAGGCTGAACAGGGTGGTCAGGGCGAACAGGCCGATGCCGATCCACAGGATGGAGGGGACGACGTTGATCAGGATCACGCCTGCCAGCAGGACCCAGGAGATCCAGTTGTTGGCGAAACTCACCACCGGCACCAGGGCGGAACGGAGTTTCAGCGGCGTATATCCTTCCGCGTGCTGGACCACGTGGCCGCACTCGTGGGCCGCCACGGCCGCGGCGGCGACGGAACTGCCGTAATAGACGTCGTGGCTCAGGTTGACGGTCTTGTTCTGGGGGTTGTAGTGGTCCGTGAGGGTGCCCTCGATCGAGACGATTTTCACATCGTGGATACCGTGGGCCTGGAGCATCCGCTGCGCCACTTCGGCGCCGGTGATGGAGACGGGAATCTCCGAATATTTCTCAAAACGGCTCTTGAGACGGGCCTGGATGACCATGCTCAGGATCATCACCACGATCAGAAGAATCCAAATCAAAGAAGAAGACATAGCGTATCAACATTTTCACAAAAATACACTTTTTATGAAAAAAGTCATCCGTTATTGCTAAATTTGCCCATCTTTTTTGAGGAAGACATGATGCGAGAGGATGATTTTTCCCGGTTGGAACTGGACCTTCAAGGCTGCGTCCGGAATTACCGGTACTTCCGTTCCCTGCTGGAACCGTCGACGAAACTGCTGGTTCTCGTCAAGGCCAATGCGTACGGGCACGGAGCCGTGGAGTTCGCCGCGATGATGCAGCGGGCGGGCGCCGACTACCTGGCCGTCGCCTATCCGGTCGAGGGCCTGGAACTCCGGCAGAACGGTATCAGCCTCCCCATCATCGTCCTCACCGCCGGGACGGACTTCTATCCGGAGATCATCCAGACCCGGATGGAGCCCAGCATCCCCAACCTGGAATCCCTGGAAGCCTTCTGCGCCCACCTGCGGGCGAGCGGTCTCCGGGACTATCCCGTCCACATCAAGCTGGACACCGGGATGCACCGCCTGGGCTTCATGACCTCCGAGATCCCCGCCCTCGTGGCCTTCCTGAAGGCCCATCCCGAGGTGAAGGTCAAGTCGATGTTCTCCCACCTCTGCGTCGCCGAGGACCCGGAGCAGGACGCCTTCACCCAGGCCCAGTTCGACCTGTTCGAGCAGAATACCCGGACCATCTCCGACGGCATCGGCTACCGGCCCATGCGCCACATCCTCAACTCCGCGGGCATCGAGCGCTTTCCGGAGCGCCAGTACGACATGGTGCGCCTGGGCATCGGCATCTACGGCATCAGCGCCCTCCCCGGGGTGCAGCTCTCGCCCGTGGCGTCCCTGAAGTGTAAGGTATTGCAGGTGAAGCATCTCCGGGAAGGGGATACGGTCGGTTACGGCCGATGGGGAAAGGCCGGTGCGGGTACGGTCATCGCCACCATCCCGGTCGGTTACGCCGACGGCATCGACCGCCATCTGGGCCGCGGCAAGGCCTCCTTCTCCGTGAACGGCCACCGGGCCCCCACCATCGGCAATATCTGTATGGATATGTGCATGCTGGATGTCACCGGCATCGACGTGAAGGTAGGCGACACCGTCACGGTCTTCGGCGCCGATCCCACCGTGAGCGAACTGGCAGATATCCTGGGCACCATTCCCTACGAGATCCTCTCCTCAATCCCGAGGCGCATTGAAAGGATCGTCGTAAGGTAAACTGGCGGGAAAGGCCGGGACGAAAAAAGCGCCCCGGAAAGGGCGCTTTCAGGTTGAGATGTAGAGATTCGAACTCTAACTGAGGGAACCAAAATCCCTAGTGCTACCATTACACCACATCTCAATACCGGACCGCAAAGGTAGTATTATTTTCGGAAAGCAGCAAGTGCCCCTCAGAACAAGGTGGGATGGTTCTCCTCCAGTTCGGAGAGGATTTTGGACATGATGGCTTCCCGGAACAGGGCCGCCTTGGCGTGGACCTTGAAGCGGGAGCAATACTCGTCGACGGCCGCCATTTCACTGTCATTGAAGTACAGGACATAGCGGTTTTTGCGCAGGAGCGCCTCCTTCTGTTTCTCGAGGTAGGCGGGATCCACGCCCTGGAGTTTGCGTTTTCGGGCCATCGGTTGCAAAGATACGAAAAAACCGTGCAAATCAGCGTTTGGCGCGGAAGAAATCCTGCATCAGGGCCGTGCACTCGTCCCCGAGGACGCCGGCAGTGACTTCCGTGCGCGGGTGGAGGAGGGAAGGGGAGAAGAGGGAATAGCCGCGGCGCGGGTCGATGGCACCGTACACGATGCGCCCCACCTGGGCCCAGTTCAGGGCGCCTGCGCACATCGGGCAGGGCTCCACCGTTACATATAAGGTGCAATCCGTCAGGTACTTTCCGCCGATGGCCTCGGTCGCGGCCGTGATGGCCACCATCTCGGCGTGCGCGGTGGTGTCGTGCAGCCTTTCCGTCATGTTGTGCCCCCGGCCGATGATGCGGCCCCGGGAGACGACGACGGCGCCGATCGGGATCTCCCCGGCGGCGAGGGCGGCGCCGGCTTCCCGCAGGGCCTCCCGCATGTATTTTTCGTCCTGTTCCACGGTGCAAAGTTAAGAATAATATCAGAATGCGGGGTCTTTTGCAAAAAAGTATCAGAATTTGACCGAATAATACTTGTATGAACATTTGGGAAGTCCTATCTTTGCGAAAATCAGAACATATAGCCGCATAACGAAAAACTGACAATACCATTATCAACCTTAACATTTAACCAACCAGTAGCATGAAACACAAGCTGTTAACCTTGACGCTTGCGCTCCTTGCCGTCGCAGGATCCCTGTTCGCCCAGAACAAGCGGATCACCGGAACCGTCACCGACGATTCCGGTTACGGCGTCGTAGGGGCCAGTGTCATGGAGAAAGGCACCCAAAACGGTGCCGTCACAGACCTGGATGGAAACTACGCGATCACGGTGCGGCCCGGTGCCACGCTCGTGTTCTCTTCCATCGGCTATGCGACGCAGGAAGTGGCCGTGGGCAACCAGTCCACCATCAACGTCCTGCTGAAAGAGGATACCGAATTCCTCGACGAAGTCGTCGTCGTGGGATACGGTACCATGAAACGGAGCGACCTCTCCGGTGCGTCCGTCTCCATGAAGGAGGAGGACCTCAAGGGGTCCATCATCACCAACCTGGACCAGTCCCTGCAGGGACGTGCCGCCGGTGTCACCGCGGTGCAGACTTCGGGTGCCCCGGGTTCTTCGTCCTCCATCCGCGTCCGCGGCCAGGCGACGGTGAATGCCGGCGCCGAACCCCTTTATGTGATTGACGGTGTGATCGTCCAGGGCGGTGGCAGCTCCGGCTGGGACTATGGTCTCGGCGGCCTCGGCAACGGTAAGATCTCCACGATCTCCCCCCTGGCGACCCTCAACCCTTCGGATATCGTCAGCATGGAAATCCTCAAGGATGCGTCCGCAACGGCCATCTACGGTGCGCAGGGCGCCAATGGTGTCGTCCTCATCACCACCAAGCATGGTAAGGCCGGCGAGTCCAAGATTACGTACGACGGCATGGCGGCCATGAGCCAGCAGAATGTCCGCATCGACATGCTGAACCTGCGCGAGTGGGCCGAATTCTATAACGACTTCGTCAAGCTCGGTGAGGCTTCCGCGAATTCCTACTATGCCGATCCTTCCCTCCTCGGGGTGGGTACCAACTGGCAGGACGAAGTGTTCCGCACCGCCTTCCAGCACCAGCACCAGCTGAGCGCCCAGGGCGGTAACGAGAAGATCCAGTACTATGTCTCCGGTTCCTACATGGACCAGCAGGGTACCGTCATCGGCACGAACTTCGACCGCTTCAGCGTCCGTACCAACATCGACGCCCAGGTCAAGAAGTGGCTCAAGGTGGGCGTGAACGCCACCTACGCCGTCACCAATGACGACCTCAAGCTCGCGGACGGTGGCGAAGGTCTGATCTTCCAGTCCCTCGGCACCCTGCCGGACATCCCTGTCTACGACATCGACGGCAACTACGCCACCGTGGTCCGTGAGGGTTACACCTCCGCCAACCCGGTCGGTCTCGCGATGATCAACTCCTACACCCTCAAGCGTGAGAAGCTCACCGGCAACATCTACGCCGAGTTCACGCCGATCAAGCACCTGACCTGGCGCACCGAGATCGGTTTCGATGCCAGCAATTCCGAGTCCAACACCTTCAAGCCCACCTATGTCCTGGGCGGCAAGGAAAACAAGACCAACTCCATTTCGGTCCAGAAGAACGCCAGCGTGTACTGGCAGCTCAAGAACTACCTGACCTGGAACCAGACCTTCGGCAACCACGCCATCACCGGCATGGTGGGCCAGGAGTGCTGGGAGTCCCGCTGGAACTACCTGAGTGCCTCGAACTCCAACCTCCCGGACAACATCGTTCGCACCCTTTCCAAGGCCACCGGCGACCCGACGGTCGGACACGGCTTCGGCAGCTCCGCCATGGCTTCCTTCTTCACCCGCTGGACCTACAACTACGGCGACCGTTACCTGGCTACCTACACGTACCGGTACGACGGTTCCTCCAACTTCGGTCCCGATAACCGCTGGGCGGGCTTCCACTCCGTGGCCGCCAGCTGGAAGTTCTCCAACGAGAAGTTCTTCGAGCCGCTGAAGGGCGTGATTTCCAACGGTAAGATCCGCGTCGGCTGGGGCCAGACCGGTAACGCCAACATCGGTGGCGGCGCCTGGGAGGCGACCATCTACGACTCCTATTCCGCCCTCGGCGACGCCCAGCGTCCGACCAATATCCCCAACACCGGTATCCACTGGGAGAAGCAGCAGCAGGTCAACGTGGGTCTCGACCTCGGATTCTTCAACAACCGCCTGAACCTGACGGTCGATGCCTATGACAAGGTGTCTTCCGACATGCTCATGTCCCTGGACCTCCCGTCCTACATGGGTACCAAGGGCAACAGCTCCGCCGCCCTCGCCGCCCCGAAGGGTAACTTCGGTACGATCGACAACAAGGGCCTCGAAATCACCCTCAGCGGCTATCCGGTCCAGACCCGGGATTTCGAGTGGGATAGCAACGTCCAGGTGTCCTTCAACCAGAACAAGCTCGTCGCCCTGGACGGCACCGAGAACGCGCAGCTCATCGGTTACGGCCAGTGGAACGACATCGTGAGCGTCACCGAGATCGGGCAGCCCCTCTACGGCTTCTACGGCTACAAGGTGGTCGGCGTCTACAAGGACTTCGACGACATCCTGAACAGCCCCAAGGCCGAGAAGTATCCCGCCGACGGCGTGTTCAACCGCAACACCACCGTGTGGCCGGGTGACCTCAAGTTCGAGGACATCAACGGCGACGGCGTCATCGACGAGAACGACCGCACCAACATCGGTTCCCCGCTCCCGCTGTTCACCTACGGCTGGACCAATACCTTCCGCTACAAGAACGTGGACCTGAGCATCTTCTTCAACGGAACCTACGGGAACAAGGTCCTCAACTACAACCTCATGGGCCAGGGCCACAACGGCCTCTCGCACATGACCAGCTACTGGACCAACCAGCAGAAGGTCGTCAACCAGCGCGCCCAGCTCGTCCCGGCGGACGGGGTGTACTCCGACTACTGGTATGACGACATCAACAATGTCAAGGTGGCCAATCCCGACACGAAAATGCCGCGTATCACCACCGCGGACCCGAACGACAACGACCGTCCCAGCACCCGTTACATCGAGGACGGTTCCTACCTGCGGATCAAGAACATCACCCTCGGTTACACCCTTCCCAAGAAGGTCCTGACCAAGTGGAAGATCGAGAACATCCGCCTGTACGTGAACATCCAGAACCTCTACACCTTCACCAAGTACACCGGTTACGACCCTGAGGTCGGCGCCAGCACCCAGGACGCCACCGGCATGACCTTCGGTGTGGATAATGGACGTTATCCTTCCCCGACGACCTATTCCTGTGGCTTGAACATCACTTTCTAACGGGAGGACAAGATTATGAAAAAGATATTTGGATATATTGCAGCAGCCGCAGCCCTGATCAGCGCCGTTTCCTGCGAGGACTTCCTGAACCGCCCTTCTGAAGACAGCTATGTGGTGGACGGGTTCTACAAGAACGACGAGCAGTGCATCATGGGCGTCAACTACCTGTATTCCGGCCCCTGGAGCGACGTCACCCGTTTCTATGTGTACGATTCCGAGTACATGAGCGGCAACGTCTGGACCAGCAACAGCCCTTACACCACCCTGACCGTGAACGGTACGGACCAGGAACTCAAGGACATGTCCGCGTCCCTGTGGTCCATCAATGCCCATTGCAACACCGTGATCAACAACCTGCTGGGCTCCGAAGGCGCTTCGCAGGCGGTGCTTAACCAGTGCATCGGCGAATGCCTTGCCTGGAAGGCCATGGCCTATTTCTTCCTCGTCCGTAACTTCGGCGACGTGCCCATCGTGCACGACAACACGTCCATCATCAAGGAGGGTACCTACAACGATCTCCAGAAGGTGGACAAGGCCGATGTCTATGACTACATCATCCTGACCCTGGAGAAAGCCATGGAGCTTCTCCCCAAGAACCCCTACCTGGGCCAGTACAACCGCATAGATCACTATGCCGCCGAGGCTCTCCTTGCCAAGGTTTACCTGACCAAGGCCGGCGTTTCCGGTTCCCTGGACAACAGTGACCTCACCAAGGCGCTCAGCTACGCCGAGGATGTGATCAACAAATCCGGCCGTTCCCTCACGCCCAAGTATTCCGACGTGTTCCGCATCGACCCCAAGGTGTTCCAGCAGACGGGCGAGTGCCTCTTCTCCTGGCTTTGGCAGGCCAAGGTCGAGATGTGGTGCACGCAGAGCTATATGCAGAATGACGTGGGCCTCGTGGGCTTCTCCGAGGAGAACAACTGGGGTGACTGGAAGGGTCCCTCCATCGACCTGCAGGACGCTTTCGGCGTGTCGGCGCTCGACAATCCGATGACCCGCGAGGACAAGGATGACCGCCGCCTGGCCACGATGATGATGTTCGGCGACCAGGTTCCCTGGTTCTGGAAGGACAAGGGCGGTTTCAACCTCTACCGGTTCTTCTATGACAAGAACTACGGTCTCGGTACCGACAGCCCCAACATCTCCAGCCAGAACTGGGGCTGCTCCACCGGCGCCTTCTACGGAAAGCACATCTATGGTGACTATCAGGACCATATCGACGGAACAGGCGTCACCCCGCACCAGCAGTACAACCAGCTTCCCACCCATATCCTCCGCCTGTCCGACATCTATCTCGTCGCTGCGGAAGCGGCCTTCCTGACCGGCGATTCCGGCAAGGCGCTGACCTATGTCAATGCCGTCCGCACGCGGGCCAATGCCGCTCCGGTGGATCAGGTAACCTATGATGTCATCTGGAAGGAACGCCGTCTGGAGCTCGCCCTTGAAGGCGACCGCTGGTACGACTATGTCCGCCGCTCCTACTATGACGTGAATGCCTGCATCGCCGACCTGAAGGCTCAGCGCCGGGGTCACTGGGGCGGTCAGAACGGCGACCTGAACGGGGTTTACAAGAACTTCGTCCTGGATACGGAAGGCAATTACGCCGGTCCGTCCGCGAATCCCTGGGATGCCTCGATGATCACCTATGACGGCGACAATGACCTGGTGGACGTCAAACCGTCCATGTTCACGGTCCCGATGCCGACCGAAGATGTGGTGGCGAACCAGAACATGGCTTCCACCGCGCCTTCCATCCGCGTGAACATCCGCGAGACCTACTCCTATGACTTTTAATCAGAACCAGCAATGAAACAGATAATCAAACAGATCACCGGCTTTATCGGGGCCGTCATCCTGGCGGGGAGCGTCGTTTCCTGCAACCAGTATGACTATCCCGACCGTTTCCGCGCCACGGAGGGTCTCCCGACCGTCAGTTACGTGCGGTATGCCGACAAGGATGTTTTCATTGAGAAAGCCTTCATGGACGAGATCCTCTGCATCGTGGGTACCAATCTGAAGAGCGTGCACGACGTCTATTTCAACGACCAGAAGGCCATCCTCAATACGAGCTACATCACGGACAACACCCTCATCGTGTCCGTTCCCAACACCCAGGCCAAGGAAGTGACCGACAAGCTGTACCTCCTGAACAAGGACGGCGCTTCCGTGAGCGTCGACTTCAAGGTGCTCCCGCCCGTCCCGAAGGTCCTTGCGATGTCCAACGAATGGGCGAAGGAAGGCGAGGAAGTCACCCTCACCGGCAAGTACTTCATGGACGTGCAGAGCGTGTCGATGCCTGGCGTCGAGGTGACGGACTACACGGTCGTCGACGCCGAGCACATCTCCTTCAAGGTGCCCGCAGGCGCTTCCGCCGGCCCCGTCTCCGTGGCGACGGCTTCCGGTTCCGCCAACAGCTCCTTCCAGTACATGGACCAGCGCAACATGCTCTTTGACTTCGACGGTCTCCGCGGCGGTTTCGCCAGCGGCAACGGCTGGCGCGCTCCGGCTACCGGCCATCTGCACGCGGACGGAGACGATGCTTTCCCCGCCCTCGACGGTTCCTACCTGTGGCTGGGTATCAAGGACCCGACCTCCAACTGGGCCGAGGACGAGTATTCGTTCGACTACTGGAACAGCGAGGATGCCGCTTCCTCCATTCCGCCGCTGCGGACCCTGCCCGCCTTCGACGCCTATATCCAGAAGTACGGCGTGGGTGGCCTGACCCTCAAGTTCGAGTGCCTGGTTCCCACTTCCAACCCCTGGACGGGTGCTTCGATGCAGCTGATATTCTCCAAGAGTGCCTGGGTCTCCAACGACAACATGAACAACAACTACTTCTCCGATGACGAAGTGCCGCGCGCCCTCTGGACGCCCTGGCAGGATACCGGTTCCTTCGATACCGGGGACAAGTGGGTCACCGTCAGCGTTCCGCTGTCCGGCTTCACCCTGAAGGCCGATGGCGGCACCTGCGCCACCAAGTTCGACAGCAGCTGCCTGGACGGCTTCGCCCTGTTCGTGTGGAGCGGCTTTACCGGCACCGCCTGCGAGCCGGTCATCGCCATCGACCACATCCGTGTAGTTCCCATGTAATCCGTAAAGTGAAAGCGATATGAACAAGATATTCAAGTTCTCTGCCCTGGCCGTCGCGGCCTTCCTGGCGCTTGCCGGCTGCCAGCAAAAGGAGATCAGCACGGACCAGTACAGCGATGGCAGCCTCGCCTTCAGTGCGTTCTCGCCCAATCCGGTGTACCGGGGCGGTGAAATCACTGTCATCGGCAGCAACCTGGACCAGGTGTCCCAGATCCTCATCCCCGGTGTGGAGGCCATTACCAGCTTCAACGTCACCGGCTCCGGCCGCGAGTGCAAGCTCGTCTTCACCGTCCCGGTGGACGGCCCGGAAGAGGGAAAGATCACCCTGGTCGGCAAGGATGGCACCCGGCTCGAATCGGTTGCGAAACTCACTTATACCGAGCCCATTGTCTTCACGTCCTTCAGCCCCGCCGCGGCCATGCCCGGTGACCAGCTGACCATCAAGGGCGACTACCTGAACCTCGTAAAGGAGGTCATCTTCGAAGGCCCCTCGTACGTGACGGAGTTCGTCTCCCAGTCCCGCTACGAGCTCAAGCTCATCGTTCCCTCCGACGCCATCTCCGGCCGCCTCATCGTCGGTGATTCCGACGAGGTCCTCGACCCGGACAAGGTGGCCAACAAGGTCTATTCCGAGGAAGAGCTCTCGATCGGCGATCCGACCGTCCGCTCCCTGCAGGCCGCCGTCGCCAAGCCCGGTAAGCCAGCTGTGATTTCCGGCGCCTACCTGGACATGATCGAAAAGGTCGTCTTCGCCGGCGGTACCGTGGTGACGGAATTCACCGTCTCCGCGGACGGCAAGACCCTCACGGTCGACATCCCCTCCACCGCCAAGTCCGGCGACGTGGTCGCGGTCGATTTCGCCGGGAAGGAATTCGTCGCAGGCGGCATCGAAATGGTGAAGCCCACCCAGCTTTCCGTCAATCCCATGCCGGTCAAGGCCGGTGCGGAACTCACCGTTTCCGGTCAGGATCTGGACATCGTGACCTCGGTGTCCTTCCCGGGCGCTGAGAATGCTTCCTTCTACTATGACAGCGAAAAGGGCATCATTGCGGCCGTTCCTGCCAAGGCTACCGAAGGCGACATCACTCTCACGATGGACAACGAGGACGCCGTGACCGTTGCTTATACGCTTGTGTATCCGGTGGTTACCTCGGTGGCCCCGGTCGAGCTGAAGGCCGGCGAGACCATCACTGTCAAGGGTACCGACCTGGACCTGGTGGTCAAGGCGACCCTCGGCGGCAAGGAAGTGGAAGTAGCGTATGCAGACGGGGACCTTGCCCTCCGGACCGCCAACACCTCCGTTTCCGGTAAGATCGTCCTCACCCTCGCCAACGGTGAAACCGTCGAGCCTGCTGAGGTAATCACCCTCTCCTACGATTCCTTCATCATCGTAAACGAGATGCCGGCGGCCGAGCACATCGGCGCCCTGGTGACCCTGAAGGGTGAGAACTTCCTGATGATCGAGAACATCTTCATCGGCGAGCAGAAGGTGACGGGTTACGTGGTGCGTACTGACAACGAACTCCAGTTCACCATGCCTTACAACAAGGTGGGTACGTACGAAATGTACTTCGACCTCTACTCCGGCGAGCGCGAGACTTGCCCGAGCATGATCGAGGTGCAGCTCCAGCAGGACATCACCATCATCTGGGAAGGTTATGAAGACCTGGGTTCCTGGGGCCCCCAGCCGAACCTCGGCGTCGAGACTGCGTTCACGGATGCCGGCCTGAAGGTCGGTGACAAGGTCCGGCTGTACTACACCCCGCTTGAGGACTGGTATCAGATCCAGATCTTCGGCGGCCACTGGGAAGGCATGACCTTCGAAGAGCTCGCCGGGACCAACACCATCTCCCCGGAAACCGTTCCCGTTTACGGCGGCTTCTTCGAGTTCGCCGTGACCCCGGCCAACATCGGCATCCTCTGCCATGAGGCTGGGAATTGGGGCGGCGCCCTGATTGTCCAGGGTGAGAAGGCGGCCGTGACGATGGTCACCATGATCCACGACATCCCGCAGGAGAAGACCCTCTGGGAGGGAACCGAGGACCTGGGTTCCTGGTCCAACCAGCCGACCTTCGGCGCCGAAGGTGTCCTCCTCGAAATGGGTGTCAAAGCGGGTGACCTCATGCGCATCTATTTCACTCCGACCGCCGACTGGTGGCAGATCCAGCTCTTTGACGGCCACTGGGGCGCCCTGAACCTCCCTGAAATCGGGGGCGGACAGGTCGTGAACCCGGAGACCTCGACGGCGACCAGTTGCTTCGAGTTTGTGATTACGGATGCGGTCTTTGCCCAGCTCACTTCCATCGCTGGATGGGGTGGCACGATCCTCCTCCAGGGTGAGAGCGTGATCATCACCAGAGTCGCTACTTTCTGATCTGAATCCAAGGGCGGCGGTGCGATCGTGTCGCCGCCCTTTTTTCTTTTCTTATGAGTTATTCCGATAAGTTCATCTGTTTCGCATTCTGTGTCCTGATACTGGCGTCCTGCGGCGGCAGCGATCCCGTGGAATTACCTGCGGAGCCGGCTCCGAAGGTGCTCTCTACGAGCCCGGCCGACGGGGCCACGGGACTGAAGGGGAATACCCTTTCCGTGGTGGTGACGATGGACCAGAATGTCAAGGTTTCCGCTGCCGGCGCCCGCCAGGTGTCCGTGAGCGGGAACGCCGCCGTGGCGTCTGTGAACGCCTACGGCAAAGAGGTGACCATCAAGCTGGAAGGCTTGGAAAACGGAGGAAGTTATACGGTCACCGTACCGGCCGGCGTGATCCAGGGGTTCAAGGAGAACCAGGATGCCGCCGCTGCCGTCTCCGTGCATTTTTCGATGGAATATGTGGAGCCGGAAAAGCATTACGGCCGTACGCCGGCTTCTTCGCTGAGCGACCCTGCTTCCACAACCCAGGCCCGGAAACTGTATGCCTGGCTCCTGGAACAATATGGGACAAAAACCCTGTCGGGAGCCATGGGAGGCACCGCCTGGGAAACCTCTTACACCGACAACATTTCGTCCCTGACGGGAATCTATCCCGCCATCGTCGGATTCGATTATCTGTTCAACAACTGGCAAGACCGCAAGAGCGAGTGGTCCGGACGGCCCGATTATACGGACATCACGCCCGTGAAACAGGCCTGGGACGCGCACAACATCATACAGATCGGGTGGCACTGGTGTGTCCCCCAGACGACGGAGGATGCCTTCGACACTTCCGGCGGAAAACGTTACATCGATTCCTATTCCTACAACACCCGGGCGTTCGGCGTCAAGAATGCCCTCCAGGAAGGTACCTGGCAGAATACCGAGATGAAGAAGCAGATCCGGCAGGTTGCCGGGTTCCTGACCCTGCTGCAGGATGCCGGCATCCCGGTCCTCTGGCGACCCCTCCACGAGGCGGCCGGGGACTATACCTGGGGCGCCTGGTTCTGGTGGGGGTATGACGGCGCCGATGCCTGCAAGCAGCTGTGGCGTTACCTGTACAAGGAACTGACCGAAACCTACGGCCTGCACAACCTGATCTGGGTGTGGACGGTCCAGACTTCGGATGCGGGCAAACTGGCGTCCGTGGACAAACTCCAGGCCTGGTATCCGGGCGACGAGTATGTCGATATCGTCGGCGCGGACCTGTATGTGGCGAAGAACACGACCCAGTCGTCGGCATTCCAGTTGGTGAACGACTCTGTCAAGGGGTGCAAGATGGTGGCCCTCAGTGAGTTCGGGAACCTGCTCGACATTGACGGCTTCTATGCCGAGGATGCCCCGTGGGGGTATTTCATGAACTGGTGCAACTATGACGGCGATTCGCCGGTGCTCTGGTGCAAGAACAGTGACGGAACCTATTCCTGGAACAATACGGCCGAGGACTGGAAATCCGCCCTCTCCAATACGCATATCATTAACCGGAAGGATGTTCCTTCCCTCAAGTAATCGACTATGAAAAGATTCCATGGCATGTTGGCCGTCCTGGCCATCCTGGCTGCATCCTGCGGGGGAAATGAAGAGCCCCAGCCGCAGGAAGAGGAAGCGCCTGTCCTGGTCTCCACCTCTCCCGCGGAGGGCACCGGAGGCATAACCGACGCTTCGCTTTCCATTGTCTTCACCTATGACCAGAACATCAAGTGCTCCCTGGAAGGCCAGAAGGGGGTGACGGTGGACGGCGGCGCTTCCGTCGATAAGGTCAATGCCTACGGAAAGGACCTGACCGTCACGGTGTCAGGCCTCACCCGGGGCAGCAGTTATACGGTCACCCTGCCGGCCGGGACGGTACAGGGGTACAAAACCAACCAGAAAGGCTCTGCCGCCGCGAGTTTCCATTTCTCCATGAAGGAACCGGAGGTGCCGCTCTCTCCGATGGAACCCGGAACGGACGCTTCCGGCTGGGAGAATGCCGCGGCCTGCGTGCAGAGCATGGGAGTGGGTTGGAACCTGGGCAACACGCTGGAGTCCAACAGCGGCGATGTGGACAATATGTGGATTGAGGCCTTCTCCAAGCGGACCACATCCGACTACGAAACGGCCTGGGGCCAGCCTGTCGCAACCCGGAAACTGATCCACATGTTCAAGGAAGCCGGTTTCGGCGCCATCCGCGTTCCGGTCACCTGGTATCCGCACATGGGAACCGTCACGGTGACCGTCAGCGACAACAAGGGCCATTGGGACATGTCCACGTGGACGGGCAACGACGTGGATCCCGCCTGGATGGCCCGGGTCAAGGAAGTCGTGGACTATGTGATCGACGAAGGTATGTACTGCATCCTCAATGTCCATCATGACACCGGTTCCGCGACGACGGCCTGGCTCCGGGCGGACAAGACGGTGTATGAATCTGTCAAGGACCGGTATTCCGCGCTCTGGAAGCAGATTGCCACCGAATTCAACGCCTATGGCCAGCAGCTGGTATTCGAGTCCTTCAATGAGATGCTGGATGTCCGGTCCACCTGGAACTATTCCTCGGCGGATGCCATGGAAGCCATCAACATGTACAACGCCAACTTCGTCGCGACCGTCCGGGCGACGGGCGGCAACAACGCCCACCGGAACCTGATCCTGAACACCTACGCGGCCAGTCCGACGGAGCAGGCCCTCAGCGCCTTCCGCCTGCCGGTGGATACCATTGAAGATCACCTCCTGGCCGAGGTCCACAGTTATTCCCCCTACAATTTCGCTTTCGATACGGATCATCCCCAGACGGTTTTTGATGCGGCCTGTGAGAAAGAAGTGAAGGCCATCGTGGAGACCATGAACACCTACCTGGTGAGCAAGGGCATTCCCTGCGTCCTGGGTGAATTCGGTGCGGATACCTCGAAACGGGAGGAGACGGAACTGGCCAAGCAGGCGAAGTGTTACGTGTCTGCCGCAACCCAGTATAACATCCCTTGTTTCTACTGGATGGCCCTGAGTGACGGAGCGGACCGTTCCGTCCCCAAATGGACCAAGCCGAAAATCAAGGATGCTGTCCTGAGTGCGTATAAGGAAAACAAAGGCAAGTAGTTCGCGATGAGACATCCTTGGTTGGCAACGGCGGCACTGGTATCCCTCGCCGCCTGCTCGGGCGGACAGCAGAAGCCCCTGGAAACGCCGAAGGACCAGCAGGTCCACAGGCTCTTTTCCCACGTGGAAAAGGGTGAGATCCTCTATGGGCACCAGGATGACTTGTGCTACGGCCACGCCTGGAAGGTGGAGGGCTGGGGGACGGATTCCCTGACCCGTTCCGATGTCAAAGCCGTGGCGGGGAAGTATCCCGCGGTGCTCGGGTTCGACCTCGGCGGGATCGAGATGGGGGACAAGGCCAATCTGGACAGTGTCGATTTCGGCCTCATCCGGAAGGCGGCCCTCCTGCACGCGGAACGCGGCGGCATCGTGACCTTCTCCTGGCATCCGCGGAATCCGCTGACGGGCGGTGATGCCTGGGATGTTTCCTCCGACAAGGTGGTGGAGGCGCTCCTCGAAGGGGGAGAACTCCACGACCTGCTGATGGACGTCTGGCTCAAGCGGCTGGGTGATTTCCTGGAGAGCCTGGAAGGCCTTCCGGTCATCTTCCGGCCCTGGCACGAGAACCTGGGCAGCTGGTTCTGGTGGGGCGGACGCCTGTGCACGGCAGAGCAGTACCAGCACCTGTACCGGACGACCTGGACCTACCTCGTGAAGGCCCGCGGGCTGACGAACCTGCTCTGGTGCTATTCCCCGAACGGCGACGTCTCCCCGGAAGAGTATATGTCCCGCTATCCCGGTGACGAGTTCGTGGATATCCTGGGCGTGGATTCCTATGAGTATGTCGGGGCCGATGGCGTGGAAGAGGCCGGTGTCCGGTTCTCGGAAGGCCTCAAGCGGTCGCTCACCTTCCTGAACGTGCTGGCGACGGACCACCACAAGCTGATGTGCCTGTCCGAAACAGGGATGGAGGGGCTGCCCGATCCGGTCTGGTGGACGAAGGTCCTGTATCCTGCCGTCAAGGATTTTCCGATTGCCTACCTCCTGACCTGGCGGAACGCCCACGACAAGCCCGGGCACTTCTACGCCCCCTGGGCGGGCTTCGAGAACGCGCCGGACTTCCAGGCCTTCAGCGCGCTGGACGATATCGTTTTGTTGGATGATTGACCATGGCACGGGTACTTCACGAAATCACTCCTTTGTCGGAAAAGGACTGCTTCTACATCGTCGACCGTCACAAGACGGCCTTCGATTACCCGGTCCATCTGCATAAGGAGTTCGAAATCAACTTCATCGAGCATGCCGAGGGCGGGCGCCGCATCGTCGGGGATTCGGTCGAGACCATCGGCCCCTACGACCTGGTGATGATTGGCGGGGAATGCCTGGAGCACGCCTGGGAGCAGGGGGACTGCACGTCGGAGGATATCCACGAGATCACTATCCAGTTCTCCCGGGACCTGTTTTCCGAAGTGCAGCTGGCCAAGAACCAGTTCGCCGCCATCCGGAAGATGTTCGCCGCGGCGGAGCACGGCATCGCGTTTCCCATGCCCACGATCCTCCGCGTGTACCACGCCCTGAATTTCCTGGTGCAGGAGAAGGATTCGTTCCGGCAGTACCTGATCTTCATCGAACTGCTGAATGAACTGGCTTCCGGGGAGCCCTACCGGGTCCTGGCGAGCAATTCCTTTGTCCATGCCGGCCTCGACGACGAAGAGAGCCGGCGGATCCGGAAAGTGAAGAAGTACATCGGCGAACACGCCGCCGAACCCATCCGGGAGAAGGACCTGGCGGATTTGGCCGGGATGAGCTGCTCCGCTTTCAGCCGGTTTTTCAAGCTCTCCACCGGCCGGACCCTGTCGGATTACCTGATCGACATCAAGCTGGGCAATGCCGCCCGGATGCTGGTGGACACCTCCCGGAGCATCGCCGAAATCTGCTATGAATGCGGTTTCAACAACCTGTCCAATTTCAACCGCATCTTCAAATCCCGCCGGGGGGCGACGCCGCGGGAGTTCCGCTCGATGTACAAGAAGAACCGAGTCATTGTATAAATCTTGAAATACCGAACCTATGACCTTTAACGAGAGACTGGTTGAGCTGACTTTCAACCATGAACGGCTGCTGGAGCGCCCCAATGCGCCGGTGGACGGAAACGGGGTGTACGAGCGTTACCGCCATCCGGTCCTGACGGCGGAACACGCCCCGCTTTTCTGGCGCTACGATCTGGATGAACGGACGAATCCCTACCTGATGGAACGTATCGGCATCCACGCGACGCTCAACAGCGGCGCCATCAAGTGGAACGGGAAATACGTGCTGGTGGTGCGCGTGGAAGGGGCCGACCGCAAGAGTTTCTTCGCCGTGGCGGAGAGCCCGAACGGGGTGGACAACTTCCGTTTCTGGGACTACCCCGTGACGATGCCGGAGTGGGGGGAACCTGCGACCAATGTCTATGACATGCGCCTGACGGCCCACGAGGATGGCTGGATCTACGGTATCTTCTGCGTGGAGCGGAAGGACCCGGCGGCAGCCCCCGGCGACCTGTCATCGGCCGTAGCGGCAGCGGGCATCGCCCGCACGAAGGATCTGATTAATTGGGAACGGCTCCCGGACCTCCAGTCGAAGAGCCAGCAGCGGAATGTGGTGCTCCATCCGGAGTTCGTGGACGGGAAATATGCCCTGTACACGCGTCCGCAGGACGGTTTCATCGATGCTGGCAACGGCGGCGGCATCGGCTGGGCGCTGGTGGATTCGATGGAACACGCGGTGGTGACGGAGGAGAAGATCATCAACGCCCGATACTATCACACCATCAAGGAAGTCAAGAACGGGGAAGGTCCCGCGCCCATCAAGACGGACCGGGGCTGGCTCCATCTGGCCCATGGCGTCCGCGGCTGCGCGAGCGGCCTCCGTTATGTGCTGTACCTGTATATGACCGCGCTGGATGATCCCAGCCGCGTGATTGCCGACCCCGGCGGCTTCTTCATGGCCCCCGAGGGCGGGGAGTATGTGGGCGATGTGATGAACGTCCTCTTTGCCAATGGCTGGATCTGCGACCCGGACGGCAAGGTCTTCATCTATTACGCCTCTTCCGATACGCGTATGCACGTGGCCACCTCCACGGTGGACCGCCTCGTGGACTACTGCCTGAACACGCCGGAGGACGGCCTGCGGACCGGTCTCTCCGTGGAGACGCTGAAGAAACTCATTGACAAGAACCTGCATGGAAACGAAGAATGACATCTTCCTGCGGGAGGTCCGGGAGACCCTGACGGACAACATCTTCCCGTACTGGCTGCGCCTGCAGGATCCCCGCGGGGGATTCTATGGTGAGGTGGCTTCGGACGGGACCGTCCTCCGGGATGCGCCGCGCGGGGTCATCCTGAATGCCCGCCTGATCTGGTCCTTCGCCGCTGCGTACCGTGATTTCCCGCAGGCGGAGTACCTTGCGGCGGCCGTCTATGCCAAAGACTGGTTCCTGGCGCATTTCTGCGACCCTGAATACGGTGGCGTGTACTGGAGCGTCGCCGCGGACGGGACGCCCCTGGATACCAAAAAGCAGCTCTATGCCCAGGGATTTGCCATCTACGGCCTTTCGGAGCTCTATCAGACGAACCGGGATAGGGAAGTGCTGGAAAGCGCCGTCAACCTGTACCGGGTGGTGGAATCCTGTTTTGCCGATTCCGAGAACGGAGGTTATGTCGAGGCCCTCGCGCGGGACTTCACCCCACTGGAGGATATGTCCCTGAGCGCCCACGACATCAACGCCGACAAGACCATGAACTCCCACCTGCACCTGCTGGAGGCCTATGCCAACCTGTACCGGGTCTGGCCGGATCCGGGCCTTAAGGCACGCGTGGAGGCCCTGCTGGAGTTGGTCGGTAGCCGCATCATGGCTCCGGACGGGCACCTGCGGCTGTATTTCCGCCGCGACTGGAGCGTCCTGCCTGGCGGCCTGTCCTATGGGCACGACATCGAGACATCCTGGCTGGCCCTGGAGTGTGCTTTTGCCCTCCAGGATCCGGAGATTATCAGCCGCGTGCGCCCCTGGGCGCTGGCGATGGGAAAGGCCGGTAACGAAGGCCTCCTCCCCGACGGTTCCCTGCGCTACGAACGGCTCCTGGACGGGACCTATGATGATTCCCGCCAATGGTGGGTGCAGGCCGAGACCGTGGTCGGCAACCTCTGGCTCTGGAAGTACCATGGGCAGGCGGAGGCTGCTGATACCGCCCTCCGGGCCTGGGCCTATATCCGCGACCATCTCATAGACCGCCAGGACGGCGAATGGTGGTGGGCGGTCCTTCCCGACGGCTCCCTGGACCTCGCCCAGCCGAAGGCCGGTTTCTGGAAGTGCCCCTACCACAATACGCGCATGTGCCTGCAAGCTTTGCAGATTTTTTCGTAAATTTGTGCATTAACACCCGATCTATGGCCAAACTTTCAGAGAAAATCGGATATGCCCTGGGTGACGCCGCCGCCGGCGGCATCACCTGGAAGGTCATGTCCATCGCATTCCCCCTGTTCTTCACCAACATCTTCGGCCTCACCGTGGCCGACACGGCGACCCTGATGCTGGTCGCCCGCCTGTTCGACGTCATCACCGACCCGATGATGGGCGCGCTCGCCGACCGGACCCAGTCCCGCTGGGGCACCTACCGGCCCTGGCTCATCTTCGGCGCCATTCCGCTGGGCATCGTCTTCGCCCTGCTGCTGTACACGCCGGACTTCGGACCGGTGGGCAAGCGCATCTACGCCTACACGCTGTACCTGCTGATGATGGCGGTCTATACGGCCGTGAACGTGCCGTACGGCTCCCTGCTGGGCGTGATGACGGCCGATGACAACGAAAAGAACGAGTTCTCGTCCTACCGGATGGTGGGCGCGTATGCGATGGGCTTCGTGACCCTGCTTTCCTTTCCGTACCTGCAGAAGATGGTGGGCGGTTCCGAGGCACACCAGTACGCCGTCCTGGGTGTGGTGCTGGGCGCTGTCGCGGCCCTGGGCACCCTGGCCTGCGGCCTGCTGACCAAGGAGCGCCTGAAGCCCGTCCGGGCCGAGAAGTTCTCCTTCAAGCCCTTCGGCGACCTGTTCCGCAACAAGCCGTGGATCTACCTGACCCTGATCGGCATCTGCACGAATTTCTTCAACGGTTTCCGCTACGCCGTGGCGGGTTACCTGCTGGAATACTGCCTGCACGGGGACGTGACCGTCTCGGGCCTGATCATCAACTACACGGTGTTCATGACCTTCGGCGAGGTGACCTGCATGATCTTCGGCGGCCTGTCCCCGAAGTTCACCAAGTGGGTGGGTTCCAAGCGCAAGGCCTTCAACTGGGCGGCCATCATCTGCGCCGTCACCTCCATCGCCTTCTTCTTCATCCCCATGGACCCGAAGTACATCTGGCTGATGGTGTTGATGGTCATCCTGACCTCCATCGGCATCGGCATCTATTCGCCGCTGCTGTGGTCGATGTATGCCGATGTGGCGGACTATGCCACCGAGAAGAACGGCACCTCCTCCACGGGCCTCATCTTCTCCTCCGGTACCATGGCGCAGAAGTTCGGGTCTGCCATCTCCGGCGCCCTTGTGGCCATGCTGCTGGGCGTTGCGGGCTTTGTCTCCGGCACCGACGCCGCGACGGGACAGACCGTCGTGACCATCACGAATGAGGCTTCGGTCCAGCAGATGATCTGGTGCCTGTTCTCCCTCTTCCCGGCGGCCATCGCCCTCCTGATCGTCCTTCTGCTGCGGTTGTATCCGATCAAGAAATAGGTTCTTCCGGAAGATTCCTGCCAGCGCCCCTGCCAATTTGTCAGCAGGG
>Ga0310786_10000335_pt1 | contig 77295 bp, 77 predicted proteins | sample AusTroGonzalo_MG_FD_203881 | JGI IMG/M metagenome (GOLD analysis project Ga0310786, IMG submission 203881) | Bovine rumen microbial communities from tropical cattle in Woodstock, Queensland, Australia - Gonzalo_03 (v2) (version 2) | ecosystem: Host-associated > Mammals > Digestive system >... | reverse complement strand
TTTATTTACTTCTTTTAAAAAGTAACACCGAAGTTTATGTTCATGGGACACTTGAATCTTCAAATGAAAAAATTAGAAACTGTTTAAAGGATAGTTTGGATGATACTATGAGTTCACAATATTTAACATATTCTTTAATGGTTGATAACAATTGGTATAATGTTAATAATATTAAAAACAGTGATATAGCTAAAGTTTTAAAAAATGTGACACAAATGAGCAAGAAATAGCGTATTTCTTGTTTTTTTATTTCTTGCATTTTTCTGGTATATAATTTAATATATATACTTGTTTATTGGTGATATTATGACAAAAGAAGTAAAAGCTATAACTGAAGAACTTTATAGTAATTATGGCATGTTTATAACTGATTCATGCTTTATTTCTGATGCTGTAAATAGATCTTTTGCAAAAAATTATAATATCGTTGAGACTTTAAATGAAACTTATATAGAAATTTCTAACAAAATTATTAGTGATGATTTAGAAAAAAATAATTTCTATGATAATTTTGTTAATTCTTATAATTTAATTGGTTTAGAAAAAACATTTGAAAACGTTAATAAAGTTCTTTCAATAAGAACTGATAATGACATAACAGATAAATCTTTTATGATGATAGTTGGAACTTTAGAGTTTGAAGATTTTTATAATGAAAAACTTTCAGGCATTTTGACTGAAAATGAAATGTACGATTTTAGATTACTAAAGAATTCTTTTTTATCAAGAGTTTTAAGTATGTATACTTTGACTCGAAAGTCATGTAATGATGTAGATCTTGAAACATTGCTTACAGATGTTTCTGATAATAATTTTAGATTATATTTAAGAGATATATTACAATTTCAAATATTATCAGAAGAACAAGAAAAAGAATTATTTATTCGTTATGCAAAAACGGGTGATAAAGATATTAAAGAGCAGATTGCAGAGCACAATTTGCGACTAGTTTTAAATACAACTAAATATTTTAAAAATAGAGGTCTTGAAATGGAAGATCTTGTTCAAGAAGGTAATCTCGGATTACTAAAAGCAATTGATAAATATGATGTAAAAAGAGGTTTTAGATTTTCTACTATGGCAATATATTGGATTAAACAAATGATTCTAAAAGCTATAAGAACAAAATCTAAAACTATCAAGATTCCTGAATATAAATTTAATTCTATATATAAGATTAATAAAATAAAAGAACAACTTAGAAACGACTTAGGAAGAGAACCGACAATAACTGAAATTGCTTCTGCTCTTGGGGATACTCCTGAAAATCTAGAAGAAAAGTATTTTATCCCTTATAGTATGACATTTATTGAATCATTAAATGAGAATATTGGTGATGATGAAGAAGATTCTATCGATAGAATGAGTAGTATTGAATCTGACGGGCTTAAAAATCTATATGATGATATTGATGCAAGATATTATAGAGAATACACAGATGAGTTTTTACAAAAAATAAAATACGTTTTAACTCCATCGCAATATAATACATATATCGAAGTATTAAAAACTTGGAATGGGAAGAAATTTAGTTTTACAAAAGCTGCTAAAAAACTTAATCGAACTAAAGCAGCAGTAAGACAGCTTTATCTTGTTACATTTGAAAAGATAAAAGAACAAAGAGAATTAATTGATAACTCTACATTATTTAAATTAAAAAACAGAAGTATAATATTAAATTCATATCAATATAAATTATTAACAAGAAAAGTATCAAGCGAGACTTGTCAAATTATTAAAGATAATTCGCTTAGCTTATCTTTAGCAAGAGTTTTACCTGTAGTTCCAGATGATAGAGATTTATATTTTGATATATTTTTACATTGTGGATGTTGTGGCAATACTTTTAGAGTAAAACATTTAGATTTTGTTAATAATCCAAAATTACACGAGTGCATTAAAGAAAAAACTGTCATGCCAGAATTAGATATGGTTATTGAAAAGAAAGATGAAAGAAATATTAATAATTTTATGCGTTTAAATAAAAATTATGGGAAAAATGATTCCTCATCACAAATAACAACTTTATCAAATAATGGTGGTGTACATTTGTATCACTGTAGTAGATGTAGTAGTGAATGGGAAATGAATTCAAGAATTTTTAAATTGTTTAATGAGTGCCCTAATTGTATAAGAGAAGATCTAAAAATGCATATAAATGGTGATAAGTATAAAAAAACTTATGATTTATATGAAAGGTTAAATAGGTTAAGAACTACATTATTTTATAAATCATTAAGTAAAACACTTGATGAAAGAAGAATTTTTACAATATTCTTAGCGTATGGAATTGGTTTTGATCCTTATTCTTATGAAGAAATTTCAAGAATCTTTTCTATTAATAAAAGAACATTTTCAAGTGTTTTAGTTGATTTAGTTAATAAATATGGACCTTATATTAATTATGTACTGCAAGAAGAGTATGAATTTTCAAAAGGACAAGATTATGTAAGAATCAAAAAACAAGAGAAATAATTATATTTCTCTTTTAATTTGTAAACAATTAGCACTCGGTACTTGACAGTGCTAATTATATGTGATATATTTAGTTCGTAAGATCAAAAAAGTGTAATAATCTTACGGCAAATAAAGCATTATATATTTATGAAAGGAAGATGATTAATATGATGTTAGTGCCAAGAAGAAACAATTTTGATTTATGGGATGATTTCTTTAATGATCCATTTTTCTCAAAAACCCCTGAGGTAAAACATATGAAAACCGATATAGTTGAAAAGGATAATTCATATGAACTTGCTATTGATTTACCTGGTTTTGATAAAAATGATATCAAGATTTCAGTAGAAGAAGGTTATTTAACTGTTTCTGCTAAAAAAGAAACTAACGAAGAAAAAAAGGAAGAAAATTATATTAGAAAAGAAAGATTTTCTGGAGAATGTTCTAGAAGTTTCTACATAGGTGATGAAATTGAATCTGAAGATATTAAAGCTTCATTTAAAAATGGTATTTTATCTTTAGACATACCAAAAAAAGATAAAAATAAAGAAATTCCAGAAAAAAAATATATTGAAATTGATGATTAATAATCATCAATTTTTTTTTTAAATACTTGAACTTTTATTAGAAAAGTGTATATAATTAATTGTAAGAAAGGATGAAATACGTTTGTATTTCAAATGATACTTACATGGGACTTAGTGACCTAATCGGGCTTGAAAAAAACGAAAGCCAAACAATTGAATCAATTATTTTAAAAGAAAAAGTCATCGAAGATATTTATGCAACAGAGTTTATTAAGAAAAATAGGGAAAGAGTTGTTCCTAAACCTGAACATGTTTTAAAAAGAGAAATTGTTGCTCAACAAGATTATTTTGTTGGATTAATTGAAGCTGATTTATATAACAAATATCGAAAAGCAATTGCTTCAAAAGATAAAACTACAATTAAAGAATTCTTTAAATATTTTAATGAAACAGCACATATATCTGCAAGAGAAGTTCTTGCTTTACAAGAGGGATTAGATACAACTGTTGATAAACCTAGATTTCAAGAACAGTACAATTCGTACGCTGAATCTATGCAAAAGATACTAAATACTTATTTAAATTTATTTACAAACGATAATGAATTTGCATCTAAAGTTAGATTAAGAGTTAAAAAATAAAAATCCCTCTAGGGATTTTTTTGTTTATTTTTTAAATAAATTAACTTATAATATCACTTATAAAAAAGGGGGATTGGGGGTTATAACATGAGAAATTATGATTTACCAGATTTTTTAGTTGAATCACTTAGTAATGGCGATTTAAATCAACAAATTAAAAAGGTTATAAAAGAGAACAAAATAGAAGAACTATCAAAGTTTAAAGAATTTTCCCTTAACGATTATTTGCCATTTATCAAAGCATACATCGGAAACTTAATTGTTGATGAAGCATTAAAAGAAGCAACCGATGAAAGTGAGTGTATGTCTTTTGATGAATTAATGTCTTTTTATGACGATGAAGATATTTATGCAAGTGAAGAATGTGACATGGATGGCATATACGAGGAAGAAGAACTTGACGATGATTATTCTTTTGAATATGAAGATCCATATAACTACGAAACAGATGAAGACTTCGGTATGGAATTGATGTATGGAGAAGATGATTTAGGAGAAGAAAATAAATATTTAGATTCTGAATTAATTGTTCTAGGTGTTTATGATGAATATTTAAATTCACCTGCAAAAATATATGAAGCTATAACTGACTTACATGATCATATTATAACTGCTGATGAATCTTATGAATATATTCAAGCACAGTATATTATAGGTAGAATAAGAATTAATAATTTATTCCAATTAAAGTTTACTGATGAATATCAAAAATTAAAAAAATATAATGATTTTATATTAAATGAACTTAATAAATATTCTATTTATGAAATAGCAGAAGACTTTAAAGGCTTAGTTTTAGAACTAATTAAGTGTTTAATTGTAAATAGAATATTAGTTGAGAAAAATACAGATGATATTTATGATTCAAACATAGGATTTACATCTGACTTTATGGCTGATGTAATAAGTGAAGCTTTTATAAACCTTAGCGAACTTCAAACATCTTTTGAATCAAGAATAGATGATAGACAAAGATCAAGAAGATTAATTAGAGAAATAAAAGGTATTGTTAAACAAAATGGTTTTGATAAATAGATATTTCTTTAGGGGATGATGTTGTGACTGATATTGTAAATGCAAACATTTTATTTATAGCTGCAAGTTATGTTAATTTTTTAGAATCATTAACTAGCAAGCTTTATTTTAAATATGTAATTAAATCTGTATATTTAGGAATGTATGCTTTAGGTTTTTACTATCTTGGAGCATCTACTGGTGTTTCATTTTTCTTTCTTTATCTACTAAATATATTTATTCAATCTATAAAAATATATAAATACATGGTGATGAAAGTTTTATTTACTGGATTAATTATATTGTCTTTTATCTTTTTTAAAGAATTTAAAGTAGTTGATATATTAATGTATTTATTGTTTTTATCATTTATATGGGTTAGACCATATATTAAAAGAAATAATAATATAAATAGATATAAATTAATTAAAAAATTAATTATATCAATATATTCATATGTTGTATGTGCTTATGTACCAGCAGTATTAAATATAATGAGTGTAGCATTTTATTTTATTAGTGGTGCATTAATAAAATTAACTAATTTCACAAATTCAAGAACATAAAAAATATCTTATGGTATTGTCAATTAAATGACTATTTTTTTACCATAAGATATTTTTTTTGTTTTGTTTTTATTATAATTTTAATTGGTGAATATAATGATTATAAAAAAACGAGATATGATTGCATCAGGTATGCTTTCTGGTAAGTCAAATAAAAAATATTTTTCTAAAAAAATATCTTTTGGTGAAACCAGTGCTATAGCAAGTATTATTAAGTGGTATGATGTAAAAGAAAAATTTGAAGTTCATTATAATTTTAAAGATGAAGTAATAATTGACAATGGTTACACATGGATTCAAATAGCTCCATTTGATGGTAATTATTGGATTAAAGTAATGTACGATGAAAAAGATAATTTAATCGAAATATATATTGATGTAACAAAAAATAATATTTTTGATGATATAAATAATCCTGAATATGAAGATTTATTTTTAGATATAGTTGTACCTAGAAAGGGCCATATTTATCAAATGGATGATGTAGAACTTATGAAAGCTTATAATGAAGGAATAGTTTCTGAGAAAGATTATAAGATGGCAAAAACTGTATGTAAAAAAATAATTTCTTATTTAAATGAACATCATCAAGAATTTCTAGATTTACTTAAAAATCTTAAATATGAACTAGAATATGATTTAGAAAATAATTGTTAATAATTTTATATTTATTAACAATTATTTATAATATAGAGAAATCAACCTTATTTGGTTGATTTTTCTTTATATATATTGTATTATCAACTCGTGTGCTTTAATTAGGAGGCTATATAATATGAATAATAATGAAGAAAAGGTATATATTGAAGCAAGTTATGGACTTCCATTTAATGGATTTTATAGAGAATGCGATGTAAAAGATAATATTGTAAAAGATGAAGATGAAATAAAAAATATTTTATTAAATGAACTTAGAAAAACATCTGAATTTTTATCATCTGAAAATAATATTGTTAATATAGATGATGTTAGTTTAGTTTTCGAATTTTCTATTTTTGGTAAATATGGAGATGTTGTACATAATCGTATTAATGATAAACATTATTATGTTTTTAAGACTAAACCAAGTGTTATTGAAAATGCTGTTTCAATGAGATTAATAGAAGAAAATGTTGTATCAAAAACTGGATCAATATATACTGAATCTGTATCTTTAGAAAAACCTATTTTAATTGATTATAAAGTTTTAAAAAAGGTTATAGCTAATTCAGAACTTGAAAACATTGAACCAGGTTTTAAACAAATTAAAGAAGCTATTTCTGAAGGTGATTCTTTTGAAGTTATGATAGGTTATAAGAGTGCTAATATGGCTGTTAGAAATCTAAAACATAATAAACGTACTCAAAGAGTAAGAAGAGAAATTATTTAACATTAAACTTACCTTAATAGGTAAGTTTTTTATTGCTCAATAATTTTTACAATGATATTATTTATTATAAGAGAGTAGATGATATATAGTGAAAAAGAAAAATGGATTTACTTTAATAGAACTACTTGCTGTAATTTTAATAATATCTCTTCTAATGTTTTTAGCTATTACTATTGTTAGAATTTATATTAGAAAAGCAAAAAATAATTCTACTAAAAGTAATGCTTTAATATATATAAAAGCCGTTAATAATGCTGCTGATTCAGCAACTGACAAGTATGAGGAATTATCTGGTTTTTATGATGTTACAACACTTGATTCGTTAGGTATTAAAATTAAAAATACTGCTCCAGAAAGTGGATTTGTTTTTATAACTGATTATGGTGTAAAGTCTGCTTGTTTAGTATATAAGGACTTAAAAGTTGTTCTTAATGATGGAAGTGTTTCTTCAGTTGAGGAAGGCGATTGTACATTTAATAGTAATTATAATCAAGATATAGAATTATATGACATACCTTTTACTGGAACGATAAAGAGTGTAACTATTAATAAAACAGGTAAGTATTTAATTGAAGTATGGGGAGCTCAAGGAAAAAATGCATCAAATTCTAAAGGTGGATATGGTGGATATTCTAAAGGTATTGTAACGTTAAATAAAAATGATGTTATATATGTTGCTGTAGGTGGAACAAATGGATATAACGGAGGTGCAAGTGCTCCTTCAAACTATACTAGTAGTTCAAAAAATGATTATTATGGTACCGGTGGAGGAGCAACGCATATAGCTGCTAGAACTGGTTTATTAAAGACTCTTTCATCAAATGTAGGAGATATCCTTATTGTAGCTGGTGGAGGTGGAGGAGGATTCTTCTCAGTAAATACATCTCCTCAGGCTTGGATTGACGCTGGACATGGCGGTGGTTTTTTAGGAAATTCATCTCATATTCATGAAGGTAATGGTATATCTTATAGTACGACATGTACTGGTAGTGGTGGAACTCAAGTAGTTGGAGGTTTAAGCTCATGCGCTAGTACCACAGCTGGTTCATTTGGTGCTGGTGGAACAAGTAATTCTTCATCAACTAAATCCGGTGGAGGCGGCGGTGGCTTCTATGGTGGAGGATACGCCGGTGGAGGCGGATCTGGTTATATTGGAAATGAATTATTAACAAATAAAGTGATGTATTGTTATAACTGCCAAGTTAGTGAAGAAGTTTCTACTAAAACTGTATCAACAACTAATGCATCTGAAGTACCAACATCAAATTATGCAAAGATTGGTAATGGCCACGCAAGAATAACATTTATAGAATAATAAAAAAACTTAAACAAATATTTGTTTAAGTTTTTTTATTCAACATTTATTCCTTGATATATATTTCTTTTTTTCATTTCTTTATCAATATCATTTAATAGAACAAATTTTTTAATTAACCATTTTGGTTCTATTAAATCTTCTTTTATTGGATCTCCAGTAATTCTTTCAATAACTATTTTTTTATTTAGATATGTTAATTGGTCACAAACTATATCTATGTATTCTTCTTTTGTTAGAACATGGAAAGGTTTTTTATTATATATGTCTGATAGTTTTGTATTTTTTATAATATGAAGCATATGAATCTTTATTGCATCAACGTTTAGTTTATTTATATATTTAGCTGTATTAACCATCATTTCTTTGGTTTCATTAGGAAGTCCATTAATTATATGTACTACAACAAATATATTATTGTCTTTTAATTTCTTTACCATGTTTTCAAAACATTTAACATCATGACCTCTATTAATAAAGTTAAGTGTTTCATCATAGGATGATTGAAGTCCTAGTTCGACCATTAGAAATGTTCTTTTGTTTAATTCAATTAAATAATCTAGCACTTCATCTGTTATAGTATCAGGTCTTGTTGCAATTGCAAGACCTACAACATTATCTAAATTTAAAAGGGGTTCATATAGTTCTTTTAACTTATTAACACTTGCATATGTATTTGTATTGGCTTGAAAATATGGAATATATAAACTATCTGGCCATTTTTTAAGCATAATATTTTTTACTTCTTCAAATTGACTTAAGATATCTTTTTTATTATCAACAATGTTTGATTTACTACCATCAGTACAGAAAATGCATCCACCAGTTTTTTTATTAGGACATGAAAAATGAGCATCAAGAGGAACTTTGAAGACTTTTTTGTTAAATTTTGTTTTTAAAAAATAATTAAATGTATGATATCTTTTATTATCAAGTGTATATTCAAACATAATTTCACCTCCATAAATTATACCAATAAATAATTGTTTTGTTAACTTTAGTATGTTAAAATGTTATATATAATAGGAAGGGTGTTGTTAAGTATGGGTAATCTATCTATAAGTAATTCTGCTGCCGTACTAAAGGGACAAAAGTATCGTATTACTGTACTTACAGAACGCCTTTTAAGACTTGAGTATTCACCTGATGGAAAATTTGTAGATGAAAAAACTGAACTTGCTATAAATAGAACATTTCCTGTTCCTCAGTTTAAAGTTCAACAAGATGGACAATTTTTACAAATATCAACAGATTATTTTATATTAACATATAAAAAAGAAGCACCATTTAATGCTGCAAAATTTGCACCTGATTCTAATTTAAAGGTTACTTTAGTTAATACAGATAAATATTGGTATTATAATCATCCAGAAGCAAGAAACTTTGGAGGCTCTGCTATATCACTTGATGCAAATGGAATTAATACCAAATTATCAAAAGGATTATACTCAACAGATGGATTTGCATCTATTGATGATTCTAATTCATTAATTTTTGATTCTAATGAATATTTAAAAAAACCAGAATCAAAAAGAATGGATATATATTTATTTATGTATCGAAGAGATTTTGGTTTATGTTTAAAGGATTATTTTGAACTAACTGGTAAGCCGGCTTTAATTCCAAGATATGCATTAGGTATTTGGTGGAATAGAGAAAAAATTTATACTGATGAAGATGTTAAAAAAATAATTCGTACATTTAATAAATATCATATTCCTTTATCAGTAGTTCTTTTAACAGATTTTTGGCATATAAAAGATTCAAGAAATTTAGATAATTATAGAACTGGTTATACATTTAATCCAAGTTTATTTCCTGATCCTTTTGATTTTACAAATTATCTTCATGAAAGAGGAGTTAGAATAGGACTTTCTTTAGATCCATCTGAAGGTATTTATCCACATGAATTTTTATATAAAGATGTTAAAACTGAACTAAATATACCAAATGAAGATAATAGGGTAATTCCTTTTAATGCATTTGATAAAAATATTATAGATGTATATTTTAATAAACTTGTAAATTCACTTTTACATGATGGAATAGATTTTTTCTGGCTTGACTATAGAAAAGATTTATCAACATTAAAAGCACTTAATTATTATCACACAAGTAATTTATTTTATAAATCTAATAATAGACCATTACTTTTATCTAGAAATAGCATGGTAGCTGCTCATAGGTATCCAGTTCATTATTCTGGTGAAACAATAGTATCATGGGATACACTTAATTACTTACCACAATTTAATTCATCATCATCCAATATAGGACTTTCATGGTGGAGTCATGATGTAGGTGGATTTAAAGATGGTATTGAAGATAGTGAACTATATATGAGATATGTTCAATTTAGTTGTTATTCTCCTATATTTAGATTTGCTGCCAAAAGGGGACCATACTATAAAAGAGAACCATGGCTTTGGGATGTTAAAACATTTAATGTTGTAAAAGATTATTGTTCTTTAAGACAAAGATTAATACCATATTTATATACTGAAGGTTATAAGTATTCGAATACAGGTATGCCACTTATTCAACCACTATACTATATATATCCTGAAGTATATGATGAACCAACTTATAAAAATGAATATTTCTTTGGTACAGAATTATTTGTTGCTCCAATAACAAAGAAAAAGGATGAAATCATGAACCGTGTTGTTCATAGATTATATTTACCAAAAGGAATGTGGTATGACTTTAAAACAGGTAAAAAGTTTCCTGGTAATAAAAGATATATTGCATTCTATAAAGATGAAGATTATCCAGTATTTGCTAAAGCTGGATCTATAATTCCATTATCAGTATTTGATGAAAATATTAATATATCTAATATTCCATCAAAGATGGAAATTCATATATTTCCTGGAGAAAGTAATACATATAAACTATATGAAGATGATGGAGTTACTAAACTTTATCAAAAGGGTTACTTTACTGTAACAACAATTGATTATAACTACATGCAAAATAACTATACAGTTATTATAAGACCTTCTGAAGGTAAAAATGGTATTTTACCTCCAACAAGAGATTATATAATCAGATTTAGAAACACAAGACAAGCTGATGATGTATTGCTTTATCTAGATAAGTCTGAAGCAAATTTAGAGTATGAAGCTAAACAAGACGATACAGATTTTATTGTATCTATTAAAGATGTTCCTACTACTAAACAATTAACTATTAATTGTAAAGGTAAAGATATTGAAATAGATGCGGTACGTATTATTAATGAAGATATTAATTCAATTATTAGTGATCTAATGATTGAAACAAGATTAAAAGAAAGAATAGCTGCCATTATCTTTAGTAAGGATTTATCTATACGTAAGAAACGTATTATGATAAGAAAACTAAAGAAAGAAGGTCTTACCCCATTATTTATAAGAATGTTCTTAAATCTTCTTGAATATATTTCTCAACTATAATAAAGAAAATTACATTGAAAAATGTAATTTTTTTTTATATAATACCTTTAAGCAGATGAAAAAAGAGTAGTAATAAGATGTCTTTTTTTATAGAGAATTAGTGGATGGTGGAAACTAATAAAAAGAACTTATGAACTTGCTTTTGGATGTGATGGGTTTATTTCCCTTATAAAATATTTAAGAAGCAAATAAGGTGGTACCACGTTTTTAAAACGTCCTTTGGTAGCATCTTTTTTTATTGAAAGGAATGTATATACATGAAAGAAATAATTATAAATGTAATATTTTTTATGATATTGATGCTCATAGTATTTATGATTGATTATTTTTTCGTACTTAAAAAGAAACTCAAGGGTAAGAAAAAATCAAAAGATGATATTATGGAAATTAATTATTTAATTGCTAAGTTTAAATTAGATAAAAAGAAAATATTATATAAACCTGTTTGTATGTGGGTGGCACTTATTAACGGTTTTATTATTTCTTTAGTTGTAACACTTATAGCAAATATAAAGGTGCATTTAGCTTGGCAATTATTAATTGGTTTTGCACTTTTATTTGCGCTTATATATTCCTTATATGAAATATATGGTAGATGTTTAGTTAAGAAAGGTTGGACAAAGAAAAATGAATAATTATAGTGAAATAGAGAAAAAATGGCAAGAATATTGGGATAAAAATAAAACATTTAAAACAGATGGTTGGGATTTTTCTAAACCGAAGTTTTATGCACTTGATATGTTCCCATATCCATCAGGTGTTGGACTTCATGCAGGTCATCCAGAAGGATATACTGCAACTGATGTTGTATGTCGTATGAAAAGAATGCAAGGATTTAATGTTTTACATCCAATGGGATATGATTCATTTGGACTTCCTGCAGAGCAATATGCTATACAAACAGGAAATCATCCTGCAATATTTACAAATGAAAATATTAAAACATTTAGAGCACAATTAAAGTCACTAGGTTTTAGTTATGACTGGGATAGAGAAATATCAACTAGTGATCCAGAATACTATAAATGGACACAATGGATATTTAAAAGATTATTTGAAGATGGTTATGCTAAATATATAGATATGCCAGTAAACTGGTGTGAAGAACTTGGTACAGTTTTATCTAATGATGAAGTTATAGATGGTAAATCAGAACGTGGTGGATATCCTGTTATTAGGAAAAATATGAAGCAATGGGTTATTGATATACCTAAATATGCTGAAAAATTATTAGCAGGATTAGATGAACTTGATTGGCCTGAATCAACAAAAGAAATTCAAAGAAATTGGATTGGTAAATCAACTGGTGTTGAAGTAAAATTTGATATTGTTGGTGGAGGATCATTTAAGATTTATACAACATGTATTGAAACAATATATGGTATTACATTTATGGTTTTAGCTCCTGAAAATCCTTTAGTTGATGAACTTAAAGACAGAATTGAAAACTGGGATGAAGTAGTTAAATATAGAGAAGAAACTGCCAAGAAGTCTGATATCGATAGAACAGAACTTAATAAAGATAAAAATGGTTGTGTATTAAAAGGTATTATGGCTATTAATCCAGTTAATGGAAAAGAAGTTCCAGTTTATTTAGGAGACTTTGTTTTAGCAAGTTATGGAACAGGTGCTGTTATGGCAGTTCCATCACATGACCAAAGAGATTTTGAATACGCAGTTAAATATAACATTCCTATGATTCAAGTAATTGAAGGAAGAGATGTATCGGAAGCTGCATTCGAAAAAGGGGATTACTTAGGTAAAGGATGTAAATTAATTAATAGTGAAGAGTTTACTGGTTTAACAGTAGAAGAAGCTAAAAAAGCTATAACTAAAAAATTAGTTGATATGGGTTATGGTGAAGAAAAAACTAATTATAGATTAAGAGAATGGATTTTTGCTCGTCAAAGATATTGGGGAGAACCAGTTCCTATAATTCATTTAGAAGATGGAAGAAGCATTGCTTTATCTGATGAAGATTTACCTTTAATTCTTCCAACGCTTGAAGACTACAAAGGTCATGGAGGAAACGCTCCACTAGAAAATGATCAAAATTGGGTAAATGTAGAAGTTGATGGAGTAAAGGGTAGAAGAGAAACATCTACTATGCCAGGTTCTGCTGGATCAAGTTGGTATTTCTTAAGATATATTGATCCACATAATGATAAAGAGTTTGCTGATCCAGAATTATTAAAACATTGGATGCCAGTTGATTTATATGTTGGTGGACCAGAACATGCAGTTGGACATTTATTATATTCAAGAATGTGGAATGAATATTTATATGATAAAGGATTAGTTCCTACATCTGAACCATTTAAAAAATTAGTTCATCAAGGTATGATTTTAGGATCTAATGGATTAAAAATGGGTAAGAGATTTCCTGAGTATTGTGTTAATCCATCTGATATCGTAAGAGACTTCGGGGCAGATACTTTAAGACTTTATGAAATGTTTATGGGACCACTTGATGCTGATAAACCATGGAATGATGATGCTGTAGTAGGTGCTAAGAAATTCATTGATAGAGTATTTAGACTTTATACTGAAGATAATAAAGTATCTGATGAGGAAAATAAAAACTTAGAAAAGATTTATCATCAAACTGTTAAGAAAGTAACAAATGATTATGAATCGCTTAATATAAATACTGCTATATCTCAAATGATGATATTTATTAATGCAGTTCAAAAAGAAAACATATTCCCAAGAGAATATGCTGAAGGATTTGTTAAGTTATTAAATCCACTTTGTCCTCATATCACAGAAGAAATATGGGAAAGATTAGGACATAATAATACTATTGCTTATGAACCATGGCCTACATATGATGAGGAAAAAACTGTAGATGATAATATTACTATAGGTGTGCAAGTTAATGGTAAATTAAGAGGAACAATAGATATTAAGAAGGATGCTCCTAAAGAAGAGGTAGAAGAGTTGGCTAAATCTAATGAAAACGTAAAGAAATTTACTGAAGGAATGGAGATCGTTAAAGTAATAGTTGTTCCAAATAAAATTGTCAATATAGTAGTTAAATAAAAAATAGAAGATTTTATCTTCTATTTTTTTGCAATTATACATTTGTTATTTTTCCGCAATCTTGGCATACTATTACAGATTTTGTTTTGCTTCCCTTTCTTGTCAAAAGAGGAATCCATATAAGAAGCCCGAATGTGCAAATTGCTAGTATTAACCAGATCATTGAAGCAATAATACCTCTTTTTTTGATTTTTTCTACAACTTGAACTCGAACGTTTGAACTCCCACAATATTTACACTCTAACATTGATTACCTCCTTATTTATTTATTTCAATATATCGTGCAGTTATTGATGGAATGGTTAGTTTTGAACCCATGACAGTTTCATAAGAGAAAAGATCACCTAGAGTTCCATACATTGTTATAATATCGTCTTCTAAAATTCTTGGAGTTGAGTTATCAAGATTTGCATATATAACATATACTGTGTCATCATAGTATCCCCATCTATCTTTTGTTATATTTACTCTATATGAAGAAACGTCTCCATCATCTATGACCTGAACCACTTTACCTGTATATTTAACTTCTTTTCCCTTGTAGTCTTCAGCATATCTATAAATTGTTTTGTAGTCATAAGTTTTGCATTTGTCTTTAAATTCATTTACATAATCATTTTTAACTTGAGTAACTGTTTTATTTAGATTGTTTCCTTCTGAATCCATTAAGATTGTATTTTCTTCTAAATTTTGTTCTGTTAGTGAAGTATAGTTATTAATTTCTACTTTATATTTTAATGTTCCATTTTCTTTGCAATTCATTATTATAGATTCAATCAGATTACTACTTTCAAAACTTTTGCTTATTAGTCTACTTATAAAAGTTTGCGAATCCGCCGCACATACATGTAATAACATGATATCTTTATTATAATCAAATGAAACTACATACTTTTCATTTTCTACTTTTGATGCTTTAAAATTGGTTTTGTCACTACTTCCTATGAAATATTCTACATCACTTACAATATTCTTTTCTTTACTATTTTTTTCTTTATTAGTTGTGTTATTTATTTCATAATTATCATAATCGTCATTATCTGAATTTTTTGATGAAACTATTACAATTGTGATAATAACTGCAGCTACTAAAAGTGTTAGTAGTAATGCAGTAATTATAATTTTAATTTTCTTATTTTTATTCTTATTATCTCCTTTCACATTATTCTTTAAATCATCCTTTTTTTCTTTCATTTTAGTTGTACTCCTTTCTTATTTTAAAAATATCATATAATTATCTTGCAGTAAATAGTTCGTGTGAATAACTTTACGTTATTTGTATCATACTTGTAATAGGTGGTATTAATGAAAATGCAGTTTTATTCATTAAAAGACTTACTTATTTTTAATATAAAATATTTTAGATTTAAAAATAATATGTCTCAGGAGAAGTTGGCTGAGCTTTGTTCTTTTTCATCTAGATATATGACAGATATCGAAAGAGGTATGCATTGTCCAACAATTAATAAAATAGAAATTATTGCTAAAATTTTAAAAATCGAACCTTATGAATTGTTTCAAAATCATAAGTATGATGAGGATATAGTTTCTAAGATAATAAAAAATAGACAATATAATCAAAAATAAAACGGAAGATACATTCTTCTGTTTTTTTGTCGAATAATTAGAAGTTTTGATATATTTTAGGAGATATATTGAAACATATATATTTATAAATATAATAATTCACCGTTACTTTAAGCGGTGGTGTTTGCTTCATTATTTTTCAAGGTGCTTTTTGTAGTACCGGATTATCGGGGAGGTAATTAGAAAGATGGTGGAGATTATGAGACGAGACATTATGGATTGGATCATTAAGATTCTGTTAATTTTAATAATTCTAAAATTGATATAAAATAAAAATGCTCCTTGCGGAGCATCTTTACGAAAAAACAGCAGACACCACCCAACTTGGGTAACACTACTAATTGAATTATATCATAACATATTTAATTTTCAACTTATGTTCTATAGTTCGACAAAAAATATTTTTTTCATATTCTATATTATGGATAGGTGATAGAAATGAGTGTAAAAATATTTGATGAATCTCATGAAAAAGATTTGGAAGAACAAGTAAATAATTTTTTAGATGAAAATGATATAGATATTGTTGATATAAAATATCAAGTTGCAGTATCTATCGCAGGTGAAGATCAAATATATTGCTTTTCAGCAATGATTATATATAACTAACTATGACTGGAAAGTCATAGTTTTTTGTAGTAAAATATTATTAATAATTTATATATAAATTAAGGATTGATAATATTGAAAAAGAAACTTACTAAAAGTTCATTTATAGAAGGTACATTTATTGCAACTCTTGCAATAGTTGTTACTAAAATATTAGGAATACTATACGTTATTCCTTTTTATGCGACCGTTGGAGTAAAGGGTGGGGCCCTTTATGCTTATGCATATAATATTTATGTATTATTTTTAGATGTATCTACTGCTGGACTTCCTAATGCTGTTAGTAAAATAATAAATGAATATAATACTTTAGATAAACAAGAAGCTAAGGTAAGAGCATATAAACTAGGTATGATGCTAGTTAGATTTATAGCAATAATTGCTTTTATTATATTATTTGTCTTTGCTAAAGAAATAGCTCAGTTTATAATCCATAATTTACAAGGTGGAAATACAATTAATGATGTTGCTTTTGTTATTAGATGCGTTTCTTTTGCTATATTAGTTATTCCTTTTTTATCTGTTGCAAGAGGTTATTTACAAGGTCATAGAAATATAGATGTATCTTCAATATCTCAAGTAATAGAGCAAGTTGGTAGAGTACTTATAATTATCTTAGGTAGTTATTTAGCTTTAAAAGTATTTCACACATCACTTAGAAATGCAGTTGGAATAGCACTGTTTGGTGCTTTTATTGGTGGCTTATTAGCATACTTTTATGTTAAGACAAAAATTAATAAAAATAAAAAAGAATTAGGTTTAGCAACTAAATATGAAGTTAGAGATGATGTATCTAACAAAGAAATTATTAAGAAAATAATTAAGTATGCTATACCTGTAATTATTATAAGTATATCTATTGCTATATATGATTTTATTGATATGGTTTTAATTTTAAGAACAATGAATTATCTAAAATATAGTGCTAAAAATACGGAGTTTATATCAAGTGCTATTAGTGCTTGGAGTAAAAAAATTAATGTAATTATTACAGCTGTAGGTACTGGTATGACAACAAGTTTAATCCCATCTATTGTTAATAGTTATACATTAGGTAAATGGGATGATGTTGATAAAACCTTTAATAAAGCATTACAGATTATCTTTGTAGTATCTATTCCTTTAGTTGTTGGTATTAGTTTAATTGCAAGACCTGTATGGACAGTGTTTTATCAATATAACCATATAGGAGTTAATATATTAACACTTAATGTGTTTGTAGCACTTGTTTTAAATATGTTTATGATTACTAATTTTACACTTCAAAGTGTTAATAAATTTAAAATGGTTTATATAAGTGTACTAACTGGTTTTATAACTAATGGATTATTAGATGTTCCATTTATGTTACTATTTAATAAAATTGGAATACCTGCATATTTTGGTGCTATTACTGCTACTATTACAGGTTATTCACTTTCTATATTAATTGCAGTTATATACTTTAAGAAGAAATATAATTTCCATTATGGTAAGACATTTAAAATATATTTAAAAACATTAGTACCATTATCACTAATGATTATATCTGTTCTTGCTATGAAGTACTTTATGCCTGTTATTAACAGAAGAGTTATATGTATGTTTGAGTGTATTATATATGGTTTAGTTGGTGGAATAATTTATATATTTACAGCATATAAAATTGGTTTATTAACTGATGTTTTTGGTAAAGAGTACTTAAATAAAATATTAAAAAAACTTACTTTTGGTAAAGTAAGTATTAAAGATTAGATCATATACATATTTGTTGATGCATCTATCTCTTCATTAGTTATATTTTGTTTAGGACTTGTTTCTAACTTATTTATTCTCGATTCTAAACGATTGATATTTCTTTCAATTTTTGATAATCTTTCGTTTATATCAGAAAGTGGATTCATGTTCTGATTCATATAAAATGATGAAGATGCTTCCATTTGTGGCATTGTGGGAACTTGGGGTATAAAATTTCCAGAATGATAATATCCTTGGTTATAACTTGATTCTTGGAAAAAATCATTTCTTTCTTTTCTCATCAAAATAATCTCCTTATGTCATAATATATGTTTGATTTTGAAAGTGGTGATGTTATGAGATTACGTAACTTAAAAAATAAAAATGAACTTATTAATAACTGTGATTATTTAATTAGTGATCCATCAAGTTTAAAAGGATTATGGAATAAAGAATTTAATAATAGTAATCCCATAAGAGTAGAAATAGGTATGGGTAAAGGAACTTTTATAAAAGAGATGGCTTTAATGTATCCAGATATTAATTTTATAGGTATAGAGCATATGTCTGGAGTTGTTGCTAGAGCAATTAAAAATATTAATGAAAATATACCTAGTAATTTAAGAATTATAAATATAAATGCAGAAGAATTACCTAATATTTTTGATCATGAAATTGAATGTATATATTTAAATTTTTCTGATCCATGGCCTAAAAAAAGACATGCTAATAGAAGACTAACTAGTCATGATTTTTTAAAAGCATATGATGATGCTTTTAAAAATGATAAAACTATAATAATGAAAACCGATAATATAGGATTATATGCTTATTCATTAACTTCTCTTAGTGAATATGGATATATAATTAAAGAAGCTTCATTAGATTTACATAATGAAGATGTTATCAATGTTGAAACTGAATATGAAAAGAAGTTTTCACAAATGGGATATAAAATTAATTATTTAAAAGCTGTTAAGAAATAAAATTATTTCAATTTAAACTTGATTTTGATATAATTTTAAATAGGAGGCTAACATGAAGAAGTATTTCATATTAGTAGTATTATTTTTATTTTTATGTGGATGTAAAAACGTTAATAAAATTAGTATTGATGAAATAGTAAATGATGCTGTTTCTTCAAAAAGAATTAATACTAATACAATTAAGGTTGGTTATAAATATTATAAACCAGCTCAAATGAGTGTAATTAAGAGTTTTGATTATAACGAAGTATTAAGATCTAATGGTTCAAATTACTATTTATATACTGATGTTGTTGCTTATTTTAATAAAGCAGAAAACACATATAAAGAGAATGATTTAGCTTATTATTCTAAGAGAATAGATTATAAAGATAAGACTGGTTATATCGAGATTAACGAGTATAAAAGCAATCAATATTTAATTGAAATTATGTATAATTATGCTAAAATAGAAGTGATGGTAGAAAAGAAAAATATAAATGTAGCTGTAAGCTATGTTATGAGTATATTATCATCTATTGAGTATAATGATGTGTATATAAGTAGTGCTCTTGGAACAGATGCGCTTAACACATATGAAGAAAGTATAAATATATTTGAAACAAAAGGTTCTGAAGGAAGTACACTTAAATATGTTGAAGATAGTCATTATGATAAAGATGTCCTTCCTGATATGGATTTGGTAAATTAGAAAGGTTGATTTTCGAATGGGTCTATTTGATAAAATAAAAAATGTTTTATTTGAGGAAGAAGAAATCGAAGAAGAAACTCCACAAGTAAATAATGAAATAAATAAAAGTGTAGAATTTAAACAAGTTGAAGAGGTAAAAGAATATAAACCTTTACCTGAATTCAAAACTGAAACAGTTAAACCTAAAGAACCTATTTTTGAAAAAGCTGCTGTTGAACCAACAGATTTTTCAGAAAGAGAATTATTTAGAAGTGATTCAACTTTTAAGTTTCCAGCTTTTGATGAAGAAGAATTTAAAGAATCTATGCCTCATGAAGAACCTCGTGAGAATAATAATGCTTTAGATTTAGAAAAGAAAAAGAAACAAGAAAGAAGACAAGAGTATTCTCGTTTTGATAACAAGGAATTTAGAAATGCACCTAAAGAAGAAGTTAAGGAAGATAAAAAGAGATTTAAACCTAGTCCTGTAATTTCTCCCGTTTATGGTATTTTAGATAAAGATTATAAGGTTGAAGATATTAAAGAAGCTCCAAAGAATCAAAATAACAACATTATCACTGCAAAGGATTATGTTGATAGTGTAAGAGCTAAAGCTTTTGGTAAACTTGATGATATTACTGAAAATATTCAAGATAAACCAGTAATTAAAAATGAATCTTATGAAATAAAAAAAGATGTTACTGAAGATGTAGTTTCAGAACCTGTTAAAGAAGAAACTATTGAAGAAGTAATTGATGATGTAATTATATCTGATGAACCTATTATTGAAGATTCATCTAAGTTAATGGAAGAAAGAACTAAGACTATTGATGAATTATTAAAAGATGCATCTGATGATGTAATTGATGTTGATATAAATACAAACGATATGAATCAAGAAGATGATTTAATTATTGATGATGATTATCAAAACTTAGATTCGTCTGATGCTGTAATTATAAATAATGAAGAAAAAGAGGAAGTTGAAGAAGATTCTAAAGACAAATATAGTGATACTTTAGAAAATGATCTGTATGATTTGATCGATTCGATGTATGATAATACAGAAGAAGGTGAATAATTATGGATTTCTGGCTATCCTTTTTGCCAATCGTAATTTATGCACTCATTATTATTATTTTAGTAATTGGCATAATATTAGTTATAAAGTCAATTAAGACAGTTAATAAAGTAGAAAAAGTTGTTGATAATGTTAACGATAAAGTTGAATCTTTAAATGCTGTATTTAATGTAATTGACTTTACTGCTGATAAAGTAGCTTCATTTACTGATAAACTTGTGGATGGTGTTACTGGTGTATTCGGTAGATTATTTACTAAAAAAAGTAATAATGATGAGGATGATTTAGATGAGTAAACATGGACTAACTAAATTTTTAGTTGGTGCTGGAATAGGCTTAGGAGTAGGCTTATTAATTGCAAAAAAATCTGGTAAAGAAACTAGAGAAGATATTAAAGAAAAATTTAATGAACTAGAAGAAAAACTAAAGAATTTAGATTATAACGAAGTTAAAGATGGGGCTTTACTAAAACTTGATGAAATTCGTGAAAAGATAAATGATTTAGATGAAGAAAAACTTTCTAGTTTGATTAAAGAAAAAGCAAATGATATCAAAATTAAATTAGATGAATTATCTAAATATGTTAAAAAGAAATCTGCTCCTATAGTTAAGAAAATCATTAATGAAATTAATGATAAATTAGATTCTTTACAAGAATCTTGCTAATAATAATAAAATAATATATAATATGACTAATCAACGAAGAATGGACTTACAACCCAGGAGTTGAATCGAATAAGTCGCGTTAAGATTTAAAGTGTATGATTAAGTTCATAAATTAAGGTGGTACCGCGGAAATACATTTTCGTCCTTTAATTTATGAGCTTTTTGTTTTTTATAGAAGGGAAGTATATATATGACATGTTATGAAGATTTAATGTACAGAGGTCTAATTAAAGATGTTGCATCTTCAGACTTACAAAAGGTATTAGATGGAGAACCTATTAGTTTTTATTGGGGAACTGATCCAACAGCAGATAGTTTACATGTTGGACATTATTCATCTTTAATTACAGCAAAAAGATTAGCTAAATATGGTCATCATCCAATATTACTAGTTGGTGGAGCAACTGGTTTAATTGGTGATCCTAGACCAACTGCAGAAAGGGAAATTATATCTAAAGAAACTATTGATAAATATTTTGAGGGTATAAAAACACAAGTATCTGATATTTTTGATGGTAATGTTGAAATAGTTAATAACTATGATTGGTTTAAAGATATTTCATGGATAGATTTTTTAAGAGATACGGGTAAATATATAAATATTAACTATATGCTTAATAAAGATATTATTAATAGAAGATTAGAAACTGGTATTACATTTGCAGAATTCTCTTATACATTAATGCAAGGTTATGACTATTTATATTTATATGAAAACAAGAATGTAACTTTAGAATGTGCTGGATCTGACCAATGGGGTAATATTACCACAGGTGTAGATTTAATTAGTAAAAAATTAGGTAAAGAAGTTAATGCCTTTACAATGCCTCTTATTTTAGATGCTAATGGCAATAAAATAGGAAAAAGTGAAGGTAATGCAGTATGGCTTGATAAAAATAAAACATCAAGTTATAAACTATATCAATACTTAATTAACACTCCTGATTCAAAAGTAGAAGAATATTTAAAAGTATTTACTTTCTTAACTAAAGAAGAAATAGAAGATGTTATGGAAAGACATAATAAAAAGCCTGAAGAAAGACTTGCTCAATACACTTTAACACGTGAATTTATTACTGACTTACATGGTAAAGAAGAATTTGCTAAAGCTGAAAAAATATCTAAAGCATTATTCACTGATGAAATATATACATTAACAAAAGATGATATTTTAGGTGCTTTAGAAGGAGTTCCTACATTTAAATTAAATGGTGATGAAACTATATTAGATTTACTTGTTAATAATAATATTTGTTCATCAAGAAGAGAAGCTAGAGAATTTTTAACTGCTGGTGCTATTAAAGTTAATAACAAAGCAATTAATGATGAGAATGAAATTATGGATAAATCTAAATTAATAGATAACTCAATTCTTATTCTTAAAAAAGGTAAAAAGAATTATTTTATAGGCATATATAGTAACTAATAATAAAACCTCCAACTAAAATGTTAGTAGGAGGTTTTATTATGAGAAATTATAATAACAACGATAGATATTTCTTATTTCCGTTTTTACTTGGAGGTTTAGCTGGAGGTGCTATTGGAGCATATTCAAAGCCACGACCTGTATACGTTACACCAGCTCCATATCAAAATAATTTTTATCCTCAGGGACCTTATGGAAATTATTCTTATAGTTATTATTATCCTTATCCTCGATAGAGGATATTTTTTTGTTTATAAGAAATAAAAATATAAAGTAACTTATTATGCTTGAACCACCATAACTATATAGTGGTAAAGGAATACCCATAATTGGAACAATTCCAATATTCATTAAGATGTTATATGTTGTTTGAAATGTAAATACTGTAATAAATGATCCATATATTTTCTTTTTATATATGTTTTTAATTTTAATATATTTATTTACTAATGCTAGTATTAAAACTAAATAAGACATGAGAAGAACAATAGTTAAAATTATTCCTATATTTGCAATACTAAATGAAAATATAAAATCAGTAACACCTTCAGGAATATATATAATTATATCCTTTAAAGGTATAGGAAATGCTTTTGCATTTCCTATACTAATTAATGCATTTTGAATTTGATAATTATTCTTAAAACTAATAATTCTTTTAAGTCGATAATATAAAGAACCATTAAATAAATTTATAAATAATTTTTCTTTTGTTATAAACAAAAATATTATTAATGATGAAATAATTAATAAAATAATAATTATACTTGTTATTAGTTTTTTATTATTTTTGTTTATAACTAAGAATAAAAATATAATAAATAAGAGTAGTACATTTCCGGTATCTGGTTCAATTAAAATTAAAATCATTGGTATTAAAAATATGATAAAAGATTTTAAATATTTTTTATCTTTTATGAAACTTATTGAAAGTAGAGGACATGTTATTTTTGTAAACTCACTTGGTTGAATAGAAATAAAACCTAAATTTATCCATGCTTTTACATGATTTATAGAGCTAGAAAAAATAAGAACATATATTAAAAGGAATATATTTATTAAATATATGATATATCTATATTTATATATTTTTTTAAATTTTATTTTATTTAATATAATTCCAATAAATATACTTAAAATAATAAATATTATCATTTTAAAAAAATAACCATTATAGTTTTTGCTTAATAGAGGAGCTTTATAAATATTCATTAAACTTAAAGATAATATTATTGAAATAGTTATTATTTCAATAATATATTTTTTTATTATTTTCTTCATAAGTTTATTATGTGTATACTTTATTTTTTTTATCATAAATTTATTATAAGAGGTGAAAAATTAATGAATGATTTACCTAAAGTTTATCAAAATGAAATAAATCATAAAATTAATAACGAACAAGAGATATTTGTTTCTTCTAAAAAAGAAATAACTAATAATAAAAAGATAAATTTAAAAGATATTGACTTGATATTAAATGATAGAAATCATATATCTAAAGCAAAGGTTAAAATAACTTTAAAAAATGGGAAAAGTATAAGTAGGTATTTAATAAGTAGAGATAATAATAATTTGATCTTTATGGATAATACAAAATTACCTATAAGTGATATAAACGATATATTTGTAGAATAAAAAAAGTATCAAGTTTACTTGATACTTTATTAAATTATATCATCGATATATCTTTTTAATTGGTGTGCATCTTTTCCAAATATTATTTTAAGTTGGTTGTCGATTTCAACAACCCCTTTAGCGCCTAATTTTTGGATAGCATCTTTATTAACTAGTGTCATGTCTTTTAAGATTACTTTAAATCTAGACATATTACATTCAGCATTAATAATATTTTCTTTTCCACCAAGATATGTAATTAGTTTATTTGCTTCTATGGAAAAATCTTTTCTTGTAAGTTTAACAACTATGCCTGCTATAAGCATGATAACTACTAAAATTATTCCGTATTGCACATATACTGACATACTTTATCACCTAGTAATAATTATACTATATAAATGATTAAATTAAAACATTTTTATTTTGGTACAATTTTAAAACTTTCACATAAATTATTAATGAGAATACATGAAAGGGTGAATGAAAAATGTGTAATAATGAAAATGATGAAAGAAATTGTATATGCGATATATTAAATGTAATTTTGGTTTTACAAGAAAATGCATGTCCTGATAATTGTTTAGATTCTTGTGATAGACCTATGCTTGGTGGAGGACCTAACTGTCTTATTTGTAATACAAGACCTGTAATGCTTTATACATGTTGTGGAAATGGAACACCATGGAGTATGCCAACATCTAAGGATCCATCTGAAACTGAAACTACATCAAGTGTATTTAGAGTAGAGAAGGTTGAAGGAAACTGTTGTACTTTTAGAGTTTTAGCTCCGAATCCAGATACAACAAGTTTAAATCCTTATGTTGCAACTAATTCATTTTTTACAATTGACTGCAGTTGTTTATGTGTAATTAGATGTCTATCAGATACTTATATTGATTGTGTATAAAAAAATAGGAGCTTTATTAGCTCCTATTTTTATTTTGCATATAATCTATAAAAATTAATTTTTGGATTATTACCAATTCTCATATTAAAGTTTTGACTTCCAATACCATCATTTACAAAAAGAGTAGTATTACCAACTTGGTATTTACCAGAAACATAAGTTTTAGCTCCTTTAAGTTTTATAAGTGGTCCAAAGAAAGGAAGTTTTATTTGTCCACCAATAGAGTGTCCTGCAAAAGCTAAATTATAATTGTTTTTTAAAGATGTTAAATCATCTGGTTTATGAATAAGTAATATATTAAATAATTTATTATCTTCTTCACTTAATTGTTCTTCTTTTGTAACATCATTTATTCCAGTAATTCTTATAGGAATATCACTATTTAAATAAAATAAATAATGTTCATTATCTAAGATTTTATATTCATCATTAAACAGTTGATAAAAAGCATCTTTAAATGTTAAATCATTATCACCTATGACTGCAAATTTATCATATTTTACAGTTATCTTTGATAATTCAATTTTAATTTTATTTAATTCTTTAGTACTTATCTTAACATCTTTAGAAAAGAAGTCTCCTGTAAATACTACTATGTCAGGATTTGTTTCATTAATTTTTTTAACCATATTTTTTATATCAGTTAAATTAGCTGATTTTCCATATAAAATATCTGAATATTGAACAATTTTTAATCCATGATATTTTTCAGGTATAACTTTATCAACAATGCTATATTCTTTTACAATAATATGGTGTGATTTATATGATTTGTTATATACTAAAATAATTGTTAATAAAACTAAAATAATTACTAACGTTATAATTAATTTCTTTTTCATACATTATCATCCTTTATGCTAGTACTATTAATATGGCACATATTAAATTATGAATTATATGTGCAGTTATCGAAGATATAATGGTATCTTGTTTTTGATACATATATGCAAATACAAAACCAAGTGATGCGTAAGGAATTATATATAATAGTTCTAAACCTGTTGTACCAAGAACATGTATAAAACCAAATAACATACCACTTATTATTGGAAATAAATATTTATTATTAACAGCTTTTCTTAGTGATAATCTAAATATAGTTTCTTCACAAATAGGAGCAAATATAATCATTGATGGAAAAGCATATATATAGTATTTACTTGCAATTTCTCTATTAATTGCTTCATTATTTGCAATACCACCAGTAATAACATTAATAATAGTGTTAGATACAATCATTATTATTAATCCATATCCCCATAATTTTAAAATTTCTGGTAAGAACTTTTTTTCATTATTTTTAAATTTATTTAATCCTTCTTTAAAATCTTTAAAATATATTAATATAAATATAACGGTTACAAGCGCTTCAAAAAAGAGTAGGATTATACTTTTGGAAATACTGTTATTTATTGAAAATGCTTTTATTATTAAAGCTGGAATATTTTGCATTAATACATAAAACACAAATAAGCCAAAAACTTTTAAAGAGTTGATTGATTCTTTCATAATTTGTTAGTTTCCTTTCTTAATAAATATACCAAATATAACCCTAAAAATAAATATGTTTTTATTGCATATAGTCACCTATTTTGATATTATGATTATAAGAATAATAGTAGAGGGAAACAAAGAAAATGTTTTATTTTTTTTGTAAAAATATATTTCTTACAAAAAGTGGATGGTGATAACCTATGAAGGAATCATATTGGGGTTACTGGCTTATTTTACTTGGTATATTTGTTATTGTTATTATGCTTCTTGTTCAAAATATGACATCAAGTAATACACAGGATTACTATGTATTAAAAGAAGTAACTGAAGCTGCTTTAATTGAATCTGTTGACTTAGCTTATTATCGTGAATATGGTGAAGTTAGAATCGTAAAAGAAAAATTTATTGAAAGTTTTTCAAGAAGATCTGCTGAAGAACTTGATTTAAATAAAACTTACAAAATATCTATTACAGAAATATATGAAGCACCTCCAAAAGTATCAGTTAGAATGAAATCTAAATCAAATACTTTTAATGTTATGGGTGACTCTACAACTTTTGAAAATATTAATAAAATCGATACAGTACTTGAAGTTGATGTTAAAAACTCTTTAGCAACATCAGATGATATTTCAATAACTCAATCAGGTAATGATAAAGATAAAAGTAAATCTAAAACATTAGGTGATAGTGGTAGTTCATCTACTACTAAAGAAAAAACTAGAGAAACAGTTTGTTTAAATAAAACAGCAACATTCTTAGTTGATCCAAAAGATGTTGATAAAGTAGAAGGTGTTGCATTCCCAACATTTACTTGTGCAATGTTTACATCTAATCAAGATAAAAAGTGTTCAATTTATTTTCCAAATGCATATGCAAAAAATGGATATGTAGTAATAGGATGGGTTGAACAAAATAATCCTGGTGGAGAAGTTTTTGAACCTGGACGTGAACATGAAATATCTCAAGATACAACTTATATAGCTAAAGTTGTAGCTCACGAATAATAAAAAATCGTATATAAATGAAAGGACTGGTATCATGAAGAAGCTTGGTTATATTTTAACTGTTTTTATAATGCTTTTTTCTGTAAAAAATGTAAAAGCTTCAAATTGTTCTTATGAAGAGTTAGGTAAACTAACTAAAGGTGCATTAGAAATTAAAACTTCATATGAATTTAAAGAAGACAGAGATGATACTGGATATATAACAACATATTTTAAAATAAGTGCAGTCAATGTACCAAATAATTTATATGCTGTTGTATCTGGAGATAATGGAACAAAAACGACATTACAACCTGGACAAGATGGTATAGTTACATTTAATTCGTATAGTGTTGGTACAGTAGTTAAGTTTCAATTTGAATTTTATTCAAATGATTCAACTAGCTGTCCAAATGAAAAAATAACTGAACTTTATTTAAAACAACCTATGGTTAATCCTTATTATTCAACAGGATACTGTTTAGCTGATCCTGATAATTCATTTTGTGATAAATTTGTTTTTGAAAATGTAAGTATGGAAGATTATGACAAGTTTGCAAAAACAACTATTAAAAATGAAAGAAAGAAAAATGAAGAAATTAGAAAAGAAAATGAGAAAGATCAAGAAAGTAATAAGATATATATAATTGCTGCTGTTGCAGGTGGAATTATTGTTATCGGTTTTATAACTTATCAAGTTATTAGACGTAGGGGGCAAAAGTTATGAAAAAGAAATGTTTACTTTTTTTAGTTTCTTGTTTCTCATTTGTTAGTGTTGCAAGTGCTGGTAAAGTATTTAATGAAAAAGATACTATTACTGGTCGTACTAACTATGGTAGTACACCAGTTTACCAATTATGCCAAGATGGTAACTGTACAACTAGATCACTTTATAAACATAAAATTACATCTGGTAAATTTGAGAATTTAAGTCAAGATGAAAATGACTATAACGTTACAAGAATTTTATGTTTAGATGCCGGACTTCAAGGTATGTCTAGAGATGGTAATACTACACTATATGTAGCTAAAGTATTTACACCAAATAGTCCACTATTAATAGATAGAGCTTTTCTTTATATAATTAATGCTAATAGATCAGCTGAACAAGGTGGAAACTACAACTACTATTCAAGAGTTGTTGCAGCTCGTGCTTTACAGGCTGTATCAAAATATTATGCTAATTATAATGTTGTTACAAATAGTACATATTTCGATGGTACTAAAAAAGACATGCAAGGATATGCTAATATGGCTGCTAAGTGGCTTAATGTTAGTCAAAAAAGTGATCCTAGTTTCTATCATATAGTTAACACAGTATTTGGTCCGCTTGATACACTACATAATGATAACTATATAGATACAGACCATGATGGTGTAGTTGATTTTCAAGATATTGAAAACCACTTAATAGGTTGGGTAGTTGCTGAAGACTATGGAACATATATTAATAATGGAACAACAAAAACTAATATTGGAGTAGACGTTTCCCCTCAAGCAACTGAAGGACCAAATCATTTAATATTAAAATCTATTGATGGTCAAAATATTATTGAAGATGCGGAAAGATTATTTAAAGATAGTATTATATATGCAGCAGATCCTTCAAGAGTTGAAACCCAAAGAAGATATATTACTTTTGATTCAACTTTATTCATGCCAAATACTATTGTACAAACTAATACAGAAGATTTAAGTAAATCTGTAATATCAATAAAAGATATATTTGAAGATAAAAGTTATAAAGCAATTGATTTATCATCATGTGAATCAAGAGATTTAATTTCATTTACTGTAACTTTCCATAATTTAGGAAATGGTAATAATAAACCAGTTTATGTATATAATCTACTTGAAGATGATCAATTTACGTTAGATACACCGCTATATTATAGTGAAACAAATGATGGTAAAAATTTAAAAGCTATCGATTCATTTACTGATTTAAGAGATATTATTAAAAAACATGAAATTGAAGGTGTTTCTGAAGTTAATACCCAAGAACATAGAGCAACAATTACTTTCTATCGAGGAGTTAAAAGAAGAAAGAAAATTATTCTTCCAAGAATTATGAAATTCTTCTTAAGAATTGAATATTCATCTGATAATAATTTAGGTGAAGCTGCTATCTTATATAATACAAATAATGATCCTAAAGTAACACAAAGATTCTTAATTGGTAATTATGATATGTATGGTGGAGATAATCAAACTGTTACTGAAATACCAATTAATATTCCAATAACAGTTCCAAATGATTCTTTCCCAACAACAGATGAATCAACAGTAACTGCTGAATTTGTTTATAAATGTGAAGAAAAACATGTTTGTGATGTAGTACCTGATAAAAATGGTAAAGCAATGTACTATGGTAAGAGTGGTATTGTTGTTGATAAATCAACTTATGAATCAGAATGTTTTAAATGTTCTAAACCATCAACAAATGATCCGAATTATCATGGCGAAAATGGTGCTATAGTAGATGAAGCAACTTGGGCTAAACAATGTAAGTGTAAGGTTACTGGTGATACACTTTATGACGATAATGGTATTAAGGTAGCTGAAAAGAAAAAGTATTCATCTATTAATGGACTTGAGTATTCTTACGAAGAATCAGAATATAGTTATGTTTCTGGAGCAAATGTAGGAAGAACTATTCCAAAAGATGAACTTGAACAAATTATTTATAATATAAATAAACAGTGTCATGTATGTTCAACACCAGATCAATCAACAGACGGACAATATCATGATAGTGATGGTCAACCAACAGACCAAGCAACATATGCAAATCAATGTACTTCATGTGAAGATTTAATTACAAATAAAAATGATCCTTTTAATGATCCAAACTATAAAACATATTTAAAGAAATGTTGTCATCCAGGTAAATATACTGATGGTTCAACTTCACAATCTACTAAGTCTGTAATTACTAAATGTAAAGAAGCAGCTGATGGTACTGCTGAAAAAGATAAATGGTGTAAATTAAAAAGTTACTGTGATATATGTAATGGTACTAAATCAGTTCCAAGAGCATGTACTGAATTTTCAGATTCACATTTAGTTGAGTGTGAAAATAATGCTGATGCTATTATTAAAGATTCAGATAAGGTAAAAACATGTATTTTAGATTATGTTGATGAAAATGATAATCCATATGAGTTTACTGATAAGGGAGCTAATACTGACAATCCATACTGTAAGATATATTGTAAAGAAGATTATAAATTTGGACTTCCAACTGGTAAGTGGACTGAATCTGGTAAGAAGTTTACTATAAAAGTTGATGTATCTGGAACCAAATCTTGTTATACAAGTAAAATTGATACTCCTAAGTTTATAGCAGATTTACAAACTTTGGAAAATCGTATATTAAATGGAGAACAATCTAATCCAGATGTTATCCATGCATATAATCAAGCAGTATCAAATTATAATTATTGTACTGAACCAGTTAATAACTGGGGTCAAAAGATGGATTTTGGTAAACAAAATATCTATGTTACATATGATGAAAATTATGTATCTTTAGTTAATAATGATATTGATGGTAAAGATAACATGATTAGATTAAGTATATTAGATGAAACTAATAAACAGTATGAAAATTCTAATTGGTATTGTACTGGAGATAATGCAGATGTTAATGAAAGATATAATAAATGTATTAATGGTAGAGATTATATTGATTCATCTAAAATAACTGATAAGATTGAAATAAAATATAGTTGTGATAACGGAATGTGTAAATATCGTGATGGTGAAAAGATTAAGAAGATGACTGTTAATAAAGCAAGCTATGTATCTTCAACATCTACACAATCTGCAACATACGCTCCACCAGTATTATTTGCAACAAGAGTTTTAAGTGGTACTGTTGATTTATGGAGTAAAGTGGAAAAAGATTGTAAGAGTCCTGAGGGATGTAATTATGATGATTTATCATCAACTATTACAGTTGCAACTGGTAACTTACAAACTACTGATAACTATAAAGATGTTCAAGCTAAAGTAGGGGATTTACCTGTACAACTTAATAAAACAAGAGGGGCTTATAGATTTGAAGTTTTATTTGAAGGGGTAGGAGAATACTTTAATCAATATACTTCGCTAAGTAAATCAGGAAGATTATTAGGAGATACAAGAAAAGTTAAACTTACTAATTATGATAATGAGTTTGAAGGTAATTACTATTGTTCTTATGTAGTTAATTGTCCATCTTGTGGATATTCTTGTGTACCTGATGTAAAACAAGGTATTGTATGTGATGCAGAGCCCACTTGTAACGGAAAAGCTTGTGCAACAACATGTTTCCCTAATTGTTTATATGATTCATCTAAAGAAAACTACGAAAATAATAATAGAGGATACAACTTCTCAGCTAGACAAATTTCTCCAAGTAATATAAATCCAACAAATAGGGAACTTGGTATAAATCTAGCGAATGAAAAAGGTCAAACATTTATATCTGATGTTCAAAAAACAGGAGACGTTGATTTTGATAAAGTGGATAATGGATATGAAATTACTTTTGATAGAGATTCAATAATGAAGATAAGAGAATATAATAGAAATCACTTAAAAGATGGAGGATTTGCTTCTTCTGATATGAATTGTAAAACTATTACTCCTGATGGAGATGACAATCATTCATATTCTGATTGTACTGATGAATTTGTTAGAGAAATGGCCCAAAAAGGTATCATAAAGATACATGAATCTAATAAAAATGATCCAAATAGTACAGTTTATAATAAGCAAACTGTACCATATAATGGAGTCATTGGAAATGGTGTTGGACCAGCATATAGATAGCAATAAATAGAGTCGAAAAAACAGTATTTTTCGACTTTATTTTTTTGCCTTATTTACTTGAATAAATTAATAGTTTGTGATATCATTAACGCAGAGGTTGGTGTAATACTATGAAAAGAAAAAATCTAGTTCTTACAGGTGTGCTTTCTTTCTTATTTTTAGTAGGTTCTGTTAAAGCTGCAGAGTGTTCTTATACTGAACTTGCTCAAATAAATCAAGAAGCAACAAATGTTAAGTTAAACTATGAAATCAAAACAAAAGTCGTTCCAGACCCTGCAGAGAACGATTCAGATTTTGGGTATGATCAAGATATAGAAGTTGACTATTTAAATGTATCTGTGCTTAACCTAACAGACAACTTATATATTAAAATTTTTAATTCAAGCGACAATTCAACAAAAGTAATTTCTGGTGCAGATTTAAAAGATGGAATTGCAAGTTATGAAATCGATGATTTATCTTCACTTGCAAAATTAACATATAAGGTATATACTAGTTCGAACACGAGTTGTGCAGATCAAGAAATTACATCAGGATCTAAGGATCTTCCAACAAGAAATGTTTATTACAATGTGGGGGCTTGTGTTGATATGCCTGATTCACCAGCATGTCAAAAGTACGTAACCAAAGAAGTTACACCAAAGGAATTTGACAAAGTTATTGAATCATCTAGAAAACAAAAAGAAAAAGAAGCAGAGAAAAATAATAACAAAGGAATAAAAAAGGTTACAAACTTCATTAAAAAGAATAAAAAAGGAATTATAATAGGTGGCTCTATTATTGTTGTGGGGGTTGTTACTACAGTAGTGGTAATTAAGAAACGAAGGAGTCGATTAATATGATAAAGAAAAATAAGCTATTCTCTTTATTAATTGCAACAGTTATTGCATTCCTAGTAGGAAGCAGTAATGTTTTTGCGTTTGAAGAAGGAGAATATTTCACAAAGAAAACTGCAGTACCTAGTACTGAAAATGGTTACTATAAAGAAAATGGTGAATCAAAAAACGCTACTATTTATTATCAACATGGATATCAAAATAGTACAAATACTGAATATGATCTATATTGCTTAGATGGTATTAGAAAGGCACCTAAAGATTTAAAAGTTCAATCTATATTAGATAATAGTGACCCTGTAGATGCTACTATCTTATATATGATTAATGCTGAAGGTTATTCTTATAATGCTAAACTAACAGCAATAAGAGCATTTATCCCACTAACTAAGCAATATTCAAGTTTTGAATCATCACTTGTTGGTGACTATGCTGCAATATACGGTATTATTAATAGTGGTGTATACTGGTCTAGTGAAGCAACACTTGAACAATTCCAAAATATTTTTGGAAAATATTGTGTTGAAGGAAACTGCGATACAGATAAAGGTTCAAGAGGTGATATAACTCCTCAAGAAGCATATAATCATTTACTTGGTTATAATTTATTTAAACCAAGAACAGATGTTCCAAATTATACATTTGATATTACTAAATATGCATTAGATGAATCAAATGCTGATGTTGCAAATGGTAAGAAATTACTTCTTGAAGCTATGGCTTATGGTGCAACAGTATCAAGTGAAAACACTTCTGGTAAAGAAGTAACAATTTTTGGTGAAGATATTACTGATAATGTTCCTGTTGAACTTAAAAACTCTGATGAAAAAGAAAGAGACTTACCAAGTGAATACAGAGCAATATCATTTAAAGTAAACTTTAAAGGATTTGCATCTAATGATGTTAAATCATCAGTTAAACTTGCTTTAACTAAATCATCTGATAACAATTATGTTGATATTACAAAAACAGTATATCGTGTACTTGGATCAAATGATGAATGGAAAGAATTTAATAGTGATACTGACTTTGCTTCAATAATTACTTCTGATAATGTTACTTTAGAAGTTGAAGCAAGAATTGAAGGAAAAGTAAAAACTAGTGAAATCGTAGAAATTGGTTTTATTGTTGATCCTCAATATATGGTTAAAGGTAAACTAGAAGGAGCTTACTTAGTTCCAACTGGACCTAACGCTGACAAACGTCAAAGATTCTTTGTTGGTAGTGGTTCTGTAGGTGCTCCTAAACCAGACAATACATCTAAACCTATTTCATTTAAGTGGAATCCAACTGCTTCAGTTTGTGAAACTGTAATTCCTAGCGAAGATGATATCGATGCTTGGAGAAACTGGATGAAAGAATGTTGTGATCCAACTGAAAAAGATAAATTTAGTGTAGTAAATGAATGTAGTAAAGCTGATAACGATGATAATAATCATTGGTGTCAATTAAAGAAAAAATATTGTGATGTATGTAATACAACAGTTAATGTACCAAGTACTTGTACAGAATTCTCTGAAGGTAATGCATTAACTGACACAGCTCAAAAAGCTACAATTACTGGTCCAGAAAAAGTTAAATTATGTGTAATTGATTATACAGATAGTGCAAAAACTAGAAATACTCGTAAATTAACTAAGGATGATAAAGTAGCAAATAACCCTTACTGTAATGTATATTGTAAAGAAGATTATTCTATGACACTACCTGCTGGTAAATATACTATAAGTGGTAGATACTTTACATTACACATGGCAGTTAAAGGTGTTAAAACATGTTATACTGACAATATTAAAGTAGATCAATTTAAAGAAGATTTATTAACTAAGAATAATGAAATTGCTTCAGCAATTAATTCAGGAAATCAATTAAAATTAAATGAAGCTGCTGCTTCTTATAATCAAATGATTGATAACTATAGATCATGTGCTGCAGGATGGAGCGATGATTACGACTTTAATCCTGATATATCATTTACATATCAAGAAGACTATATTAAACTTCTTGGAGATAAAGGTTTAAAATTTACATCTGATTCTAAAGAAAAAACAGTTGTAAATACATACTTTACTGATAAAGATATTAACATGACATATGAAGGTGGAGTTCATTCATTACCTCAAGGAAATGTTCCTGGTTATGAATGTAAATTATCTGGTTCTGCTTATAAATGTGAAGCTAAGAATATAGATGTTCCTGTTGCAACATTTGCTAAGAAAGAAGTTACTGGTACTGGAGTATTTGCTCCTGAATCTGTATTCTTCACTAAGTTCTCAACAGGTGTTATTGAAACAAATAAATCTGATGAAGCTTGTATAGGTAAAAACGAAAATGGATATTGTAAATATACATTAATCGAAGAAGAACTAAGTTCTAAGATACCTGATAGTGATAAAGAAGAAGTTAAAGAAAAATCTGGTATTATTCCTGTATCATTAAAAGATAATAAAGGAGTATATACTTACAATATTAAATTCAATAATGTTGGTGAATTCTTCGACAAGAAAGAAAGTGGACGTTTAATTGATGCTGACGAAACTAAACATTCAATTGCTGGTGCAGCATTCGGAAAATTCGTTGGTAACTATGTATGTGCTTATGTAGTTAACTGTCCATCTTGTGGATACGCTTGTGTACCTGATGAAACGAATGGAATTGTATGTGAATCAACAGATATTCCATCTAATCCTGGAACTCCTACAAATCCACCATGTGATGGTAAAAACTGTGACATCAAATGTGGAGATGCTGGATGTATATATGATGGAGATAACGGATTATTAGTATCTGTTCATCAATCTTCATTAGTTAGCATTGGTTCTGCTGATAGGAAATCTGGTGCAAACTGGGATCCAAATAAGAGCGTTAAAGCTGCAGCTGCTATAGAAGCTATTCAAACTGCTGGTGAAGCTATTTATGATGAACCTGAATATTCATTTGAATTTACACCTGCTGTTATAACTTATGTAAGAGCATATAACGAATCACAAAGTGATAAAGGTTCATATTTAAATGATACTTTAAAATGTGAATTATACTCTTCAAAAATTAAGAAGTTAGGTGCTTCTGATGCTGAAATAGCACAAGCTAAAGCTAATGATTATAGTGTTTGCCAATCAACATTCTTAGATGAACTTGATAATAGTACTGATTTCAAAGTAAAAACAAGTTTACAAGGACGTAATGAAGTTAAGTCATTCTTACAAAGCGATTACTGTAAAAATGGTAATAATGTATGTGCTTTAGTTGGTAACATAGGTAACGCTTGGAAGTAGTAGAAAGGGTTAATTAGATGAAAGAATCATATTGGGGTTATTGGTTAATTTTACTTGGTGTATTTATCATAATTATAATGATGGTAATACAAAATGTTACATCATCAAATACACAAGATTATTATTTAGTAAGAGAAATTACTGAAGCATCTATGTTGGATGCAGTAGATTACGGATATTATCGCCAATATGGTGAAGTAAGAATCAACAAGGAAAAATTCATTGAATCTTTCCTTCGTAGATTCGCTGAATCTGCAAACTTAAGTACAACTTATAATATTTCATTCTATGATATCTATGAAGCTCCTCCAAAAGTTTCTGTAAAGGTATCATCTAAATCAAATACATTTAAAATATTTGGTGATACTGAATCATTTGATGTAGTTAACAAAATTGATTCAATTATTGAACTTGATCCAACTATTGGAACAAACTAAAATAATTAATTACAAAAACTAGTAAAGGAGAATAAAAATGGGTAATTTAGGAAATACAATTAAAAAATTCTTATCAAATAAGAATACTGTTACAATATTAGGTGTAATAGTTGGTGTATTAGTTTTATACTTCGGTTACAACTATCGTGTTAAAAAAGCTGTAACTCCAGTATCAATCCCTGTTGCAAAAGTACAAATTGGTTCACGTACTGAAATTACACAAGATATGATACAATTTGTTGATGTATCTAGTAGTTTCTTAAGTAAGTGTCCTAATGTAATAACTAATGCTAATCAATTAATTGGTAAGAAAGTAAATATAGGTTCAAATATTCCTGTTAACGGTTTATTTTATACAGAGACTGTTGTAAATGCTGAAGACATGCCTGACTCAGCATTTGCTAACATTCCTGATGGTTATACTATATTTAGTTTAAATGTTGATAATAATTTAACATATGGTAACTCAATGTATCCTGGTAACTATATAGATTTATATTTATCTGGTAGTGATTCAGGTAAACCAATGTATGGTAAATTTATTGAATCAATAGAAATCCTTGATGCAAAAGATTCATCTGGTAGACATGTTTTTGATGGTACTGCAGAAGTAGGAACTACAAGTGTTTTACTATTTGCTGTACCTAATGATATGTATGAACTACTAGAACTTGCACAAGATATCGGACTAGATATTATTCCAGTTCCAAGAAACGCTTCTTATTCTGCCAACCCTGGAGCAACAGAAATAAAAAGTGATTACTTCCAAGGATATATCTTATCTAAAGGTAGTATTATTAGAAATTAATAAAAGAATAAAAAGAATAAAAAATAAGAGGTGGCTAGCATGAATGATGCTATATTTTCTCAAATCGATTTTGGGCCTTTAAAAGAGTTTTTACAGGATGATAATGTAACTGATATTGAATATAACAATGAAGGACAAATTTACATTAAGACTCTAGATAAAGGTGTATATCGTGTCGAAAGACCTGAGATTAACAACACTTTAATAGAAAAGCTCGCTTTTCAATGTTCGAATGTAATGGGTAAGTCGTTTAATATGGCTCACCCTTTTCTTGATGCTGAGAGTGCTGAACTTCGTCTTAACTTCATTCATGAGTCTATAGCAACGAATGGTATTGCTGTTACTATTCGTAAAACACCTGCAAAAATTAGACTTAATAAAGAAAAGTTAATAAATGAAAAATATGTTACAGAAAATCTTTTAGATTTTCTAATAACATGTGTTAAAGGACACTGCAATATTATTGTTAGTGGAGAAACTGGTTCAGGTAAAACAGAACTTGTTAAGTATCTTGCTTCTAATACATTAGAAAATGAAAAGATAATAACAATTGAAGATACACTTGAACTACACTTAGATAGAATTTTCCCACATAGATCAATTATTGCAATGAAAACTAATAATATAGCAGACTATGCAGATGTACTTGTTACATGTATGAGACAGAACCCAAGATGGATCTTATTATCAGAGGTTCGTTCTGCTGAAGCAGTTATGTCAGTAAGAAACTCTATTTCTTCTGGTCACTGCATTTTATCAACAATTCACTCTGATAGAGCAGTAAACATTCCAATGCGTATGTACTCACTACTTGAAAGTAATCTTGATATTGATCAGTTCTTAAAATCAATACATAGATATGTACAAATAGGAATACATGTTAAAGGATATATGAGTGCTGAACTTGGAAGATTCCAACGTGAAATCGTTGAAGTTTGTGAGTTTTATGTTGATGATGATAATGAAGCTAAAACAAATGTTATATTTAGAAAAAATATAGATAATACAATGACATTTAATAATCCTACTAAGTATTTAAGACAAATCTTAGGTGCTCAAGGAATTATTATTAAAGAAAAAATATTTACAGAGGAAGATCAAAATAATGAAGAAGAGAAGATACCAACAAATAGTTCATCTTCTCAAAAGGTTAGTAATGTATCACCAACAACTGTAAATACGAATGTATTTACAGACACTAATAATAATGTTGTTAATACACCTAATCAAAGCCCTGTTCAACCAAATAGAATAAATTTTGAACAAGCTATGCAAGCGAGACAAACTGTAAATAATGTTCGACCTAGTGTAAATCAAAGTGCACAAGTAGGTAGTGGACAAACAATTAATGCTGCTACACTAAATCAAGCAAGAGCACAATTTGTTAACACTCAAAATAGTGTAAATAATTCAAGTTTTAAATTTGATGATGATGTAGATGCGTTATAATTAAGAAGAAAGAGGGAGACATATGGAGTTAGTAATACTTTTAATTATTACCGTATTTGTAATTACATATCGTAAAAATACTGGCGATAATGTATATAAGTTTTTTGCAACTCAAGCTGCAAATGTGTATAACAAGTATGCCCCTTATAGCTTTAAAAAGGTTAGAGAAAAAACTAAAGAGTTAGGTCAAGAATATACTGCTAAGCAATATGCTGCTCAAGTAGCACTTTTTGCTGGTGTTGCTGGTGGTATTACATATATGTATTTTTATAGTATTTTATGGGCTATATTTTATGCAACAGCAGCAGTATTATTTATTCCATATCTAGCTTATTTAAGATGTAATAGAGTATATAAAGAATTTGTTTTTGAACAAATTCAAATATATACTACAAACGTAATAATGGAGTTTAATACAACTCAATCATTTGTTAAATCATTAGAAGGTGTTAGAGATTCTGGTATTTTAGAAGATCCTGTTCTTTCTGATGTAAAAATAATGATTGATATGAGTTATGAAAATGGATCTATTGATGATTCTATAAACTACTTTAATCAAAAGTATCCATATTATATGGTTAAAAATATGCACCAATTATTTTTACAAATAACTAAGGAAGGTGCAAGAGATTCAGGTGAAGCACTTGAAAATATGTCAATGGATATAGATGCCTTAGTTGAAGGTGTTTATAGAGATCAAATGGATAGACGTAATTTTCATAAAAGATTTATTACATTTGGTATGGTTTTATACTTATTAGTAATGGTAATGCAGTTCTTACTTGGAACTGAAAACTATATTGAATTAATTGAAATATGGTATGTTAAATTTATACTTCATGGAATCATTTTAATTAATACATATTTCTTACTTGATGGTGAGAAATATTATAATGGCGAATTGGGGGTGGAATAATATGTATTTTGAAATTATTCTCCTTGGAGCTATTATATTATTCATTATGGCTAGAAATGGTAATGTATCTACATCTAGCTTTATTGAAGATAATGAAATTTTCTTTAGGAAATTTAAAGAAGATGATTGGGATTTTTATGTTAAAGCAAGATTTGGTGATTCTGTAAATCCTAATGTATTATTTAATAGAAGAATTAGAAATGGTGCACTAGTTGCTGGTATAGTTTTATGCTTCTTTATAGCAGAAATAAATTATGTACGTATTATATTTGCTTTATTAGTAGGTATAGTAGTATTTAAATTAGACTATACAAAATATAAAAATTATTACAAAAGACATTTGTCAGAAATAGATGAAATGCTTCCACACTATTTAAAAAGTTTGGAAATATTAATACAACACTATACTGTTCCAGTTGCTATGGGTAAATCAATGAATGATGCACCTGAAATATTTAGAGATGGGTTGCAACAGTTAGTTAATGAAATTAATGCTGGTAATGATACTATTAATCCTTATATGGATTTTGCAAAAGCTTATCCTGTACGTGATTCTATGCGTATGATGAGACTTTTATATCGTTTATCTTTAGGTAGACAAGAAAGAAAACAAGAACAATTACTTGCTTTTTCAAGATCTATTTCTTCACTACAACAAAAAGCTCGTGAAACTAAATATAAAAATAGACTTGAAAAAATGGAAGGTAAAACAATGCACATGCTTGTTGCAACAGGTATTGGTGTTATGATTTTACTAGTTCTAGCAGTAATTAGAATGATGAATATTTAATCTCAAGATGTTATCTTGAGATTTTTATTTACAGATAAGTATAAAGAAATATATATTTTGTTGATATTTTAATTTAAAAAAGTTATAATAATTTTAAGAATATAGAAATATTTTAAGGAGGAATTTTATAATATGAAAGAAGCTACTGGAGAATTAAATATGACAGTTGTTACTGTTGTTGCTATAGCAGCTGTAGGAGCATTTTTCTATTTAGCTATATGGCCTAGAATTAAATCTAGTATTACAAAATCTACTGATTGTGCACAAGCTGTTTGTCAATCATGTACAACAGATGCTGCTGGAAATAGAACATGTAACCAATGTAAAAATTCTGATGGAGATGACATCGGAACTTGTGTTTACAAAGATTCAAACAAATCAGCTCAAGACTAGTATTTAAATTTAAAAGGGTTTGATAGAAAGTGAAAGAAGCTACTGGTGAATTAAACATGACAGTTATTATAGTAATAACGATAGGTGCACTATCGGCTTTTTTCTTTTCTGTAATTTGGCCTAAATTAAATAGTAATTTAAAACAAAATGCTAGTTGTAGTGATGCTGTTTGTAAATGTACAACACCATACTGTACAGGTAGTGGTGAGTGTCATGAAAAAGCCAAAAATGGTAATAGATGTAAAATGGTTAATTGCACAGTAAAAGTAGGTAACGAAAAGAAATCTATTGTGTGCCCATTTAAAGGATAGAGTGGTGAAGGAATATGAAGGAAGCGATTGGTAGTACTTGGTTATTTCAAATTGTTATTATTTTCATAATTCTCTTTGCTGGATATATGTGTTTATCCATAAACCATTCTAAAGCATTTGCAGTTAAAGATGATATTATTGAAATAATAGAAAGAAATAATGGAGTTTCTCTTGATGATAACATGGTTTCATCTTCAACTTCAAAAGAAATAGCGAGTAAATTGATGGATTCCGGTTATAGAACTAACGGGAATTGTTCATCACTTTCTAGTGATTCTGATAAGGGTAGTTGGGTTGGTTTCAATAGAGAAGGTAAAGTAGATAATAATCATGCAACTTTTTGTATAAGAAAAGTAAATGTGTCTGGTGCAGTTCAAGTTAGTAATGAACTTCCAACTACAGTTTATTATCAAGTTGCAGTATTCTATCAACTTGATTTACCTGTTTTAAATCATATAATGTCATTTTCTGTAAAAGGTGATACAAGATTAATATATAATCCAAGCGAAAATTAAAGTAATAAAGAAGGAGTTGAATAAAAATGCGTGAATCAATTGCAAGTACATGGGTATATCAATTAGTCATCATATTTATACTAATTTTTGTTAGTTTTTTAACTCTTTCACTTACTTATTCAAAAGCTTTTAAAAATAAAAATGAATTATTAAATATAATTGAAAAACATGAAGGTGTAACTGTTGATACAATAGGAGTTATAAACAATTATTTAGTAGCTAATGGATATAAAGCAACAAATAAATGTCCACAAAATGATGGTTACGCTTGGTATGGTGTTAGTGATATATATTCTGAAAATATTACTTTTGAAAATTCTGTTGCAGGAAGAAAATATTATTACTGCATTAGAAGACAAAAAAGCAAAGCATCAGGTAATAAAGTATATTATGAATTAAAAGTGTTTTTTAGATTTAACCTTCCTATAGTAGAAAATATAGGAACATTTACTGTAGATGGAACTACATCAGATATATTTGAAACAAAAGACTTGTTCTATAATGCTAGAACAAAATAATTGATAGAAAGAAGTGAATATAAATGAATGTTATTGTAAGTAATAAAAATGAAGAAATATTATCTAATTTAGACATTGATTTAATTAAAAGTATAAGTGGAGAATTTACACCTGAAGAAATAGCTGCACAATTTCCATCTAATTTCTATTTTAATAAAATGGTATTAGATATAACAGCTATTAAAAATTATACTAATATAAATATAATTCAAGAGTTATCATTACTTCTTGATATGTCTAAAGTAGTATTATTCTTAGATGATTCTGAAATAGTTAATTCACCAACTTATCTATCACAACTTGTTTCAATGGGAATATACAACTTTGCTAAAACAACTGATGCTGTTAAATTTTTAATAGATAATCCTAATACATATAAAGATGTTGCAAGTTATCATCAACTTAATAATGTTGCACCATCTAATTATCAATCTAGTGTAAATAGTGTAGATACAGTTGAAGATTCTAGACTTAGAGTAATAGGATTTAAAAATATAACTGATGGTGCTGGAGCATCAACACTTGTATTTATGTTAAAAAAACAATTAGAAAAATTATATGGTGTTATTGCTGTTGAAGTTAATAAACATGATTTTATATATTTAAATGATAGAAGTTTACAATCAACAGATGATTTAGCATCATTTGTAAATAGTAATCAAAAAAGTGAAGTAATACTTGTTGATTTAAATGATGCTAACGGAGAAGATATCTGTACTGATATAATTTATTTAATTGAACCAGGATTAATTCAATTAAATAAATTAATTAGAAAAGATTCCACAGTATTTGAAAGATTAAAAGGTAAAAAGATTGTATTAAATAGATCTGTTCTAACAAGTAAAGATGTTTCTGATTTTGAATCTGAAAGTAATAGTAAAATATTCTTTAATATTCCTAATTTAGATGATAAAAAAGAATATCATAAAGTATTAGAAGATTTCTTAATAGAACTTGATTTCCATAGATTTAAACCTACTGGAGAATCTAAAAGTAAAAATATATTTAGTATATTTAAATAAGACATATTGTAAATATGTCTTTTTTAATGTATAAACGTAAAAATATCGTGTATATTTTTTTGACTTATAAGATTAATATATATATAATATATATGTATAGTAGAAGGATTTGATAGTATGATATATAACGTTGATCAACAAAAACTTGATAAAAAAATACAAGAAATAATGGATAACTTAAATAAGAAAGATGAAGAAATAAGTAAAGAAATTCAAGTTGACATTATTGAAGCTATGGATATAATTTGTGCTAATTTAGAAGAAAATAAATCAAGTATAGATCAAGATATAAAAATGCTTGAAACAATAAAAGGTGGATTAGCCAATAAAAAGATAAAGGAAATTCAAAGTCTTGCAAGAGTATATAATATTCCTAGAAGAAGTAAAATGAATAAAAAAGCCTTACTTGAAGCTGTTAATAACGTAATTGATAAAAAAATATCTGGTTATAAAGAACAACAAGCAAAAGATGTTGTTGAAGCAAATAAAAAATTTGTTGGTATTAACAGTTTTGTAAAAGTATCTATGGATCAAGTATCAAATAAACTATCTAATCCTGATGGTTTATCAAAAGAAGATAGAGAAGCTTATGCATCACTATATGATGCTTTAAAAGAAGTAAAAGATGAAATATCATCTTATACAAAAATTGTTAAAGATAATAAAGAGATACCACAAATTATTGAAAGTTTAGAAGATAATATTGCAAGTATAGATGAACAAGTAGAATGGGCAGAGGAAGAAATAAATAAAACTGAAGATGCGTATGAAAAACTACTTCTTACAAATAATATTATTGGACTTAAAGCGACTAGAGAAGCTAATAAAAATAGTTTAAAAGATTATCAAAGTAAATATAATTCAGTTATTAACAATAATTCACTATTTAATAGTGCAATTGATACAAGAAAAAGATTTGTTGATAAGCTATTAAATATTAAGAATATAGTTAAAGATAATGACTTTGAAAATGATGTAAATTTAGATAATCTTGACACTTGTATAGCATTTATTGATTTATCTTATGATAAAGCTGTTAAGAAAGAACGAAACTTAATAGAAATGCTTGATGAATTTGGTATGAAAAGATCAAGCGGTAATGCTAAAGAGGTTGTTGCTATTAAAAGATTCTTCCATGAAGAACCTAAAGTAGAAGAGACTAAGGATGAAAATGAAGTATTTGCTCAAAAGATAGAAGAGAAATTAGAAGAAGAACCTATTGAAAATACTATTGATGAGAATTCTAATGAATTAGGCTCTAGTTCTGATTCAGAATTGGAAATATCTGATGATCCTAACTTATTTGTTAATGATAGTATGTTAAAAACATATGGTGGAAGTAATTTAGTTGAAGATAATACTAACTATAAAGACTTATTAATTCCTACTGAAGAAGAAAATGCACCAGTTATAACTGAGGAAGATGTTACATTAGATGTTTTACCAGATGAAACTCAAAGTGAAGCAGTTCAAGATACTCCTTCTGAAGAAGCTATAGAAGATAAACAAGAAGAAGAAAAAACTGATGAAGAATCAGTTCAAGAAGTTGAACCTGTAGAAGAGCAAAATACTACTAATACTGAAAATGAGATTCAACCATTAGAAGAAAGTAAGCAAACAAGTGGATATATTCAACCTAAGTTTATGGGAACTAAGCCAGGTGATGAATCAGGAGTTCCACAACCACTTCCAGTATATGATGAATTAAAACAACAAGAGTTTATGGAAGAAATGGGTTATGTAAAACCTATAATGGATAAATCTGATATCAAAATTTCAGATGGTGAAATTAAGAAGAAAGTTACAGAAAAAGTTAATTTATCACCAATCGAATTTATTAAACATAAAGCTAAAGCATTAAAAAATGCAATTAGTAGAAGAAATGCATCTGTTTCTTATGGAACACTTGTTACAGAAGAAATGCAAAATAATGTAGGTCCAGAAAGAGGTCAAAGAATATGAAAAAGGGAATGAAGGTAACACTAGAAGATGGAACAAATATTGTTCTTGTAGATTCAGTTAGTCATAATGGAGAAAAATTCTTTGCTGCTGTACCTGAAGAAGATAGTGATGAATTATTCTTTTATAAACAAACTGAAGACGGTGAAGGACTTATAGAAATAACAGAAAAAGAAAATGAAGATGTAATCAATGCATTACAAAATCATATAATAGCTACATTTGATGTAGATGCATAAGTATAATATTAGGTGTTTAAGCACCTAATATTTTTACTTATTGTTTACCTCTAAATTATATTTACTAATTGACTTTTACACTAATATAATTTAAATTTATATATAGAATAGGAGATAAGAAAGTGATGAATGAATATCTAGAGACAATTAAAAATATTCAATCTAATTATGATTCATTTTTAAATTCTATTATTAACAAAGTTAATAAAGAATTTATTCCTGAAGTTGAAAATAATTGGGCATCACCAGAAGCTTATAGTTTTTTTAATGGTTCATTTACTAATTACATAAATAAAATATATTCTTTGTTTAATGTGATGATATCATCAGTAAATGCATCTATTAATAGTATTGCAACAGAAAATGCTGTCTTATCTCATAGTGAATCAAAACTTGTTGGAGTAGAACAAATATATTTTCCTGCATCACCAATAAATACAAGTAATATAAAAGAATCTATTGATAATGTTAAGAAAATAGATGTTGATAAAGCATCCCCAATGCTTGGCATTATTAAAAAGATATATGATAATGGAGATTCTGCTATTACAGGAATAAAAGATGCTGTATCAAATGCATCATTTATTAATGATCTAAATTTAGAATACATAAACAATCAAATTAATTTCTTTAGAAATAAATTTGCCTTTACAATTTCTAACATGTTAAATGAAACAAAAGCAGCAATGCATGAAACTATTTCTAATACTAATAAAGAACCTGTTAATACAATACAATCAGATAATGAAACAGCTCAAAGAGCTGCTTAAAATATAAATAATGTAAAGATATCAAACTTTACATTATTTTCTTGACTATTATATACAATTAAAGTAAAATAAACATATAAGAAAAGGAGATGTTTTAAATGTTAGCACTTGAATTTTGTACAAAATCTGCTGGCTTATGGGCACTAGTTGGTAAAATATTATTCGTATTTAAAATCGTAATACCATTACTTCTTATTATTTTTGGTATGATTGATTTAGGAAAGGCTGTAATTTCTTCTGATGAAAAAGAAATTAAAAATGCAACTACTTCTATAATGAGAAGATTAATTGCTGCTGTAGTTATTTTCTTTATACCAACAATCGTAGGTGCTGTATTTGGTTTAATTGATAATTTCAATAATGATAAAGACACTGCAGACTATGATATTTGTGAAGCTTGTATTACTAAACCAAATGGTGACGTATGTAAAGCTGCAAATAAATAATAAAATATTGTTAAAAAATCAACAAAAAAACGATAGAAATATCGTTTTTTTTATTTCATTTTTAATTATATTTTGATATAATTTTGTTATAAGTGTAGGTGTAATTTTTGTATGAAAAAATTTAAATATATTTTATTCTTTTTTGTAGCGTTTTTAACATTCAAATCTGGTGTTTTTGCGTTACCTAACGGATGTAGTAAAGATGCCATAGCTAATTTCAATTCTCAGGTTGTTCATCGTAAAGATTTAACTGGTTTATCCTTAATATGCGATTATGATAAACACTCAACCTATGGAAATTATTATTCAGGAGAACATATTGAAATTTGGCAAAATACATCATACGATTCTGGAGGACGACCTATTTTCTATGTTTTTAATGTAACTTTCAGCCAGACAACGAATAATGAGTATAAACTTCTTTATTGTTCATATGATGATGGTGCAAATTTAGAAGTTCATACGCCTGTTTATACAACTGAATCTGGAAATACTTATGAAGAAGGATTCACATATATTGATAAAGGTGTGGTTACAGATGTTGTTGAGGATGGAATTTATTGGGATGACCATAAAGGAGATTTACATAAAAGTTTAGTATCAAGCAATGGTACTTTTGGTGTTTGTCCATACTGGTTTGGAACACATACTGATTCAACTTTGGGATATAAAGCTATAGCATACTCATATAATTCTGATTACCACATTCAAGAAGGAGACGCTGCTGGTATAAATTTCGGAAAATGTACAAGCACTGATGTAACACACAAAGCTGTTGCAGAAGATGTTGTTACAGATAAAAAAAATCAGATGAAAACTGATACTACATCTCAAGTTACTGATGATGTTAAAGCAGCACTTGATTCTAATACAGATTATGAGGATACACTTAGAAACTATGAGAGTAATCTATGTAAAACTGATGGTGTTCTAAAGATTTTTAGAGGACTTAAAATTGTTGTTACTATCGCAAAAATTCTTGTTCCTTTAATAATAATTATTATTGGAGCTGTTAACTTTTCTAAAGCAGCCCTTGATGATAATGCGGATGCATTAAATAAAAATATAAAACTATTGGTTAAGCAAATTATTATTGGTATAGTTATATTCTTTATTCCAACAATAGTCACAATATTTATAGGGTTTATTGATGACAAGTTTTTTGAAGATTCATCAATTAGTAATTGTATAACATGTTTTAGTGGAAGCAAAAGTGAATGTGATGAGGCGATATCTTTTTATGAAGTATATAGATATAAGCTTGTTGATCCTGATGACTTAACTCAAGATGAAGCTGACATGATAGCTGACTGGTATAAAAATCATGATCAGGAACTCACACTTATGATGGATGATTTAGTAGAAAAACAAAAGAGTAACAGATAGAAGGAGGTACATCATGAAAAAAATATTTCTAACATTTGTATTATTCATTGGTTTAATGATGTTTACAGTTAAAGCTAACGCTATGACTGCTATCTGTTATTATGGTAGCAATCCTGATAGTTTTGATGAAAAAGATGGCGTTGCTGTTATGTATATGGATGGCTTTAATAGAAAAGTATTCTTCAACTTTTCTGGTCTTGGGATATCAGATAGAATTACATTATTAATGAACACTGATAATTCTTTTACTGATACTTTTGGTATAGCAACAGCTTTAGGTGTTCCACCTGTTGTTAACCAAATTGAAAGAATGAATCAAGCTTTAACTAGAATTAATTATATTTCTACATTAAAGAAAGATGGAATTTTTGTTAGACTTGATCCACTTCCTTCTGATATGACAAAGGTAAAAAAACATAATGGCATATTATACGTTAATGGTTACTTTGAAAGCGATAACATTGATGGATGGGATTCTAAATTAACGGTTAAATTCGGAAGTGAAATTGAAAGTAATGACTCAGCAAGTAATTATAGAAAATTCGCTCAAGAACTAGTTTGCCCAGATGTTATTTACATGGATAATGATAGCCCACTTCAACCTGAAAAACCTGATATGACATTCTCATATGATCCTACACAATACCAAAATGGAAGTCTATGGGAACAAATAAAGTCTGGTGAATGGATGCATAGTATTGTTAACTGGGCAGGTAACAATAAAGTATACTATAAAAAACAAGATTTAGTTGCAGATAATTATCGAAATTCAACAATGATGTCTACATTAAAACAAGTTAATGAAATGGCTGAAAAAGGCACTTGTACATATTTTAAACAAGATAATATTGCTAATTATAAAAGGCTAATTAACGCATTCAATTTTAATTTATGTTACAACAATAGTGAAACAGGTGCTATTTCAGAAAACTGCGCTACATTAACAGAAGTTGAAAAACATAATTTAGCAAAAACATTAGGAAAAAATGATGATTTTAATTTCTATGGTGCTGCTGAAAAAATTATAGAGCATGAGTCATCAATTCAGACATGCCATGCTAATCAAAATCAAGATTCAGTAACAGGTGAAGAACTTGTTAAAGCAGCAAAAAACTTTAAGAAATATTACGATGGTAAAGTAACAATTGCTGGTAATGATGTTAAGGATTGTAAAAGTATTTTAGGTGATGCTTCAAATGTTAATTCACCAGCATTTTACTTAACAAATATATTAAAAATCATGAGATTTGTTGGAATTGTTTTGGCAATAGTTCTCACAACTATGGATGCCGTTAAAGTAATTTCGACTAGTGATGCTGATGGAATTTCTAAGTTGATTAAAACTGGTTCAATCAGACTTATATTTGCAGGATTGTTATTCTTTGGTTTAACAATTGTTAATTTATTATTAGATATATTCCATATAGCATCTGATTGTGGAATTAATTAGAAAGGAGATTGATTTATGAGCATATTCAATATGGATTATGTTCGAGCTTTTTATCAAATATGTTTATCAATAGATGTTCTGTTGTATAAACTTATTGGTAGTGCTTTTCAAATATTTAATATATTATCAGAAGCTCGTTTATTTAGTTCAGAAACGATAGGTAGATTTACATCACGTGTATATTTAATAGTTAGTGTTGTAATGTTATTTATACTTGCTTATTCGTTCTTAACAGTAATTATTAATCCAGATAACATGACTAAGGGTAATTCATCTCCTGGAAAAATAGTTAAAAACATATTAGTAGCTTTAGTAGTATTGGTATTTACACCTACAGCGTTTAATTATGCTTATGGTTTTCAAACAAGTTTAATAAAAAATAATGTTGTAGGTAAAATTGTAATTGGAGCTGAAAAATCCGATGACATATATGCAATGTCAGGTGAGTTTGCAACTACTGTATTTACCGGTTCTTATTATTTAGCTGAGGTACACTCTGAAGAAGCGGAACTTTATTATGATACAGCTGTAATGTCTTCAAAACTTGAAAATAATATTGGAGCTTTTGTTGATACAATACCTTATGTTCAAACTGGCGATATTGAGTATAACTATGTTATTAGTACGATTGTTGGAGCTTTTGTTTTATATATTTTAGTAGCATTTGTGTTTGACCTTGGATTAAGGGCGGTTAAACTCGCTTTCTTAGAACTCTTTGCACCTGTTCCAGCACTTTTATATATGATACCTGGAAAAGAAAAGTCTTTAAACACATGGTTTAAAGATACACTTCAAACTTTCTTTGAAGTGTTTGTAAGAATTGGTGTTCTATTCTTCTGCATATATCTTATCGCTGAAGTTGATAGATCAATTGATAATATATTAGGATTTAATCAAGTATCAGGATTTATGGTAAGAAATATTTGTAGAATATTTGTTATTATTGGTATCTTGTTGTTTGCTAAACAAGCACCACAACTTATTTGCGATATTTTGGGAATTAAGAACGAAGGTGCATTATTAAGTCTTAGAAAGAGACTTAATGATACCAAAGATGCAATTAAAGGAGTTGCTGCCCCTGTTGCAGGCGCTGTTAATAGAATTGGTGGTGCCGTTGGTGGTGTTGTTGCAGCTCGAAAAGCATATAGAGAAGGATTAAAAGCTGGTAACAAAGATTCAAGATTAAAAAGTGGGTTAGCATCTTTTCATGGTTTAAGAAACGGGTTTAATGGTGGTTTAAGAAACATTGGAGCTGCATATAACTACGAAATGGAAACTCAAAGATCATATGCACTTGATAAAAATGAAGACACATTTACACAGGTAAAAAATGCATCAAAAGATATGTTACGTGATAACTTTGGCTTCCAAACAAGATATGAAGATTATAAAAGACAAGTTCAAATTAAACGTGATAATGAACTTTCATCTCATAGGGAATATGTTACTGCTGCAGAAAACGCAATGAATGAGAAACGACAGAAAATTGATGAGAAGTTTGATGCATCAATTAACGATAATGGAGAGGCGTTTAATGCTGCTAATGAGTATAAAACTGCTGTTAGAGATGAAACTTTAAAAGAGGACAACAAAGTTTATACTACAAATGAAGAAAGACTTAGTTATCTTGAAAAAAATGGTAATGCAGAGGAACAAGCTTATGCAAGAACTGCACGTGCCGTCTTTACAAGAGATGGACAGTTAAATGATTCTAGTAATAACTATGGTCTTGAACAACTTTTAAAGGATATAACACGAAAAAATGAAGACGGTTCATATTATTACACGAATGAAGAACAAATTGCGTTAACAAATTATTATAAATCTTCTCAGGACTATAATGATACTGAGTATCTTAAAAAATGGGATGATGTTACTTCAACTATTAAGCTTAAACATAATAATTTAACTCTTGCATCTCAAAAAGGTGAAGCAGGTGTTATTACAAGATATAATGAAAAAACTGGACAATTCGAAAAGAATGATGATTTAAAGACACAAATTCAAGATTTCTTAAAAGATCCTGCTAAAATGTTGAAACTTAAGAAAGAGTTTGGAATTAAAACTGATGAAGCTAAATTAGCAAAAGATGTTAGAATGAAAAATGAACCTATTGAATTTGAAATTCATGGAGAGACAATTAAATCTAATATGTATGATATCGATATAAATGTTAAACGTGAAAAAGAGAAGATGGAAAAAATTAATAAAGATACAGAACGTATACTTGAAGCATATAAAGACCAAGAACAATTATATGAATTAAAGAAACAACGTAATAATGCGGCGCCTAAATATAAAAGTAAAGGTAATGGAAATTAATATGGGAGGAATAAAAAGTGGAAGATAGTTATTTAATCCCGGCAAATTCAAAAAAATCAATGTTAATACTTGGATATTTTACCCCTGTTGATTTATTTATATTTGCCATGGGTATTGTATTTAGTTTAATTATGTTAGTTACGGTTAATACTAATAAGTTGTATATAATGATTTTAATAATTTCCCCTGCATTAATATCAGCTTTCTGTTGTTTACCAATACCTAATTATCATAATGTTTTACAGTTAATAACTAATGTATATGATTTCTTTACAAAAAGAAGAAGATACTATTGGAAAGGTTGGTGTGTATCTAGTGGCGACAATGAAAAATAATGCAAAAATAGGTTCTAAATTTTCTGAAGATTGGTTACCAGTTAAACAAATAGTTAATGGTATGATTCAAACAGATAATGGAGAATTTGTTACTGGTGTTAAAGTAATGCCTAAAAATATATTTATGATGGAAAAGTCACAACAAGATAGCACAATTTATAATCTAAGAAATTTTTATAATATGATAGATTATGAATTTTGGTTAATTGTTGCTGATAGACCTGTTGATATAAATGTATATTTAGCAAACCTACAACTTTTATATAATAAAACACCAGATAGTAATACTAGAAAATTAATAATGCAAGACATAAACAAAGCAAATAGCTTTATGTCTGCTCAATATAATGTTGTTGATACAGAATACTACATATTGTTTAAGGAAAAGAAACAAGAATTATTACAAAAGAAATTACATTCACTAATAAGTGGTTTAGCTGGTTGTGGACTTAATAGTGTACAAACATCTAACGATGATTTAAGAATGCTTTTAGATAACTTCTTAAATGGTGGAAATGTAACTACGTTTGGGACGGTGATGGCATAATGGCACTTAAAGCAGAAGTTGCCCCAAAGGGTATGGATTTTAAACCAACTGAATTCATGATTAGTGGAAAATATGCCACAATCATGACTGTTGTATCTTTTCCAAAACAAGTAGGTGTAGGTTATTTATCTGATATAACTTCAGTGTCTGGAGTTAAAGCAGTAATTAAACATATACCAATTCAATTTTCAACAATGCAAAAAATGATTAATAAAGAAATTGCAGATTTAAAAACTAAGTATCAAACCGAAAGAGATAATACAATGCAAGAAAGATATCGTTTAGATATCGAATCTTTACAATCATTTGTATCAATGCTTGCAGCAACTCAATCAAGAATATTTGATTTCCAACTTCATTTAATGATTACTGCTGATAATAAAGAAGATCTTGAAATGAAGAAGATGCAAGTAAGAGGATATTTAGATGCGATGGGAATGAGAGCTATATCAATGATGTTTGAACAAGAAAAAGTTCTTAAATCAATTATTCCTATATTCCCAAAACAAGATGTTGAAGATAGAATAGGTACACCAATTCCATCTCCAACAGTTGCTGCAATGTATCCATTTATATTTGATAGTATAAAAGATCCTGGAGAATCTTGTTTATTTGGTATTGATTTCTCAGGTGGTGTTGTCCTATTTAATCAATTCTTATATCAAATTAAGAAAGAACATAATAGAAATAATGCTAACATGATTATGTTAGGTACTTCTGGTTCAGGTAAATCTACAGCTGCTAAGATTCTTCTTAGAACACATCTAAGAAATGGATGTAAACTTGTTTGTATTGATCCAGAGGGTGAACTTGAAGAAATGTCTAAGAACTTTGGTGGAGACTTCATTAGTCTTGGTAAGGGTGGACAATTTGGTATGATCAACCCACTAGAAGTTGTTGTTGATGCTGATGAAGAAGACATTGCTCAAGGACTGGGATATACAATTTTAACTAGAACACTTCAAGAATTAAAAGCATTCATGAAGTATTATTCTCCATCAATTGAAGAAGATGTACTTGCAATGTTTAGTGAAGTTGTTCAAGATACATATAAGCGTTATAAAATTGATTTTGATACTGATTTTACACAATTAACAGCAAATGATTTTCCAACATTTGATGACGTTTATGCAACAATTAAAGGTAAACTTTTATCAATGCCTGATCAATCACATGAAAAAGATGTTATGGAAAGATTAGAGCTTAAGATTAGACCTTTAGTTAAAGAATTAAGATATTATTTCACAGGTCACACTTCATTAAGTATTGAAAGTGATTTTATCACATTCAATATTAGAGAAATTATTAACAGTGATGAAAATATCAAAAATGCATTATTCTTCAACGTACTTAAGTATGCATGGGGATTATGTTTAGAAAAAGATGTTAACACTGTACTATATGTCGATGAAGCACACGTTCTATTATCAAGTCATAATGAGTTAGGTGCTGAGTTCTTAGCACAAATTCAAAGACGTAGTAGAAAATATAATACAGGTACAATAATTATTACACAACAACCAACAGACTTTGCAGCACCAAATATGATAATGCATGGTAAAGCAATATTCGATAATGCTTCTTACTATTTAGTAATGGGCTTAAAGAAACAAGCTGTTGAAGATTTAGCACAATTAATAGACCTTAATGAGAATGAAAAAGAAGGTATTAAATTCTATAACCAAGGTGAAGGATTATTCGTTTGTGGTTCTAGAAGAATGAGAATAAGTGTAGTTGCTACACAAGAAGAACTTGATTCATTTGGATCAGGTGGAGGACTTTAATAGTTAAAAAAATATAATTGTTTAATCATGGAATTTTCTGTTTTACTTAACAAAAACACTTTAGAAAAAGATTCCATGATTTTGCAGTTTAAAAAAGGAAGTAGGTGATGATATGACAGGCGAAGAAAGACAAAAAGACTTTCAAAAAGTTGTTAAAATGGCTCAAGATAGAATTATAGATTTTCTTGAAGACTATTCTGATAGTGAAACTCTAAAAAAAGCTAGAGCTGCTTTTGCAAAGTATCCTGTTGTATTGTCTGATACTTCTAACTCAAAAAACGAAATAACTGGTAAATCTGACGTTTCAGCAGGCGCTGCTGGACACGATAAGATAACAATAGATGGAAGTCAATTTGTTTCATCATCAACTAATAATCACCATGAACTTGATGATTTGATGGGGACTATAATTCATGAATATGCTCATGAATTTCGAAGAGATAGTGGAGCAAATTACCAAAAATCTTTTGAAGAATCTGCAGCAAGTGTTTTTGCAGAAATGTGTATAAATCATGCTAATGCAAAAAGCATAGGCTCAGCTGCAGAACTTTTTCAATCTACAGATATTTTTGATTATAGATATAGTCAAAACGAACTTAGAGCAATTTTATATGTTTTAAAAAAACATAATTTAGATGTTACCTTATTAACTAAGTATGTTTTTGGTGATGAACTTGATTTTGTAAAGAAATGTTGTGAATTATTTGGTGATGAATTTCAAGTTTATTTTAATGAAGCAACTGGAAAACAAACATTTAATAAAGATACAAGTAAATCTCAAGAAATGCTTGATAAAATGTTTAAGGATTATATATCTGAAAATAAACTAAGTTATGAAGATTATTACGCAAAGAAAAATGCTACAACTAATCTTTATGCACCTGCTAGTTCTGTAATTGCTAAAGGAATAGCAGAATCAGGTGACAAAGTACTTTTAAATAGTGAGAAAAATCTTTATCAAGATTTTGCTTATGAAAATAGAGTAAATAATGAGAGTGTAAATAACTATAATTCTGATATTCGAAGTGCGATTATCAAAAATATAGATTCCAAATATACCTTAAAGGGAAAAAATAATGATCAAATATATGATACATTAATGGATTTATGTACTGATTATAATACTTATAGAAACAGATCTGATGATGAAGCTAGAATTTTTACATCTGAAATTAAAAAGCGTATACCTAATATTGATGAGTTAAGTGTAAACTTTAGAACATCAAGAGTAAATGGTGTTAGAACAGAATTTTTAGCTGGTATTCCATCAGCAGAGATTACCTATAATGTTATTGGACAGAGACTAAGAACATATGCTCCTGGATCTGTTAATGTAAGAGTTGGTGGTACTACAACAACATCTGTTAATCGACCTGTTGGAGCTACTATTAGACAAACAGTTAGTGCTCCAGTAGGTGGAACTACAACAGCTAGAGTAAATGTAAGTACAGAGACAACATCAACTTCTAATGTTAATGTTACAACTGTTAACGAAAGAGAAACAGTTACATCAACTCCACATACTACTGTTGCAGAGTCTGTTAGTAGTAATCAATATGATGTTAATCAACCTAATACAGTCGCTGGTGCTGGAACTGTTGTTTCACAACAGCCATCTGCTTCAACTGTGAATCAGGGAAGTGAGCCTGCACAAAGACCATATCAATCTGAAAGAGGAAGGGTAAACCAACCTGAAGAGGGTTCTAATTTCTTTGCTCAGGGAGGTCAAGAGTCAGTTCCTCAAGGTCAAGAAGGTTATACTCAACCTAATAATAATGAAGAGCCTGAACAATCTTATCCACAAGAAGATATGGAACCTCAAGATAATGTTAATCCTGATGAAGATGTACCTTCTGATGATCAAGAATCCGTAAATGATTCAGAACAACCTAATAATGAAACTCAAAATGAGAACGAAAATCCTGAATCAACGGAAGATAAAGATAATACTCCAGAACAAACTGAAGAGCCTTCTACTGGTAGTGGTGAGGATGAAAATAAACTAAAACAACCTGGAGAAGATTCTGCTAAAAATGAAAATAACAATGAAAATCCAAATGAACAATCTGATGATTTTAATGATGCAAACAATAGAAATAACCATAATCAAAGGTTAAACAATAACAATAATACTAATCCTGAGGATCGTGCCAATAATTATAGAAAGAATAGTAACTTCGATAAAAGAAAGCAAAATCCTGTAACTTCAGCTGAAGATGCAAAAAAAACTACGGAAGGTGCTCAAAAAGCAGCCGAGGATTTAAAAAAAGGTAGTGACGCCAAGAAGAATGCAGATGCCGCAAAAAAAGCTGCAGATACCGCTAAAAAAAGTTCTGATGCAGCAAAAAAAGGCGCTGAAACTGCTAAAGCCGCAGAAGCAGCAACTAGTGAAAAAGGTTTAAAAGCTTTCTTTGCTTCTTATCCTTGGGTAGCCGCAATAATAATTGTTGTTATTATAATTATATTAATTATTTTAACTATATTAATTATATTTGAACTGGATAAAGAGTTAAAAAATCAAAATGGTGAAGAAGTTGAAAAAACAAATAATATCACTGAAAAAGAATATATATCTAACAATTATGCTAATTATATTACAATAAGAAATGCAGATGGAACTACTCAAAATGTAAATATAGATGATTACATTGCTGGAGTTTTAGTAAAAGAAGTTGGTGAATTTTCTGATTCCCCAGAACTTTTAAAATCACAAGCTATAGCAGCTAGAACTTATGCACTTTATAAAATGAAAAATGGTGGAAGTATTGGTAATTCTTCTAATGATCAAAATTTTTCTTCAGATCCTGAATTTTTAAAAGACGATTCACCATTCATGATAGCTTCTAGAGAGTCATCTGGTTTAATATTAACATCAAAAAATGATGGTGATAATAAAGCATATTTTTCACAATATGATGCTTTAGCAATAAGCCCAAAATGTGGAGGTAGTGAGGACGACGAATATTTTACTATTTGTCAAAAACAGTTAAAAATACCTGTAAAATGGGCTAAAGAAAACGGTTTAACTGAAGGTTCGTTAAGAATATATAGAACTGCTTTTCATGGTAAAGGTATGAGTCAGTGGGGAGCTTATTACTTAGCAAAAGAAAAAGGTCAATCATATGAACAAATTCTAAATTTTTTCTATGATCAAGCTGATATTAAAACAATAAAGGCTAAACCTATTACAGTTGCTGCAACTCCAACAGAAACTCCTAGCTCAGGAATACTTACTGAACGTATAGATAATTTCTTAAGTAAAAATGGATACTCAGTTACCCAATTTAATGATTTAATATTTAAAAATGTTATGAAAGCTGGTCCAGGTACTGGTGATGCTGTTGCCGCAGTTGCAACAACTTTCCTTGGAACTATGGATTCACAATTTAAAGCTAGAATTCCATATGCATGGGCTGGTGGTCAAGGCCATCCATATAAAAATTCTAGTGGGGAACCACAAGAATTCCCGCAACTATCTTATTATGGTATTAATGAGCATTTTGGTGAAGCTGCATATTATAATGGGTCATGTTATAAGGGAAAATACTGTTATTATGGCTTGGATTGTGCTGGTTTTGTAACTTGGGTATTACATAATGCCGGAATTGATATTCCTGGAGAGATGGGTACATGGGATTACGATGATATGGGAACGTCTATTCCTGTCAAAGAAGTAACTGAAGCCGATCCAGGAGATATTCTACTTTCAAAAGCAAATCATATAATGATAGTTTTAAATTATGATGATTCTACAAAGACATTTAGAATAGCGCATGCATCTGGCTATAAAGAAGGAATGTATATTACTGATTTAACAATTAATCAAGTATATAATTTACATAGTGATTATAAACTTCACAGAATGGCTTCATGGTATGCTTCACATAAAACAGAAAATTTTGCAGAAAAATTTCAAGCAGGAAGGAGAAGATAATGATGAATATGAAAAAGATATTATTATTCTTTTCCTTTTTGATATTATGTGGATGTAAAGCTAACTATTATATAGATTTAGATGACAATTTTAGAGAAGATGTTAAAATTACTTTATCAAATGGTGAAGAATATACTGAAGATATTAAATCTGGATTTGATAATATTTCCTTATTTACTGATGAAAGTGTCGAAGATATTGATGGTTCTTTACCTGATTCAATCGCAAGGTATAATTTTGAATATAACTCAAGTAGCAAAGAAATATTTTCATCTAATAAATTTAATAATGCTAATAGTTTAGCAAGATCATCATTTTTTAATTCTTGTTTTAAAGATGCTAGTTATGATCAAAGATTAATTAGTGCTATACAAACCAGTAATTCATTTACGTGTTTCAATAGATTTCCTAGTTTAACAGAGGTTACTATATCTATTCATACAACAAAAAATGTTGTTGAACATAATGCTGATAATGTAAGTGACAATACTTATACATGGATATTTACTAAAGATAATGTAAGAGTTAAATCTATATATTTTAAATTTAAAAATAATAAAGAATCACAAACAAATAATGGAAATAATAGTGGTTCAAATACTAATTCAAAAAATACAAAAAGTAATTCTAAAAAAGCAAAAACTAATTCAAAGTTGGTACAACTCTTTGTTTTAATACCTTTGTTTTTTGGAGCATTATTTGCTATAATAATTTTTAGACAAAGTAATAAATAACTAATATATATCAAAAGGAGTCAACTATGAAATTTAAAATAGAGAAAAAAGACTTTATTATATTTATATTGTACTCAATACTTCTATTATATTTATGTTGTGTTGCAGTACTTAATTTTACATCACTTGCAAATGATGGGTCTTTTTATGGTTTAATGCCATTTAAAGCCTTCTTTCCTCCATACTTACCTGTAACTATCGGTTTATTTGTAGCTGGAGAAATTTTAGTATTTACTAGTGTATCAGCATATATATTTAATAAAGATAAAAAAGGTGATAAAATTATCAACTTTAAGAAAAAAGAGTCTGATGGTTACGCTCAGTGGGGAGATAAAAAAGAAATTATTAATAGTAAGGGTGTAGAAAAAGTTGATCCTAAAGCAGATACTATAAGAGCTGCTGGTATTACTTTAATTAATAACGGAAAAGAAGTATATGTAGATGATGGTGAAACTCATAACTTAGTTATAGGTTCAACTGGTTCAGGTAAGACTGAAACTATCGTAAAACCAATGGTTAAACTTCTTGCTAAAAATGGTGAATCTATGATTATCACCGATCCAAAAGGTGAAATATATAAAGAAACTGCAGCCCTTTTAAAAGAAAAAGGATATAATGTTATCCTTCTTAACTTTCGTGAACCAGAACATGGTAATTGTTGGAACCCACTAGAAATGCCATATAATTATTTCCATAATGGAAATAAAGATAAAGCACTTGAACTTCTAGATGACGTTGCAATGAATATTTTAAAAGATCCAAATAGTAAAGCAGATCCTTTTTGGGAAGATTCTGCAGCTGACTATTTCTCAGGTTTAACACTTGGTTTATTTATGGATGGATCTCCAAAAGAAGTAAATATATCTTCTGTTAACTATATGAGTGCAATAGGTGAAGAAAGATTTGGACCTAAAACATATTTACAGGATTACTTTACATCAAAAGGAGAAGATTCTAATGCTTATATATTAGCATCTAATACAATTAATGCTCCAACAGATACTAAAGGTTCTATATTATCAACTTTTAGGCAAAAGATAAGAGTATTTTCATCTCGTGATTCACTAAATGAAATGCTTTCATGTAGTGACTTTGATATGAAAAGTATTGGTCGTGAAAAAACTGCAGTGTTCATGACAATACATGATGAAAAGAAAACATATCATGGACTTTTAACAATATTTATTAAACAATGTTATGAAACATTAATAGACGTTGCTCAAGAAAATGGTGGAAAACTTAATTATAGAACAAACTTTATTCTAGATGAATTTGCTAATATGCCACCTCTTAAAGATGTTGATTCAATGGTATCTGCAGCTAGATCAAGAAGAATAAGATTTACATTTATTATTCAAAACTTTTCTCAACTTGAAAGTGTATATACAAAACAAGTTGGTGATACTATTAAAGGTAACTGTGGAAATTTAGTATATCTAATGAGTACTGAAATTACTGCACTTGAAGAAATAAGTAAATTATGTGGTGAAGTAAAAGCTAAAGATAAAGATAAAAGTGCAACAAGACCTCTTATTTCTGTAACTGATTTACAAAAAATGAAAATGTTTGAAATCCTTTTAATAAGACAAAGAGGAAATCCATTTAAAACTAAATTAGTTCCTGATTTTGAAATGGATTGGGGAACTAAATATCCTTTATCTGAATATCCTAATAGAACAGCAAATACAGTTGAATTATTTGATGTTAAAAAATTTGTTACAGAAATGAAACAAAAGCAAATGATGGAAGCTGTTGAAAATGGAGAAGCAATGAGTCCTATTGGTCCATTTGGTCCAAATCCATTTATGGGAGGATCTCCATTTGGAGGTATGGGACATAATCCATTTGCATCCCAAGCTATGCCACAACAAAGACCAAATCCATTTGGTGCTGGTAAGCAAATTGATATCGATGCTATGATGAAAGATATCGATAAGAGATTAAAAGAAATCGATGAAGAAGAAAAACGTGAACAAGAAAAATTAAAACAAAAAACTGTTAAACCAGAATTAACTCATGAAATTATTTCTGAAAAACCAGTTAATAGTTCTAATTTAATTGTTGATGAACCTCTTCCTGATCTTCCAAAAGGAAAGACTGTTAAAGAAGAAAAGGAAAGCAATGACTTTATTTTCTTAGATGATTCAGATGATGAGGATAAAGTTAAAAAAGCACCACTTAACGTTTATAATATGCCTCATGAAGAGGCTAAAAAGCCGTCTTTAAAAGAAACTTTAAAACCTACAACTAATGTTGTTAAAGAAGACGTTAAACCAAAAGTAACTATTGAAGATGAAGTAGAACTTCTAGATGAGAAACCAAAAATAAATGTTGATGCTGATAGCATTATTGTTAATGATAATCTAATATCAGATGATGAATTCTTTGATGATTTCTTCTCAGATAATGAATAAAGAAAATACTTAAAAGTATTTTCTTTTTTTATTACATTAGTTTAGTCAATTAATGCTTACTATTAATAATATATAGTAGGTGTTTTTTATGGATAAAAATATTAAATTAAGTGAGTATAATTTTAGTATGGGAACATTAATTGATGTTCAAGAAAAGAGCGAATATTTAAAAAATAATATTCCTGGTTCTATAAATATTCCTTTTAATGAACTTATATTTAATCACTCTAAATATTTAAATAAAAATAAAACATATTTTATTATATGTAAAGGTGGTCATAAAAGTAAAAGAGCTGCTAACATACTAAGAGTATATGGGTATAATACGTATAATGTAATTAGATAAATAAGTGTATATATTTACCTTTTTTGGTATTCATTAATTACAAAATATTATATAATATATATAGTGATTGAATATGGCATTTATAAGTAATCTTAACAATATATTAAATAATTTTTTAGAGTCAGCTGGTATATGGGGTGGCGTTATTTCGTGTTTATTAATTATGATAGAACCATCACTTCCATTTTTACCAATGTTTTTATTTGTAACAATTAATATATTAGTATTTGGATATGTCCTTGGTTTTATATTATCTTATGTTTTTGCTGTATTAGGTTGTTTAGTATTTTATATAATATATAATAAACTATTAAGTAAAAAAGCATATAAGTTTTATAAAGATAAAAATAAACTTCATTCTCTTGTAAAAAAATATAAAAATATAAAATTAGAAACTTTAACAACAATTATATCTTTACCGTTTACACCAGCATTTATGATAAATTTACTTGCTGCTGTATCAGGTATGCCTTTAAAAAAATATTTAATTGCTGAAATGATTGCAAAAGTATTTATTATTATTTTCTGGGGATTCTTAGGTTTCAATTTAGTTAAATGTTTTGAAAATCCTTTATATTTAATAGTAATAGGTATTACACTTTTATGTGGATATGTAATAAGTAAGATAGTTAATATAAAATATGACTTAGAATAGGAGAATATTTATGCTTTTATATGTAATAGTAGGTTTACTTATATTTAATGTCCTTCTTTTGGTTATTTTATTACTTAGAAATAATGGAAGTAATGATGTAACAGAAAGAATGGGAAGACTTGAAACAAATATAACAAAAGATATAGCGGACTTTAATATTGATTTTTCTAAAGAATTAAGAGAAGATTTTGAAAAATTAAACGAAAAAGTTGAAAATAAACTTAATCGTATTTATGATCAAGTTAATGAAAGATTAGATCAAAACTTTGAAAAAACCAATAAAACATTTAATAATGTTATTGAAAGATTAACAAAAATAGATGAAGCTCAAAAAAAGATAGATTCACTTTCAACAGAAATAGTATCACTACAAAGTGTTTTAACTGATAAGAAAACAAGAGGTACATTTGGTGAAGTTAATCTTCAATATATTTTATCAAGTATATTCGGTGATAATAATTCTGGTATTTATGAAATGCAACATAAATTATCAAATGGATTTATTGCTGATGCGATTTTATATGCACCAAGTCCACTTGGTACAATAGCAATAGATAGTAAATTTCCTCTTGAAAACTATGAAAGAATGACTAATAGACAACTTACTCCTGAAATAAGAAAAGCTGCTGAAAAACAATTTAAAATTGACTTTAAGAAGCATATTGATGCAATTGCTACAAAATATATTTTACCTGGTGAAACAGCATCTGAAGCTATTATGTTTTTACCAGCTGAAGCTATATTTGCTGAAGTAAATGCTTACCATCAAGATCTTTTAAAAGATGCTTATAATAAAAAAGTATGGATTACATCACCAACTACTTTAATGAGTACATTATCAGTTATATCTATGATTCTTAAGAATATGGAAAGAGATAAATATGCAAAAGTAATCCATGATGAACTTAATAGATTAAGCTTAGATTTTTCTAGATATAAAGAAAGATGGGATAAGTTATCAAGAAATATTGATACTGTATCTAAAAGCGTTAAAGAACTTCACACAACAAGTGAAAAAATTACAAAACGTTTTGATTCAATAAATAAAGTTGATGTTAAAACAATAGCTTCTTCATCAATTATAAATGATGAAGATGAAGATGTTTTAGAAATCGAAGAGTAATCAAGAAATGTACTTATAGTATATTAAAATTATTAAAATGAGAAATATCAAAATGATATTTCTTTTTTTAATATTTATATTATTATTAAGTTCCATATAAAAACTAATTAATATTAATATAATAAAACCTATAAGTGATTTAGTGCTATATATAAATATATTTATTCTAAAAAATAAGGTTATATATATAACTAATGTACTTATATATAGATAGTTAATTTGATTATTTTTATAATATAAATTATATATATATAAACTTGAAACAGGTAGTAATAAATATGTTATAAATAATAGTTTTTTATTATATAAACTATTTTTAAATATATATAATATTAATGATATAAATATACTTAAAATCAATATAAAAGGATTGTTTTTAATAATAAATATTTTTAATGTATCTAGAAAAATAAATATAATTATATTTTTATTTGGTTTAATTTTATATTTAATTATTTTATATATATTACATAAAATAATACCTATAAATATTCCTAAAAATAAAAGCTTATTATTAGTATAAAAAAACAATAAATTAATAATATATATAATGTTATCTAGATTTAACACTTTAATAAAATTACTAATTATAAAATAATAAAAAATGTAAACAAGCAATATAATCACCTAATTAAATATAATTAGTTAAGGAGGTTTTATGCTTAAGATTATATATAAATTAACGACAATTATTTTTACATCCTTTATTATTTTTGTTTTTATGATAAATTTTAATTTTATTTCTTTTAAAGTAAATATATTTTTAAGAATATATTACTCAATAAAAATTAATTTAATTTATTTTATATTCTATTTTATATACTTATATTTTTATATTAGATATTTTTATTTTAAAAAAAGGTATTTTAATAAAACAAAGAGAATATAATATTAAAAATATATTATTGGAGAACTATATATATGAGAAAAATAATATTAGTTTTAGTTTTTTCATTTATTATTTGTGGCTGTGTAAAAAGACTTAGTCCTGAAGATATTGTAAGAAATTATCTTAATTCATATCAAAAACTTGATGAAGGTGTTATTAGTGAAATAAATAAAGTAGTTGATAATAATTCTGAATTTAATGATGCTCATAAAGTACTTTATAAAAAAATACTAATAAGACAATATCAGTCTTTAAAATACGATATCATATCTGCAAATATTGATCATGAATATGCTATTGTTAAAGTTAATGTAATTGTTCATGATCTTATAAAAGCACAGAAAGAAGCTCAAAATAACTTAATAGATAATTTATCAAATTTTTATGATGAAAATAATCATTTTGATAATGATAAATATTTATTATCTAAACTTGAATATATGGAAAAAAGTAAAGTATTAACTGATTATGATATTGATTTTGTTTTGAAAAAGAAAAATGGTAAATGGATTTTAAAAAATCCAACTGATGAAGATTTACTTAAAATACATGGACTATATGAAAAAGATTCATAAGTCTTTTTTTATGTTTTTAGAATATATTTTTATTATGAAAAAAATTATTTTATCATTTATTATATTTTTCTTATTTATTATAAATGTAAATGCGTCTTATGTTGTTATAGATAGAAATACTAATAACGTATTAATTGAAAGTGGTAAAGATGAAAAAAGATTAATTGCTTCGATAACGAAAATTATGACTGCATATATTGTAATAAAAAACACTAACTTAAATGATGAAGTAGTGGTTAGTGATGAAGTTTTAAAAGCTTATGGTAGTTCAATATATTTAAAAGTAGGAGAGAAAATAACAGTATTAGATTTACTTTATGGTTTAATGCTTCGAAGTGGAAATGATGCTGCAATTATTTTGGCAAATTATACATCTGGAAGCATCGATGAGTTTGTTAAGTTAATGAATAAAGAAGCAAAGAAAATAGGGATGAAAAACACAATATTTCATAATCCTTCTGGATTAGATGAAGAAAATGAAAATATTTCAACAGCATATGATATGGCAATACTTACATCAAAAGCGATGAAAAATAAGACATTTCGAAAAATATTTCGCACTAAGAAACATGTTGTGAAAACTAATTTAAATACTCATAGTTGGATAAATAAGAACAAAGCATTATTTATGTATAAATATGTTAATGGTGGAAAAACAGGATATACAAAAAAAGCTAAAAGAACTTTAGTTACATCAGCATCATTTGATTCTTCAAATATAATAATTGTTACTTTAAGAGAAAATGATGATTTTAATTTTCACGTAAAAACATATAAATACATTTTTAGTAAATATAAAAGATATGTACTTGTAAATAAAAATAATTTGAATATAAAAGATACCTATTATAAAGAAAAATATAATTCAATTTTTTATGTTAAAAACAATTACTTATTACTAATAAGAAAAAGTGATCTAAAAAAATATCATATAGTTTATGAATTGTATAAGCATAAAAAAGTTCATAGCAATGATATAGTTGGTGCGCTTAAACTTTATAAAAATAAGACCGTTATTTATGAAGAACCAATTTATATTCTGTTAAAATAGTGATATAATTTTTTTAGGTGAATTTTATGGAACGTTTACAAAAGGTGATTGCAAATAGTGGTTATACATCTAGAAGAAATGCTGAGAAGTTAATTTTAGAAAATAAAGTTACAGTAAATGGTGAGATTGTTAATACTCTTGGTACAAAGGTAAGTGGAGAAGATGTTATAACAGTTGAAGGTAATATATTAAATAAAAACGAAAAAAAAGTTTATTATTTACTAAATAAACCTAGAGGCATTATTTGTTCGGCAAGTGATGATAAAGGAAGAAAAACTGTTGTTGAATTAATTGATACTGATTTAAGAATATATCCTGTTGGAAGACTTGATTATAATACAACCGGACTACTTCTTTTAACAAATGATGGGGAATTTGCTAATTACTTAATGCATCCTAAAAATGAAATAAAAAAAACATACCTTGCTAAAATTGAAGGTATTTTAACCAAAGAAGATATTATTAAATTAAAAAAAGGTATTGTTATTGATAATAGATATGTTAATACAAAAAACTTTAAAGTCAAATCACGAGATTTAATTAAAAATACATCAATGGTAGAAATCACAATTGTTGAGGGAAGAAATCATATTGTTAAAAATATTTTCTCTAGTTTAAAACATGATGTTATTAAATTAACAAGAACCAATTATGCTTTTTTAGATATTTCAAATTTAAAATCTGGAGAGTACCGTGAACTATCTATTAAAGAAGTAAAAAAATTATTTAGTCTATAAAAAAAATTCCAAGTTTTTTTGGAATTTTTTTATTTACAATCGCAATTATCGCATCCGCAATTGCAAGTATCGTCATTTGAACAATCATCACAGCAGTTACAACCGTCTTTAAAACTAATTGCACCTGTTGGACATGATTCAATAGCGCTTTGAAGATTTTGTGATTCAAGATTTTCATCACTTATTACACTTGATAATCCATTTTCATTAAAATCAAAGTGTTCAGCATCAATAGCAACGCAAGCGCCGCATCCAATACATTGTTCTTCATTAACATTTAAACATTTCATTTTTAATCACCAATTTAATTATAAAAAAAATAGTAATTAAAATCAATTATATTGTTTAAAAAAACGTGAATATATGATATCATTTATTTATGATGGGAGTGTATAAAAGTGCAGACAAGAATGGAAAAGTATACTGAAGCTCATGAAGAAGTTGGATTACGTTTCAAAAAAAATGAAGAACTTTATAAAACCATTTCTGACGAGGAACTTAATAATTATACTGTAAAAACTAATGCAACGGTTTTAGATAATAATGGCACAAATATTGATGTTGAACATATTAAAAGAATTCTTGAAACTAGATATAATGAAGCTCCTAAAAGAAAGTCAATTGTTGTACCTGAAGATGATCAAATTAAAACTGATGATGTTATTGAAACCAAGGAGTATGACATAAATCTTATATTACAAAAAGCTAAAGAACAAGAAAATGCTGATTATGACAAAAATAGATTTAAAAAATTAAGAGATACTCAATATGATATATTAAAGGATTTAAATCTTTCTGAAAATAAAACTGAAGATGAAAAACCTGATTCTAAAAATGAATTAATGGAACTAATTAATACTATTACTCAAAAAGAACTAGAAAATCAAAAAAATAAAGTTGAAGATCCACTAGATTTATTCCCAGATTTAAAGGGTAGTGATGATACAGTGGTTCTTGAGGGTATGAAAGATGAAATTACTGAGTATATGTCACAAAGTGATTTAGAAGTTGATAAGCCAACTCCAAAAAATGAACACTTAGATAATGAAGAAGGACTTGATAATTCTTTTTATACAACTTCAACTGTATTTACACAAAGTGATTTTGATGACTTTGAAGATTTAAAAAAAGAAGTTAAAGGTAATAAAATTTTACTTATTATTGTAACTGTACTTATAATTGCTGGCTTACTTTTTGGTATATTTTTACTTTTAAATAATTTCTTAGGAATTAATTTTTTCAAAAGATAATATAAATAATATTATCTTTTTTTTCATATAAATATATATGAATAAAAAGAAAATTATCTACATAGTTTTAGTTAGTTTAATATTATTTATATTTATTAATTATTATGGAAGAAAATATATAAAAAGATTGAATACATTTATTATTGAAAGCAATAATTTATATTTAAATAAGTCAGTAAATAAATATCTTTATACTAATAAATTGCTTGATACAAATAACTTGTATCATTTCACATATGATAGGGAAAATAATATTACAGGTGCTAGTTTAAACATATCTAAAATTAACAACACATTAACTAGTTATATTAAGGACTTTTCTTTATATTTAAATAAAACTAAATATAACAATTTTCTCGATAAATATTATAAAAGTTACAATGTTAGAAATAAAACTTACTTAACAGTACCTATTGGTATTATTTATGATAATCCTTTTTTGTTTAATCTAGGTCCAAATGTAATAATATCTTATGATGACATACTGCTAATAAAATTGTATTATTCTTTTGACTACAAAAACTATGGGGTAAATAGCATTATCGTGAATATATATTTAAATATTGAAATTGAACAAAAAATTATTAAACCAATTCTTGAAAAAAATAATATTTTTAAATATAATTTCTTGGTTTCATCAGATATATTAAAAGGGCAATTTTCTGGAATAGTATCTGAAGGTTTTTCCATGAAAAGCAATGATGTAACAAATAGCTAATTATGTTATAATAATTGTGGTGGTTATATGAAAAATATTGTAATTAATGATGTTAAATATGAAATAATAAATAACGAGAAAGATGCTATTGATGAAGAATTACTTCAAGAAAAAATAACTGAATATTTTAATGAATTTGATTATATTGTTGGTGATTATGCATATGGAAAACTTCGTTTAAAAGGTTTTAATGATAAAAATAATAAGTATTTTAAACCTATTAATGATATAGACAAATTAGACGATTATATTGCTAATTCTTGCGCATATGGTTGTAAATGGTTTTGTATAAAAAAAACTAAGTAGTTTTAATTGATTTAAAATGATAGTTTTGTTATAATCTTTTATAGAATAGGAAGGGATAAACATGAGCAAGATAAAACTAAATTTAGTATCAGGAAATGTTCAAGAAAGAGAGTTAGTTACAGCTTTTAATTTTGACAACGTAAAATACGTTATTTTTGATGCAGAAAGTACTGGATCAATGGGACTTCCAATAATACTTGTTGGTAAAGAAGTATATGGTAAAGTTGTTGGAATTACAGATGCAGAAGAGTGGAGAAATACAAAAGATTGTTTAAAGAAAATAATTGCAGGTGAATCTGTTGATTATGCAAGAGTAAGTGAAGAGTTGAAAGCAGATGATATTTATTATCGTCAATTAACACTTCCAATACAATCATTTGATGTTTTAAAAAGTTCTTATAAAGCACCTGAAGATGATGGTACTTCAACTCAAGCAAATGGTGTAGATAACACTCCTGTATTTGAACCTATAGCACCTGAAGAAGTTTCAACAAAGGCTTCAAGTACTGTTGAACCTGTTGTACCAACTAATTTTAGTACTCCAGTTATTCCAGATCCTGTAGCTCCAATTACTAACGATGTTCCTGCTCAAGAAATTAGTCAACCAAGTATCAATCCAGAGCCAACACCAAGTGTTGATCCAAGTTTTAATTTAAATAACTCTGTTGATAAACAAGATTCATTTAATTATGAAGATTTAAAAAGAGAATTCTTAACTGAAGCAGAAGCATTATTTGATAAATATTTTGAAAAGTTTAATCATTAAGATTAAACTTTTTTTATATAATTAAATAAGTGATTATATGAAAGATGCTCTTACTTATTTTTATTCTATAAATGTTAGTAAAATTGAAGATATCGGTTTATACAAAATTGTTTATTCGGATAGAAATAATTTTCTTTTAAAAATATCTACAAATATAAATGATATAAAAGTAATGGATAACGAGTATTTTAGACAATTTTTTTATAGTCAAAATAAGTACAAGTTAAAATTTAATATTTTTAATGAGTATATTACAAGAATAAATGATGATTATGTTATTTTAATTCAACTTCCATCATCTTATCTTGATGACATTAATGTAATAGATATTGTAAATTTTTTAAATAAAAATGAAATAACAGGTAAATATATAGATGTTTATTGGAATAATTTATGGATAGATAAAGTTGATTATTTAACAAATTATATTAAAAATAACGAAAGTAAATATAAACATATTATTTCGTACATATATTATTATTTGGGTATTGTTGAAAACTGCATTTTATATTTAAAAGATGTTAAAAACAAATATAATAATGAACATGTTACTTTTTCTATTACGCATAGGAGAATGTATTATCCTTTAAAAGAAGTTTATATATTTAATCCTTTTAATTTTGTCTTAGATGTTAAAGAACGAGATATTGCAGAATATATTAAAAGTCTTTATTATAATAATGAGGATTACTTAAGTGAACTGGATTACTACTTAAAAACAAATAGATTAAATCGATATAGAGCATCAATATTGTATATTAGAATAGTTTATCCTAGTTATTTTTTTGACTTTATAGAAGGAGATTTACAGTATAAGATAGATTCTTTTAGTGATACATCAAATTATGAGATTTTCATAAAAAAAACATATGAATTAATAAATTCATATGTTAATATCGAAAAAATAGAATGGTTATAGCTCTACGTTTATAACACCTTTAATCTCAGGTAACTCGTTTTTTATCATTTCTTCAATACCATCATTTATTGTGTAATCTTGATACATGCAGTCTTTACATGCACCCATTAATTTTATGTAAACATAACCATCTTCATATTTAATGTATTCGATGTCACCACCATCCATATTTAGGTATGGTTTTATATTTTCAATTACTTCTTTAATCTTTTCTTCCATTGGTTAACACCTCGTTAATTATTATATATCTTAAACTTGTTTAAGTAAACTGAATATGTTAATATAACTACTAGAGAAGGTGCTCAAGATGTATAAAGTTGGAGACGTTATTAATTGCACAGTATGTGGTATAGAAAACTATGGAATTTTTATTAAAACAAATGATGATTATTCAGGACTAATTCATATATCTGAAATTTCTAGTGATTTTGTTAGAAATGTTGGAGATTATGCAAAAGTAGGGGAAAAGATAAAATGTGAAGTTCTTGAAGTTAACGATGAATTAAAACAACTAAAATTAACTATTAAGTATTTAAACTTTAAAGAGGGTTACTCAAGAGAAGAAATGTCACATCTAGATCATGGATTCGATACTTTACAGGAAATGCTTCCTAAATGGATTGATGAAAAAAAGAAAGACTATTCAATTGAATAGTCTTTTTTATATAAAAAAATCTCTTTACAGAGATTTATTTTTAAGATGGTGCCCAAGGCCGGACTTGAACCGGCACGAGCTTTAACACCCGCAGGATTTTAAGTCCTGTGCGTCTACCTATTCCGCCACTTGGGCAGGCACTGTCTTAATTAACTAAGACTTCTTTAGTATAATATGTATTCGATTTTTTTTCAAGTAGTTTTTTAATATTTTTTGCTAGAAATTTCGTCATTTTTCTGCGAATTTAGCATAAAATATAATTGACATGGTTTTCAAAGGTATGTTATAATCAGTTTGTGTCTGGAGGAATACCCAAGTCCGGTTGAAGGGACTGGTCTTGAAAACCAGGAGGTCGAGTAATCGGCGCAGGGGTTCGAATCCCTTTTCCTCCGCCACTTAAATATCGCGGGATGGAGCAGCTCGGTAGCTCGTCGGGCTCATAACCCGAAGGTCGTAGGTTCAAATCCTTCTCCCGCAACCATAAATTTGGTTCCGTAGTGTAGCGGTTATCACGTCTGCCTGTCACGCAGAAGATCGCGGGTTCAATTCCCGTCGGAACCGCCATGATGGCTTCATAGCTCAGTCGGTAGAGCAGAGGACTGAAAATCCTTGTGTCGCTGGTTCAATTCCCGCTGGAGCCACCAGGTATTTAAAATAACTTAAACTTGAAAAAGGTTTAAGTTTTTTTTATATTTCTTTAATAAATAATGAAGGATTATTAATGTCAATAAATAGATATATTTCTTCCTTACATCGTGTTAGAGCAACGTAAAATAATCTTCTTTCTTCTGCATGTTTAAATTTTTCGTCTTTGTTAAATACTTTTGCTAAAAGGTTTGATCTTTTTCGACATGGAATACCATCTAAATTGTTTGACAAGTTAAGTAAAACTACAACATCTGCTTCAAGTCCTTTGGCGCTATGCATGGACATGAATCTTATATTTTTATAAATAATATTTTTATATTCTAAAAAACTATTATTGAAGGTTATATCATTATCTATATAACGTTTAATATCATAATTATTTCTTGAAAGAATTAAGACACTTTTATTTTTTTTAATCAGTTTATCTATATATTTTCTAAATATTTTTCGACAATTATTTACATACACTTTATGTATTGTATTGGCCTTTAAGTTAATAGACTTTAGATTTTTTTTGATTTGCAAAGGATTTTTCATTATAAAGTTACCAGCTTTATTAATGAGTTCTTGTGGACACCTATAAGTTGTTGTGATGAAAAAAGTTTCTACATTATCAAAATAATTTTTAAAATCATAGAAAAGGTTAATGCTTGAACCACTAAAGCCATAAATTGATTGAAAGTCATCACCAACAACGGTGAGGTAAGCATTTGAGTTTTTAACTAACTCTATTAGAAAATCAAGTCTGATTTTTGAAATATCTTGATATTCGTCTACCATAATGTGTTCATACTTGCAAAATACTTCTTTTGAACGTAGTTTATTAGTTGCATCGATAATTAAATCATCAAAATCACAAAAATTATTTAATTTTAATTCTCTATTATAACTATCAATTATTTTTACAATTATATACATAATAATTTTCTCTGTTTTTTTGAATTTATTAATATTTGTTTTCATTATATTTATACTGTTACATTTTGATGATTTAATTATACTTATAATATCTTTTTTTATTGAATTATATTTGTTTTCATAAATAAATTTAATGTACTTTTTTTCTGAGAACATGCTAAACATGCCTTTATAGTAACGATACAGTTTTTTCTTAATAGATTTATTTATTGAATTTAAGTATTTATAGATAATTTCATCTAGTAACAACTCATCATCTATTATTTCTTTATCATTTTTTGAAAAAATCATTGCAATTTTGTGAAATGTAAATACATCAATATTGTATAGACATTTTTTTCTAAAATTGTTTACAGTTTCATTTGTAAAAGAAATGACAAGAATTTTATTTGGTTCAATTCCAGATTTGATCAGTTTTTCAACTTTTGCCAGTAATGTAGTAGTTTTGCCTGAGCCAGCTCCTGCGATGATAATTGAGTGTTTTTTGAGACAGTTAGCTGCTGTTTCCTGTTCTAAATCAAGTTTCATTTTACTTTCCTTTCTATCACTTCAATTTTTACAAATTATTTTTCTCATGGTATAATATACTAGAGGTGGCATTAGGTATGTATAGACCAACATATATACGAATTGATGGGGATAATCTAGAACATAATGTAAAGAATATTATTAAGAATTATCCTTCATATAAATACTATTTTGGAGTTGTAAAAAACAACGCTTATCATCATGGATTTTACTCAGTAAAATTCTTAATTAATGGTGGTGTTAATTATCTTGCAGTTTCTTCATTAGAGGAAGCTTTACAGGTAAGAAAGTACAATACTGATATTCCAATACTGATTCTCGAACCTATTAAACCGGAATTTGTTTATGATGCAATAAATAGCAATATTACAATTACTATTAGTTCGATGGATGAAGCCAATGATATTAGTATGATGAAATTTAAAGATAAATTAAAGATTCATCTTAAGGTTGATTCAGGAATGAATCGACTTGGATTTAAAGACTGTACGAGACTTACTCGAGCTTATAATATTTTAAAGGGAATGAAAAATGTTGAAGTTGAAGGTATATATACTCATTTTTCTTCATCTGGAATTGCGGATAGATATTACAAGGAATCTTTAGAAAATTTTAGGCAAATAACATCAAAAATTGATTTATCTGAAATTAAAATAGTTCATGCAGATAGGTCGTTAACGATGACTACTCATGATAAGATTCCTGAAGTTAACGGTGTAAGACTTGGAATCATAATGTTTGGATTCGATCAAAAGATTCCTGAAGGGAATTTATTTACACGTTTAAAAAGACGCTTTATTCAAAAAGAATTAGAAATAACTAATATTCATTTGTCAAATAAACTAAAACTAAAATATGCCTTTTTTGTAACTAGCGAGGTTATGCAGGTAAGAAAGGTTGAAAGTGGAGAAAGTGTTGGCTATGGAGCATCATATCATGTGAATTATCCAATGTTTATAGCAACTATTCCAATTGGTTTTGGTGATGGTGTTACCAAAAATTTTGGAAAAGTTTGTATTAATGGAAAATTTTACAAAATAGTTTCTGATTGTATGGATATGATCATGGTTGCATCAGAAGATATCATTAGAGTTGGCGATAAGGTTCAAATAATAGGCCCTGATGTAAGCATTCGAGATATTTCAAGAAAACTTGGAGTGAATGGATATAAAGCATTAAATATGTTTTCTACAAGGCTAACTTATGTTTATGATTATAAGGGAGAACGAATAGAAGTAAAATATTAGGAGGTATAAATGGATTTTGAAATACTAATATGTGGTAGTGATGTAAATGCATATTATATGGCTAGGTGTACTCATGAGGCATATGGGAAAAAAGCCTATATGCTTATAAAAGATAAACTTGCGTTTACTACTTATTCAAAAATTATTAATCATATTTATGATTCTAATATATGGAATGAAGAAGGTTTTGTAAATGCAATAAATTTATTTTGTAATTTACATAGCGACAAAAAAATTGTTGCAATATCCTCAAATGAAACATATGCTGATTTTTTAGTGAAAAATAGAAGCAAATTTCCGGATAATTTATATTTCAATTACCCGGATCAAACAATACTCGAAAATCTGATTAATAAAGAGAAGTTTTATAAAAATTATTCTAATATGGGATTAGAATTTCCCAAAACAATTTACTATAGTGATAAGAATGAAAAACTTGATGTCACTGGATTTATGTTTCCAATTATTGTAAAACCGGCTAACGTAGTTTTGTATAATCATATATCATTTCCTGGAAAGAAAAAGATATATAAACTAGATACTGAAGAAGAATTGTTGACTGTGGTTAATAGCATAATGAACTCTGACTACAATGATACAATAATTATACAAGAATATATTCCTGGAGATGATTCTCATTTATTTGATTCTGTAGTATATTGTGACAAGTTAAGCAGGGTAAAACTTGTTTCATTTGCACAAATCGGATTGCAGGAACATAATCCTAATATGATTGGAAATGCTGCTGTCTTAATTAATGGATATGATACTTTTAATATCGATAAGAATGATATAGTTGAGAACATTAAATTATTTATGGAGAGAATAAATTATTCTGGTTTTGCCGAATTTGATTTAAAATTTGATGAACGAGACAAAAAATTTAAGGTACTAGAAATAAACGCAAGACAGGGTAGATGTAGTTATTATGTTGCTCAGGCAGGTTATAATCTCGTAAATATTATGGTTGATGATTTGATAAATGATATAAGTTTAGATTATAATTTTGTTGATAAAAAAGTTATGCTCTCTTTTGTTAATAAAAAAATAATCAAAAAGTATGTTGAAAATAAAGAATTTAGATCTGAAGCTTTAAAAATGTATAAGCAGTCTGTAAATCCATTATTCTATCGAAAAGATTTATCAATCCATAGATTGCTGTTGATGATAAAAAGGTCAGAAAATTATAAAAAATCTTATAGAAATTATAAATGGTAAAGTTTTTTTAGAAAAAAATTAAAAACTTTTATTTCTTCTATTGACTTATTTTAATTAAAATGGTATAGTTAATATCGTCCAGAGAAAGGGCGATGTCGGGCGTTTAGCTCAGTTGGTTAGAGCACTTGCCTTACAAGCAAGGGGTCATAGGTTCGAGTCCTATAACGCCCACCATTTTTTTGCCGACTTAGCGTAATTGGTAGCGCAACTGACTTGTAA
>Ga0310786_10000334_pt1 | contig 77313 bp, 69 predicted proteins | sample AusTroGonzalo_MG_FD_203881 | JGI IMG/M metagenome (GOLD analysis project Ga0310786, IMG submission 203881) | Bovine rumen microbial communities from tropical cattle in Woodstock, Queensland, Australia - Gonzalo_03 (v2) (version 2) | ecosystem: Host-associated > Mammals > Digestive system >... | reverse complement strand
TCAATGAGCCGATGGCGGAAGCGAAGCTGTATGGTCTGTATCTCGTTGACAAAGAGCAGGTTTGCGACAACCACATCTTCATCAACCACGCTGCGCCCGACTGCAAGAGCTACCAAATGTACAAGGGTATCATGGACGACGAGGCGATGGCAAATTTCCACGGGCACATCCTCGTGGCGCAGGATTCCCAGCGCACGGCGGCGTTCCAGACCAACCGCAATCTGTTGCTCACCGACAAGGCGCACGTCACCACGAAACCGTTCTTGGAGATCTACGCTGACGACGTGCAGTGCAGTCACGGTGCTACGGTGGGACAGTTGGATGAGGAGGCACTCTACTATCTGCGCACCCGCGGTATTGGTGAAGCGGCTGCCAACCGGCTGTTGATGTTCGCATTCGCTAACGAGATTGTGCAAAATGTGGCCATCGAAGCCCTCCGCGACCGCCTCAGCAACATGGTGCAGCACCGTCTGCACGGCGAATTGAACGTCTGCGCGCAGTGTATGCTGAACAATAACATCATTTTCCCGATTTCATTGGAGGAGTGATTAGGCTTTTAGCTATTAGCTATTAGCTTTTGGCCAACAGCTAATAGCCAATAGCCAATGTCTGTCTCTCGTTAAAAGTCCTTATATCTCAAATCCCAATAAAGAATGAGAATAAAGCTGCTTTGGATCGGCAAGCCCGATGGCGACATTTTTGATGAGGCCATCCGGTATTATGCGGGCAGAATTTCCGCCTATTTCCCTTACGAAATGGTGGCGATTCCCTATTTGAAGAATGCCAAGTCGATGCCGGTGGAGGAGCAGAAAAAACGTGAAGGGGAACTGATTCTCAAGAAGATAGAGTCAGACGAATATGTAGTGTTGTGGGACGAGCGCGGTAAGGAGAAGACTTCGGTACAGTTCGCGGAGTTCATCCAGCAGCGGGCCAACTCGGGGTTGAAGACGCTCACCTTCGTCATCGGCGGCGCGTACGGCTTCTCCGACGCGATCTATGCCCGCCAGAACGCGCAGTTAGCCCTCTCCAAGCTCACTTTCCCGCACATCATGGTGCGCCTGATCTTCGCCGAGCAGCTCTACCGGGCGTGCACGATACTGAAGGGGGAGCCGTATCATCATTGAGAGGGTTAGTAGGTTAATGGGTTAGAAGGTTAGAGGTTAAGGGAATAGGCAATAGGCAAGTAAAAATATACTGGAAGCGCTTGTCATCTTTATGATTTATACCTTTGAATTTCATTGAAAATCACAAGTACAACTTTGGATTTTCAATGAAAAACTAAAGTGTCCTACAATCTTACGCTGCGTCTTGTGGATTATCATTTTTGCGACAAATCTTCTGAATTCCTGCGAAATCCGAATTTAAAAATTAACTATTCAAATACGAATAGTTAAAATATTTTTCCAACAAGTTGATTGTCAAGAACAAAAAAATTTCGCAAAACCCTTGACAACGGTTTGTTTAGGTTGTATATTTGCCGAAGAAAATTAAATTATTCAATCATCAAAATAAAGTATTATGACAAACATAGTAGAAGTTGAAAGCAAAATCATCACTCTCAGAAATCAGCAGGTGATATTGGATTCCGATGTGGCGGAACTGTACGGTGTGCAGACCAAGGAAATCAACCAAGCGGTAAGGAACAATCCCGAGAAGTTTCCCGAAGGGTACATTTGGGAATTGACAGAGGAAGAGAGGTTGTTTTTAAGGTCAAAAATTTTGACCTTAAAGAATCCTGGTCGAGGACAACACTCAAAATATCCTCCCAAAGCCTTCACTGAAAAGGGTCTATATATGTTAGCGACTATTTTGAAAAGTCCTCAGGCCGTAGAAACTACTATCGCTATCGTGGAGGCGTATGCGAAACTGAAGGAACTGTCAAGGGTTATCATCCAGGTCCCGCAGCAGGAGGAGAACTCCGTGGAACAGAAGACGTTACTGCAGCGCGGCGGTCAGCTGGTGGAGGATTTTCTGACGGACGTGTTACCGGTCCAAAGCAGTGAGACCTCGTTTGAGTTGAACCTGGCGATGTTCAAGTTCAAGCATTCGGTAAAGCGGGAGAATGACGACGAAATTCGCGCGTTGAAAGAACGGATTGAGAAACTGGAGCGGGGAGAGAGTTGAAAAAAACACCATAAACTGCAACCTTTTCACTTTTCTGCATCCTATATATAGAAATTGAATATTTTTGCAGCGTTGTTTGCCTGCCATGATGTTTACGACAAGGAGAGCGACAACGTCATAAATCGGAATAATAGCGATAGAAAAAACATTATGATGCGAAAAATAGCCTTGTTTGCCGCTTGTTTGCTGTTTCTGATGGATGTCGGTGCACAGAAAAGACCCGTTACTGTGTCACCGGAGCATCTCCAGGCAGTAAAGGTGACGACGATGGCACGAGTGCAATATGATTCGGCGGATTTCTCAGCATCCAACCAATTCCAACGGCCCGACACTCTCTGGCGGTTCTTCGAGTGCCAAAATGACACCGGGGTGGTAGGCTATGTGCTGGAACCGAAGAATCCCAGTTATGCTGTGTTTTGGGGAGGAGTTGGCAAGGAAGACTCGGATTTCAAGGCCGGTGTGGCTGAGGTGCAACGAGCCGAAGCGCTCCTCGCCCGCACACTGGATCTCTTGGCCGACACGGCGCAGAATATACAGCGTGCATTGACAGCCCCGCGCTTTTACCAGTACGTCAGACAATACCTCTTTTTTATCAATCACGAAGGCGACACCTGCGTGCATGTCAACTTTATCATGCAATATGGCCGTACAATATTCCCGGACAGAAGATATCTCGAACAATGTGACGGCGATGATACTTATTGGAAAGCGGATCTGAATTTGACCAAAGCTCGACTCACCGATTACTATGTCAATGGCCCTACGATTTATTTCGTGAATGGGCGAAGCAAAGTGCCCCAAGGACTATACCGGAACACTTTTTTTAACGAGCACTATTATCTCACGGAAAGGGAAATTTCTTTTGAGCAATTGCCTTCTGCTTTGCAGGCTGTCGCAATGCAATTCGATACGTCAAAGATCGAAACCTTTAGGCGTTTTTCTCCCTATTATTGGAAATATCGTCAAAACAGAGATGGAAGTATCACCAATATCAGGAAAAAACAAAAACCAGGCTCTTTCTATCGCGTTTATACTGACTTCCTTTGCTATGGATTTGATGCCAAAGGACGATTGCGGTATGTCGGGCATTGGGATGAGTGGGAAGGCCGTTTGACCTCGGAAGCTCTGAACCATTTCTCTGGGATAGACAAGATGCTGGCAGCAGTGAATCAAGACATGACCGAGCGTGGACGCAACTTCCCAAAATACGGTTTTGTAAATTGGATCGAACGCGTTGAAGAGTACTATGTACTGTCTGTTTACTACTTTGGACCCGTTATAGCAGACCACCTTCGCTTGTACTACACCTTCGACAAGTCCGGATCTCTAATCGGCATCGGTGGACTGGACTACTAATTCTTATTATATGAGAAAACTTATTCCATTCCTGGCTTTCGCGTTGCTGTTGTCCGTGGTGTTGTCTCCTCGGACGGCTTTCGCGCAGGGGGTGGGGCAGGCGGATTTGTTGGAAAGGGCTTACAGCACAGACTCTTACGAACTGTTGCATCAGTTCTTCGACAATTGGCATCAAGAGTTGGCATCTAATGAAGCGGAGGCCGCTGACCCTTGGTTGAAGGAGGCATACGAGGTCTATGCCGCTGTGTGTCAGCCAGAAGTGCTTGCGCAATGGCACGTTTCGATGTCTGAAAAGCCATTCCTGATAGTGCAGGGTGATATTTGGAAAGTCGGCTATTTGCAGCAAGACAACCGTTTTTTCAGAGAAGGTAGCATTCCTTTTGATTTAAGCTTTACTGTGGTGGACTCTGCTGTGGCGTTTCGTCCGAAGCTTCAAGCTGATAGTGTTGTAACCGTTTATTTAACAGATGTTTACAAAGAGTTGGTAAAAGATTTTACCGAAACATACCACTTGCCTCCGTTGCATTTTGAACTTCCCGATATCATTGACACGGACGGCAATGTCGAAGATACAGAACCTATCGGGCTCACTGCCGAATATGATGAAGAGTCGAATCGCGGTGATTTTCTTCGACAATACGTGAATGATGTCACGTATTGGTTTATAGGGGCATTTCAAATACGTCCGTTTTTCTCGATTGATGAGATTGTTTTTTCTCCTTCGCGCAAATTCGCTATTGTCACGTACAGCATGTCGCACAGTGGCGGCACCATCGTTTTGGAGAAGAAGCATGGCAAATGGACTTTCTTGCGACAATCCTCTTGGTGGGTGAGTCATTAACCAACGACCAAAATCCAACAGCAAAAAAAATTTTCCGTACCAGTGTAACCTTTTGCTATTTTTGCGTCATCATCATGAACAAGGCGAAAAAATGGAGAATGCGGCATTTTGGGAACGGATGTATGCGGCCAACATCGGACGGATGATCGGCGCTTGCCACCGCTATGTCAACAACTTGGTGTTGGCAGAGGACCTGGCGCACGAGGCGTTCCTCAAGGCGATGGAACGTTCCGACACCTACCGCGCCACTGGCAATTTCGAAGCTTGGCTGATGCGCATCACCGTGAACCACGCTATTCAGCATCTGCGTGAAAGCATCAATACCGTGACGATTGTGGAGGAGGAGACGCCGGATGTCACCGCGGAGGAGGTCCCCATTTGGGAGATGGACTTCACCCAGGAGGAGCTGCTCGCGGCGGTGCAACAGCTGCCGGTCCGACTGCGCACTGTCTTCAACCTCTATGCCATTGACAACCAGTCACATGCCTACATTGCCGACCTGCTGAACATCTCCATCGCCAACTCCAAAGAGCTGCTCTTCCGCGCCCGCAAACGGCTGCGGCAGATGCTCACCCAAATGGCCGAAGAGAAAGAAAAACGAAAAAAGGGAGTTTTTGTCATGATACTACTATTCTTATTACAACATTCCGAGGCCGCCCGCACCGACCGGATGTTCCGAAACGGGCTCTCCTCGCTGACTTACGCACCTGCGAAGCCACTCACTACCACGCAGATACGGCAGGCGGCGGCAGAGGCACCCTCCAGTGTGGGGGTCTTCGTGGCAGCACATCGCGTGGCGCTGACCACCGCTACCATTGCGGGTGTTGCAGGTGGTATTTGCGCGTGGCAGGTAGTTCGTACTACGCTGAACGACAGTCCGTTGCCGGAACCGACATCGCCTGTCGAAACACCCGTTAGCGTTCCTGTTGACAGCCTTGCAGCGGACGAAATACCCGTTGAGGTGCCTCCCGTAGCAACCACGCCTTCAGAACGTTCCGAAGTAAAAAGCAAACCCGAAATCATTGTCGTTACCAAAGAAATTGTGGTGAACGATACGGTTGTTGTCCGTGACACCGCAATAGTGAAAGACACGGTCTATTTAATGCAAAAGCCATGAGAAGGAGAGAAATTGTTACACTTATCGTATTAGTATTCAGTACTATAGGAGGCCTCTCCGCACAGAACACAGACACCATGTATGTGGTGAAGAAGCACATAGTTCGAGACACCGTTTACGTGCGCGACACGTTGCGCGTGCAGGACACCATCATCATCGCCGAGTACATTCACAGTGAGGAATTTAAGCAGCTTTTTTACGAGCTGAACGGCGTTGATGCGCAGACGCCGCCCGATTCGTTGCAAAAAATGTGGGCACAGACTGTAACCTTTTTGGAAAATCGCGTCATCCAGTATGAACAGCAAAACATTTCCACAATGGACAGCATCAAAAAATACGGATTGGCGGGCCTCCTGCTTTTGGGGTTGAACTCCCTCGCGCCCGCACAGACAGAGGCGCCGCAGCCCGAAAGCTCGCCTCACATCAAGACAGAGTCGGTTTTGCACGACAGCCCCTTCAACGGTTTCCATTTCGGATATACGCTGGAGGCGGATATTGTGCATCCGGTAGAGATGATCTCCTCCTCCTCAGCAAAGAAATCTTTCTCTTCCGTACGTTATGGCGCTCGGTTCGGCTTGGAATGTTCCTATCATTTCGCGGATTATTTCGGGGTGTCTGCCGCTTTGGATTTAGGCCATATAGGGATGGACAAGTATGGATTTTATCCTTATTTCGGCGTTTCAATGCCCTTGAAATTCGAATTTCACTATCCTATCGCGAACAAATTATGGGTGACGGCGAATGCAGGTGTTCAACTGCGAATGCCGTGGGAGACTTTTTTTGAAGATTATGATAAAAATGGAGGGGAAGGCGTTTGGGACATGTATAATAATGGACCAATTATCTCCTATGGTGACTATAAATACAACAGACATGTTTTATATGCAGATTTATTGGCGGATGTAGGGTTGTATTATCAATTGCCCAATAAGAATTACCTTCGTTTTTTGGTTGGATTAGACATTGCTACAACGGATTATGCGCGTGGAACAGTGTCATTTCCAATTGCAGATAACGATGGGTATGTTCAATCATTAGATAAGCAGTATGTTTTTCAGCGTAACCACTACCTCTACTTCCAAATCGCCTACCTGCACGGTTTTAGCAAGCAGCGGGCCATCCAACAGGCGCAGCAGCATTGGAACGCCGACAAGTTGTTGAGCCGACATGAGTTCCGGTTGGGGGTGAGCGATCCCTTGGGCTTTACCTATATGAGGGAATTGTCTGCTTCTCCCTTTCTAGGAGAACCGATAGAGGGCGTTTCACCCACAAAGCAACTATTCACTCCCGTATTCTCCTTGGACTATCATTACCGTGCCACAAAATGGTTTTGGTTAGGCCTTACTGCTGGCTATAATTATTATCAAGAGAAAGGCGATGCTTTGTATGTCGGGTATATATTTCCTGAGAATTCCACGTGGCAGTATAAGGAGCATCATTTCCTGATAATGCCCTCTCTGCGGTTCTCCTATTTCAACCGTCCGCACCTGACCCTTTACTCTGGGCTTGCAGTGGGTTTGTATATCAAACATGGTCGAGAATACGTAGATGATGATAATCTTATCCAGCCGATAACTACTGACTATAACAGGGTGTTTTCCGCATTCCAGCTGACCGCCTTCGGGTTGAAAGCTGGCGGAAACCATTGGTTCGGCAGCTTCGAGGCAGGCTTCGGCATCAAGGGAATTCTCAATTTGGGCGTGGGGTACGAGTTCTGATGATCCCCGCGTATCGCGCGTATCTGCGCGGAATGGCCAACGGCTAACATCCAGCACTAAAAACTATTGCCTTTTGCCTAAAATAATGTACCTTTGCACCATCAATTGAAAGATTGTAACATTATGGACTGCAAAGAGATACGTCATAGACTTCATCAAATCGCTGAACCCTCTAACGAGGAAACCCTAACCTCAGCATATATCCGCCAACAGTTAGAACAGTTTCAACCAACCAAGATCATCACTTTTCCGAAAGGACACCACCTGCTGGCGGAGTACGACTTCGGGGGCAGCGGGAAGACTGTGCTGCTCCGTGCTGATATGGATGCGGTGCGGGTGAATGAGACACTGAAGCTGCCGTATAAATCTGAGCACGAGGGCGTTTCGCACAAGTGTGGGCACGACGGGCACAGCACGATTATGCTGCGCGTGTCGGAGATGCTGCACCAACAACCGTTGACTAAAGGTAAGGTGCTGCTGCTGTTCCAAGGGGCAGAGGAGACCGGTGAGGGAGCGAAACAGATTCTCGATAGCGGGATTTTGGATGCCTATTCCATAGACTGTGCCTATGCGTTGCACAACATCCCCGCAGAACCAGCAGGTACAATTATTTGCAAACCAGGGAGTTTTACCTGTTCCGTTATTAGTTGCGACATTGTGCTGACGGGCAAAACCGCACATGCTGCCGAACCTTGGAATGCCGTGTCCCCCTTCTGTGCCGCGCAACATCTTACCGATTTCGTAATGTCGCTGAACCAGCGCGATGTGCAACGCGAGGACTTCTGTGTGGCGACGCTCATCGAGTTCCGCGTGGGCAGTCAGGCTTACGGAGTGGCCGCCGGAGATGGGGTACTGCGATTCACCATCCGTACTTGCGAAGATGCTCACCTTCAGCAGATTATCTCCGAAATCGAAAGCAAAGCAAAATCGGAAGCTGCCTCCGAAAACCTACAATGCGAAATCCGTTGGTTGGAGTATTTCGCTGCCTCAAACAATGCGGAAAATGCAGTAGAAACAATCAAGGAATGTGCTGATAATCTGAATCTTACTTATCAGAAAAAACCGATTCCCTTTTTCTGGGGCGAAGATTTCGGACTCTTTACGCAGCACTATCCGGGCGCGCTGTTCGGATTAGGTTCCGGCACTGCGCAACCGCCCTTGCACCATCCCGACTTCGACTTCCCGGACGAAATTGTGGAGACGGGTGCAAAGATGTTCTATAGTTTAGCGAAAACGATCAACCGCTAAAACAGGTACGGCAGTAGCATTTCCACCGCTATAGCTACTAACACGGCGACAATGGCGACGAGCACGAGGCCGCGTTTGCACCACGCCAGTATCAAGGCTACCACGGTGGCGATGATGGCGGAGAGGGAGATGTGCGGTTCCGCACCCGTGGCGGTGGTGGAATAGAGCACATCGGGGAAGGTCATCGCCGACAGCACACTGAACGGAATATAATAGATAAAGTCCTGAATCCAAAGGTTTTCCATTTTCTTGCGCACAAATCCGATGGGGATCACCCGAATCAGATAGGTGGTCAGGAACATTAGGAACATGCAGATATACAGATAGTTCATGCGACACTCCTTTCTGCCGTATCGGCTTTACGACGACGTTTCACCTCTTTAATGGAGGCACAGATGGCGGCACCTAAGATGGCTGCCGTGATGATGGCCCAACCGCCACCACCGACCTTCGACAGCTCATTGAGTCCCGGCACATACTTGAACATGCAGGAGAGGAAAGCGGCCACCACCACAGCCAGAGCCACTTTGCGGCTCTTTCTGGCCGGCGGGATGATGATGGCGATGAACATGCAGTACAACGCAATGCCCATGCAGCCTTGAACCATCGGGGAGAGCAGACCGGAGGCAACGGCACCTAGTAAAGTGCCTGAGGTCCAGCCTAATATGGGGGTCAGCATCAGTCCGCCGAAGAACGGGAACGACACCTCTTCCGGCTCCATTGCAGCTAACGCGAAAACCTCGTCCGTAATACAGTAGGCCATAACGGCGCGCTTGTAGAACGGCATGTCGGGAGCCACCTTTTGCGAAAGCGACAACGACATCAGGAAATAGCGCAAATTGATGACGAACGTGGTGATTATCAATTCGATGTAAGGAGCACCGCCTTCAATCAAGCGGATGCCGGCAAACTGACCCGCGGATGCCATGTTGGTCAGGGAGATGAGCGTAGCCTGCACCGGCGAAAAACCCATCTTCACGGCAATCAACCCGAACGTAAAGGAGACGGGAATGTATCCCAAACAGATGGGAAATCCGCGTTTTATTCCTCTAATAAACTCATTCATAAATAGTTAAGGTTTTCAAATAACCGCTGCAAATGTACATAAAATTCCTACATGTTTGTCGGTTTGTAGAGACGCGATTAATCGCGTCTCTACAGCAGGCCATCACGTTCCAGGAGGGCGTCGATTTTCGGTTCGCGTCCGCGGAAATTGACGAACATCTCCATCGCATCCACGGAGCCGCCTTTGGAGAGGATGGTCTCCAAGTAGCGTTTGGCCGTTTCCTTGTTCATTACTCCCGTCTCCTTGAAGAGCGCAAAAGCGTCTGCCTCAAGCATTTCCGCCCATTTGTAGCCGTAATAGCCAGCCGCATAGCCGCCCGAGAAAAGGTGGCTGAAGGCGGTGCTCATACAAGCGCCCGGAACCACTGGCAGCACCTCCACGGTGTCGAAAATGGAACGCTCCAGTTTCAAGATGTCATCGATTTCCGAAGCGGGCATGGTGTGCCACATCATGTCGAGGTAGCCGAACGAGAGTTGCCGCACGCAGAGGTAACCCGCCATAAAACGGTTGAGGTTCTTCAGTTGTTCTACATACTGTTCGGGAATCAGCTCGCCGGTTTGGTAGTGGCGGGCGAAGGTCTTCAGGAATTCGGGTTCGGTGAGCCAGTTTTCGTTCAGTTGAGAGGGCAATTCCACGAAATCGCGTGGCGAATGGGTGCCCGACAGCGTGGCGTATTTCACCTCCGAGAGCATTCCGTTCAATGCGTGTCCGAATTCGTGAAGGAAGGTGTTGACCTCATCCACAGTGAGTAACGAGGGTTGTTCGGGCGTGGGTGGGGTGAAGTTCATCACCAAGCTCACCCACGGACGCACGTCGTTGCCATTGGCGTCGTAATGTTGGTCGCGGAATTCGGTCATCCAAGCGCCGCTCCGTTTGGTGCTGCGCGGGTGGAAGTCCAAATAGAGCACCGACATGAACTTGTCGCCACGAAAGACCTCATACACCAGCACTTCGGGGTGATATTTCTGGATGTCGTCAGAGGGGACGAATCGCAGATCATATAGCGTGGAGGCCAGTCCGAAAACACCGTCAATTACCTGATTCAACGGGAAATAAACCTTCAGCTTCTCCATATCCAAACTGAACTTCTCCTGACGGAGCTTTTCCATATAGTAGCTCAAATCCCAACGTTGGAAGGTGCCTTCAAAGCCCTGTTTCTGAGCGAATTGCTTCAGTTCTTCGATTTCGCGATGGGCGGCGGGCAGAGCGGCAGCCTTCAACTCATCGAGCAGTTGATAGACATGCGGTAGGTCTTTGGCCATGCGGTTGCGCAGCGCGTAGTTGGCGTAATGCTCGTAGCCCAACAGATGTGCAATCTCCTCTCTGCATTTCAGTATCTCCTTGATATTCTCGCAGTTGTCGAACTCACCACCAAAGGCTTTCTTGCTGGAGTGCAGGTAGACTTCCTCGCGCAACGTGCGGTCGTCGGCGTAGGTGAGCACGGCATTCACGTCGGGAGCGGAGAGCCCGAAAACGTAGCCTTCCAGCCCTTTGTCGGCAGCCTTCTGCGCAGCCACAGCGAGGGCGCTCTCGGGGATGCCAGCCAAGCGTGGCGAATCCTTTTCGAGGTGCACGAACCAGGCGTTGGTGGCCTTCAGCGCGCGCTGTCCGAAGTCGAGCTGTCGGTTGGCCAACTCCATACTCAGCTCGCGATAGCGTTGTTTCTCCTTTTCCGGCAGGTTGGCACCACCTGACACAAACGCATCGTAAGTCTTCTTCAGCAGAATCTGTTCGGCACCTTGCAGCGCATGATTGGTCTGCTGTTGATCGTATACGGCCTTCACGCGTGCGAAGAGTCCGGGGTGCTGATAGACCTCGTTCTCGTATTCCACGAGCAGCGGCTGCACCTTTTCGGCAGTGGCCTGCATCTCATCATCCCCGTCGCATTCGAGGATGTTGAAAAAGATGTCGGCAACAGTGCTCAGCTGTTCGCCCGCACGGTCAAGTGCCACGATAGTGTTCTCAAAATCAGGCGCGTTTTCCTGATTGACAATGTTTTCTATATCCTTTTTCGCATCAACGATAGCCTGTTCAAACGCCGGCAGGTAGTGCTCGGTTTTGATGTCGTTGAACGGCGGGGTTTGGCGCGGGGCGGTCCAGGGGGTGGTGAAAGGGTTCATTAGGTTTATGGTTTATGGTTTAAGGTTTATGGTTTAAGGTTTATGGTGTAGGGGCGTATCGCATACGCCCAATGCATACGTCTATCACATACGTCTAATAGCCAAAAAGGGCAAAAAAAAGAGACGGACAACGGCCGCCTCTTTTAAATATGATATATGTTTCTTTATTTAATTCCCAGTTCGGCGCGCACGGCGTCGGTTAGGTCATCGGCGTCGGTGTGGAAGGCGCACATCGTGACATCAAAGATGTAGGTGTACTTGTTGGTCTCGGCCACTTTCTTGATGGCGGCCAACAGCTTCTCCTGGAACGGTTGGAGCAATTCGATCTGCTTCTTCTGCAAATCCACCTCGCTGGTGGAGACAAAATCCTGCAGACGTTTGTAGAGTTTCATCAGTTCATCCTCTTTCACTTTGAGGATGGCGGAGGAGGTGGTGGAGTTCGCCAAGTTGGCATAATCAGCCTGTTTGGTCTTGAACTCTTCAGCCATTTGTTTTCCCACGGCTTCCAGCTCCTGTTGATACTGCAGCAGGGCCTGTTGTGCCGTATCAATGCCGGGCATCTCCTTCATCAGGGCACCGTAGTCCACATGTCCGAACTTCGCTTTCTGGGCGAAACCGGTTGTGGCACAAAGCAATGCGATACTAATAATTACCAAAAACTTTTTCATCGCCTCAACTATTTAATGCCCAATTCTTTCTTCACTAACGGGGTGATGTCATCAGAGTTGCCGTAGTACAGCAAGGTCTTCGTGTCGAAGATGTAGGAGTAGCCGTTGGCTTTGGCCACTTTGTTGATGGCTTCTTGGATGGCATCCTGGAACGGTTTCGCTAGTTCATATTGCTTCTCCTCGAGATCCTCCTGGGCGCTGGCTTGGAACTCCTGAATACGGTTGCCGAGGTCCATCAGCTCTTTTTCGCGCACTTGGCGAACGGCGGAAGACATCGTGCCCACCTCGCGGTCGAATTTATCCTTTTTAGTCTGATATTCAGACATCATATTCTCATACAAGGATTGTAAATCCTGTTGAAAAGCTTGCAGTTTAATTTGCAAGGAGTCGATGCCGGGCATCACCTCCAGAATCTCACTTGAGTTGACGTGTCCGTATTTCTGCGCGTGCGCAGCTTGGACAGAAAACAATCCGGCAATAGCCAGAATCATTAAAAACTTTTTCATTGACTTTCTAATCTTTTATGTAAGTACTAATATTAATCGTCCAATTCTCTGCTTCCGGAGATGCCCATTTTCGACAGCACCTGCTCGTTAATATCCCACTTCGGGTCAGCGTAGATGATGGTCAGGTCGCCGGCGGTGTCAAAGACGAAGGCAAAACCTCTCTCTTTGGCATATTCATTCACGGCGTTGATCACGCGGTCTTGGATGGGCTTCACCAGCTCCTCGCGTTTCTTGAAGAGGTCACCGTTCTGACCGAAACGTTTCTTTTGCAGCTCTTTTGCGGCTTTCTCTTGAGCGATGATGGCTTCCTCACGGCTCTTCTTGATCTGCTCAGGAAGGGTGATAGACTCCACCTGATAGCGCTTGTACATGGAGTCGATGGTGGTGAACTTAGCCTCGATTTCTTTCTGCCATTGTACGGCAATGCGGTCTAATTCGGCCTGAGCTTCCTTATATTCAGGAATTTGTGAAAGAAGATATTCTGAGTTGATGTACGCGTATTTCTGCGCAAAGCCGAAAAACATAATCAGCGTGAATAATCCTGTGAATAAGATTTGTTTTTTCATTTCTTTATTATTTAAGACGTTGGTTTGACTTGATTTATGTGAAAAGTTTAATCGATGGATTGGTTGATGGAGATGTGGAAGTGGCTGCCCGAAGCACTGGCAGAGAGACCCGGAACAGGGTCGAAACCGTAACCCCAGTCGAAACCGAGTAGACCGAACATGGGCAGATAGACGCGCACACCCACACCCAACGACTTGTACATATCGAACGGATTGTATTTGTGCTTGTCGATCCAACCTTTACCGGCTTCTGCGAAGGCTAGTACATAAACTGTGGCCGACGGATTCAGCGTGATCGGATAGCGCAGCTCGGCAGTGAACTTTTGGTAGATGGATGCACCGACACTGCTGCCGCCCACGTTGGGTGACAGTGCCTCGTCGTCGTAACCACGCATGCCGATGACTTCACGTCCGTCGTAAGACCAGTTGGACATACCGTCGCCGCCCAAATAGAAACGACCAAACGGGGAGATGCCGATATCCGGGTTATAATAGCCCATAAAGCCCAGTTTCATACGCACGTTGAGCACTAAGTTGTCCACAATGCGCGTGAACCACGATACGTTGAATTTCCATTTGTGGAACTCCAGGAACTTGTATTTTTCCTGATCCGTGGCGTTTTTGTAGTCTTTGTCGGAGAAGAGGGAGTAAGGTGGCGTGAGTTGCATGGAGAAGGTGATATCAGAACCTTCACGCGGGTAGATGGGCGCATTCACAGAGTTTCTGGAAAGCGTGAATATGTAGCTGAAACTATGGGAATAGCCGTTCGCGAAGATGAAGCCGCCCCAGTTTCTAACTTTGTAATATTCGTAAGAGAGAGTGTGCGACATGTGGAAGTAATCGTCGGGCCATCTCAGCTTGTTGGCCAAAGAGATGGAGGTACCGGCGATACTGGTGAAAGCGTACAGACTGTCGTGGCGCGAGTAGGTGTTGTTTTGACGTTGGTAGTATGCACCGATGGTCAGAGCGTTGGGCTTTTTGCCACCCAGCCAAGGCTCTGTGAAGGAGAAGCTGTAGTACTGGTAGTATTTGGTACTGACAGAGGCGTTCAGAGAGATGCGCTGACCGTCACCGCCAGGTATGGGGTTCCAAGCCTCCTTCTTAAAGAGCTTCTTTGTGGAGAAGTTGTTGAAGGTGATACCGGCGGTGAGCATGAAGCCCGTGGCACCGTAACCAGCGGAGAGTGATAGCTGGTCGGAGGAGGTCTCTTCCACCACGTAAGTGATGTCCACTGTGCCGTCCGCCTCGTTCGGGTGTGGCTGCACGTCCATCTTCTCTTGGTTAAAATAACCCATCGACATCAATACCTGCTGCGAACGGATAATGTCGGAACGGTTGAAGAGCTGTCCGGGAATGGTGGTCAGTTCACGCAGAATCACGTTGTCGTTGGTTTTGGTGTTACCCTTTACGTCAACGGATCTGATAGTGGCCTTCTTGCCTTCGCGGATACGGATCTCGATGTCGATGGAGTCGCCATAAATGCCCGTTTCCACAGGATTGGCGCTGAAGAAGAGGTAACCGTTGTTCATGTAGAGCGAAGCGACATCCTCTCCGTCTTCCTTCATAGTGAGATTCTTGTTGAGCACCGCTTGGTTGTAGACATCGCCCTTGCTGATGCCCAAAAGCTGTTGGAGCAACGTGGTTGGGTAAACGGTGTTGCCCACGAAAGTGATGTTGCGGAAGTAGTATTGCGGACCTTCGTAAACGTCAAGGTCGATGTACATCTTGTTGTTTTTCACGTAGAAGGTGTCGTGCAAGATGACGGCATCGCGGTAACCGAGCTCATTATAGCGGTTGATGAGGTTCACTTTGTCTTTCTCGTAGTTCTCCTTGATGAACTTCGAAGGTTTGAAGATTCTGAGTTTCACGCGGTCGGCAAAGTAGTTGTCGAGATGGTCTTTGATGTCTTTCGATTGATAATAGCCCTTGTGCTTGAAGAGGTAGGCGATGGCGGTGTCAGCCTTGTAGAATGGCATGAAACGCAGCTTCTCCTTGGTCTCCTTCATGGAACGGAGCAGCACAGGGTCGGTGACGCCTTTGTTGCCGTTGATGGTGATTTTGTCGATTTTCACCTTTTTCGACTTGTGAATGTCGAACAACAGGTTGATGGCGTTCTTGATTTTTTCGTCGGGAATCTCTTGCACATACACCTCGCAACTATAGAAACCTTTTTCAATGTAATACTTGCGAATGATATTCTGGCAAGTGATTTTCATGTTGTCATTGACGATGTTACCTTGTGAGATGCCTAACTTCTCACGAAGTTCGTTCTCTTCGCTCTTGGTGATTCCTTTGAAGCCGAATGCACTCAGTCGAGCGCGGTCTTCCAGTCTGACATCCAAGAAGATAAGGTCGCCTTGCACACGAGTGGCGGTGATTTCCACATCTTCGTACAAGCCAGTGTTCCACAAATTCTTGATGGTTTTGGATATCTTCTCGCCGGGGACTTCAATGATGTCGCCCACATGGAACATCAGCAGTCGTTGGTCCAACGGGGCGGTACCGGAGGAGGTGATGCCGCCGACTTCGTAAGTTTTGGGGGAAGAATAGTCGATTTTGACGGGGCCGTCAGGTGTGTCGCCGCCCAAGATAATCTGGGCGCGAATCGCCTGTGTACAAAGGCAAACCGCCAATATCAAGATAATATTTCGTATCAATTGCATTCTTCCAAAAAAAGTCGGCAAAGATAGTGAAAATATCAATGTGCTCGGACCTGTTCGCCTGTTTTTCCGAAACGGCGTTCTCTGTGGGTGAACTGTTCAAGTATTTCGCGCAGGTGGTCTTTTCGGAAATCGGGCCACATGATGGGGGAGAAGAAGAGTTCTGCGTAGGCGATTTCCCAAAGCAGGAAGTTGCTGATACGCAGGTCGCCGCCAGTGCGGATGAGCAGGTCAACATCCGGAATCTCAGGATGATACAAATGCTGTTGTATGGTATTTTCGTCGATATCGTCGGGGTTGAGTTGGCCGTTGGCAGCCTTGCGGGCGATCTGCTTGGCGGTGTCCACCAACTCGGATCTGCCGCTGTAGCTGAGCGCCAGAATCAGGGTTGTGTTTTTGTTGTTGGCGGTAATCTCTTCAGCATCGCGCATCGATTTCTGGCAGTCTTCCGGCAGAGTGTCCAGCCGTCCGGTGGTCAGCAGTCGCACGCCATTCTTCATGAAGGTGTCCACCTCTTTGGCAATCACACGGGTCAGCAGTCGCATCAGCATGTCGACCTCCTCCTTGGGACGGTTCCAGTTCTCCGTCGAGAAGGTGTAGAGTGTCAGGTAGGGGATGCCCATTTCGGTGGCGCCTTCGGTGACGCTTCTGACGGCTTCCACTCCTTGTTCATGTCCGAAAGTGCGTTCGTGGCCATGCTGTTGAGCCCAGCGGCCGTTGCCGTCCATGATGATGGCTACATGCTTGATTGTATGATCGTTACCCATAATTAATGTCTTTTACGTGATTTTTTCAAGTCGCAGGTTCTGTCGGCATTGCCGAACTTGACCGTGAGGGTAGCGCCTGCGAAAGAGTAGATATCATGCGTTGTGGAGTTGCCGCGTTGCTCGCCCGCCTGATGGCGTGGAAGCGGATTTCCTTGGTTGTCAAAAAGTTCCGGAGTTCTGTCGGCCATGTCGGCGATGATGTCGCCGCGTTGTTCGCGCAGGAGGTCGTTGTCGTAGTAGCGCCCTCCTACGTCATCCAGGTAGTCGGTGAAGCTGTAACGGAAGCCCCATTCCGCACCGAGGCAGACGTATTTGCCGATGTTGACGCGCAGTCCGATGCCGAAGGGGATGGCAAAGCTGGTGAGGGAGTACTTTTTCGGCATCCCGTCCAGACCCTGGCCTTCGGTGCCGAGACTCTGCAGCTCATATATCGTGCCGTCTTTGTATTGGGCCATCGGGTCGAAGGAGAAAAGGGTGAGACCCGCGAAGATGTATGGTGTGAAGTGGTTGGTGCCGACGGAGTTGTAGAGTTTGAGGAAATTCAGCTCGCCCACGACGGAGAACTCAGTGATGGGGGAGTAGAAGCTGAGATTGCGCTGATAGCCGTTGTTGGTCTGCATGTCGCTGCCGGAGACTTGACCGAACAGGAAGTCGGCCTTGATGGCCCAGCGCGGGGAGAGATTGTAACGGTAGACAATGCCGCCCGCGAGGTGCGATTGTGCGAAAAGTTTGGACGGGTTCAGTTCCCCAAGATAGAAAGTTGTGCCCACGCACGCCCCGATTTCGGAGTTTTGGGCGCGCAAAGCAGGTGAAAACAATCCCAGTGTGCCGAGGCATAATGCCCATATAATAAGGACTCTCTTTCTCATTTCCATACAATATTAAAAGGCTGCAAAAATAAAAAAAATGCTAAAACGATTTATTCAATTAAAAATTGTGTATTTTTGCCGCCCAAAAAATTATAAATAAAGTTATTACACTAAAAAAGAAAGGATTTGATCATCGCTCAGAACAATCGGCCTAACAGGTCTTTCGGACCGAAAAACAAGAAAGAAGCCCAACACAGAATCAACGAGTACATCACGGCTCAGGTCGTGCGTGTGGTGGGAGACGACCTTGAACCTCAAATTGTATCGCTTCGTGAAGCGTTGGCTATCGCCGACGAACGCGGAGTGGATTTGGTGGAGATTTCCCCGCAGGCGAACCCGCCCGTGTGCAAGGTGATGGACTATCAGAAATACTTGTACGAACAGAAGAAAAAACTCAAGGAAATCAAGGCCAACAGTGCCAAAACGGAGATCAAGGAGATTCGTCTGAGCCCGCAGATCAGCGAGCATGACGTGGAGTTCAAGTGCAACCACGCCATCCGTTTCCTGCAAGACGGCTATAAAGTGAAGATCATCATGACCTTCCGTGGCCGCAGCATCATCTACAAGGACAACGGCGAGCTGGAGCTGCTCAAATTCGCCGAACGTCTGCAAGACTACGGCAAGGTGGACCAGATGCCCGTTCTGACCGGCAGAAACATGACCATCATGATGGTGCCTAAATCTAAAAAGTAATATACTTCAAATACTTATATATAAACCTCAAAAAATAAACAGAAATGCCGAAAATTAAAACGAAATCCGCTGCCAAGAAAAGATTCACTCTGACCGGCACCGGTAAAATCAAGAGACATCACGCTTACCATAGCCACATTCTCACCAAAAAGACCAAAAAGAGAAAACGTAACTTGGCTTACAGCGCTATTGTCGAACAAAACCTGGATCGCACCGTCAAGCAAATGCTGGGACAGTGCTAGTTTAATTAATTAAAAAAACAATGTTTACGCGCAGTTCCCGAAGTGCTTCAAGCCACTGACGTAAACGGAAAGGAAAAAAGATTATGTCAAGATCAGTTAATCATGTTGCTTCAAGAGCAAGAAGAAAAAAGATTTTAAAACGTACCCGCGGTTATTTCGGAAAACGTAAAAACGTCTGGACCGTAGCGGTCAACTCGTGGGAGAAAGGCCAGCAATACGCCTACCGCGACAGAAAAGCGAAAAAGAGAAATTTCAGAAGCTTGTGGATCACCCGTATCAACGCCGGTGCCCGTGAATATGGAATGTCTTACTCTGTCCTGATGGGTAGTTTAGCAAAGAAGAACATTGCGCTCAACCGCAAAGCTCTCGCCGACCTCGCGATGAATAATCCTGAGGCATTCAAGGCAATCGTCGATTTGGTAAAATAAACCGACGCGCCGAATTTTTTAGTCAATAGTATTTGTTGTATATAAAGAGAGGAGAGCATTTCGCTCTCCTCTCTTTTTGGTTTACAGGTTTACAGGTTTATAGAACGCCGTTGTAGAGACGGTGTGCACACCGTCTCTAAAGATGGACCGAGTACAGGTTCTTGTATTCCGGCCCCTCTTTGTGCAGAAAGCTTTGATACAGAATGATTTCCGAGATGTTAAGGGCTTGGGATATGGGTGGAATCGATTCGATACTATCCCAGAATTTGTGCTTGTCGTGGAGGTTTTTGATGCGGCCTAAGGTGATGTGTGGCACGAAATTTCCGTAGTTGGGCTCGAAGCCGTGCCCCTGCAGCTTCGGCTCCAAATCCTCAAACAGCTTCCGGAAGGGTTCGAAATGGTCGAAACCCAACCAGATCACCTCCGGATGGTAATGGCTTCCGAAGACTCCTATCTTGTTGATGGTCAATGTGAAAGGTTGGTTCTGCGCACACGCCTCTTCCAACGCTTTGCGGATAGACAGCACCTGTTGCGGCGGGGTGGCACCTAAGAACCGCAAAGTCAAGTGCCGCACGTCGTCCTTCACCCACACGATGTCGTCGTGACGCAACTTGAAACGCAAATCGGCAGAGACCTTTTGGATCTCCGCCGACAGCGTGATTACCGGTGTGGCGATGAACAACCGTTTCATTCGCCCTTGGTGTTCTGGTTGTGGAAACGCAACAGCTTGTTGTAGAGGTGTCTGCGCTCCGGTCCGATGACGTTGTGGTCGTGGACGGTATAGACGAAGTACTCCAACTCGATGTCATCGCTGACGGCCTGACGGAGCAACTCCAACGTATGTTGTTGAACCACCGTGTGATCCTGCGCACCGTGCATCACCAACAACGGGCACTTCACGTTCTTGATTTTGGGGATGATATTGGCGTTGGCATAGCCGGAGGGGTTCTCTTTCGGGGTGTCCATGTAACGCTCGCCGTACATCACCTCGTACCACTCCCAGTTGACTACCGGACCGCCGCAAGAGGCTGCCTTGAAGGCTTCGGGATGCGCGGTAATCAGCGACAACACCATGAAGCCACCGTAGCTCCAGCCATCCACACCGATGCGGTCGGCATCAACGTAAGGCAGTGATTTCAAATACTCTACGCCACACATCTGGTCTTCGACTTCGCGCACACCCAAGTTGCGGTGGATGCACTTTTCGAAGTCTGCACCACGGTTGTCTGTGCCGCGGTTATCCAACGTGAAGACGATGTAACCTTGCTGCGCCATGAACTCCAGGAAGAGACCGCCGGAGAGGTACTGGTTGGTGACTAATTGTGAGTGCGGACCACCGTAAACGTATAGGAAAACAGGATATTTCTTGCTCTTGTCCATGTTCGGAGGAGTAATCATGCGGCACCAGAGTGAGTCGCCCTCTATGTTCACGATGGGGAAAATTTGGGTGTCGCCCAACTTCATCACGCCAAACGGACTCTTTGCAGTGAGTAACGTCTTGACTGTCTTACCGTTATTGTCCACCAAAGAGATGATGCGCGGAGTGGTCGGATTGCTGAAATAGTCGATAAAATAGCTCTTCGATTCGCTGAAGACAGGACGATGCACACCGTCGGCATGAGCCAAACAAGTGAGCGTGCCCTTGTCGATGTTGACTTTGCAAACATATTGGTTCACAGGTTTTTCCAAGGATGCGGTGAAGTAGATGTTCTTCTCGTCCTTGTCCATGCCGTAGTATTCGTCGATGTCGAAACGACCATCAACCACCTTCTTCACTAATTTGCCGTCAGGTGTAAACATATAAAGATGTTTCCAGCCGTCGCGGTCGCTGAACCAGAGGAAGTTACCGTTTTTCATGAAAATCATGCGGTCGGTGGGTTCCACGTAGCGGTTATCGGATTCCTCGATGAGGGTGGACAGTTTCTTGCCAGTTTGTAGGTCGTAACAGATCAGTTTGGAGTGATTCTGTTCGCGGTTAAGGTGTGTGATGTAGATGTATTTCTCGTCAGGTGAGAAGGTTACGTTGGTCAGAAACTCGCCGTCTGCCTTGTCGGTTTGGATGTAGTGATAGACAGGGCTGCCTTTTTCAGCTGACTTGGTTACATCGAAAATGCCAAGTGTCACTACGTGTGAAGTGCGGCCGGCCATGGGGTATTTGATGTACTCAACGGTCGCGATGGACGTGCCGGTGTTCACGAGCGGATAATCCTCCACCATGCTCTCGTCCATGCGGTAGAAGGCAACGAAGTTGCCGTTCGGGGAGATGTACTGGCCCTCGTTGATGCCCCACTCGCTGCGGTGTACTGATTCGCCAAAGACGATATGCTCACCCGTGTCGGAACAGAGCAGCACCGGTTTGAATTCGTTCAGCGCACTTTCCACGAAGACGCCCTTGTCGTTCTTGATGACGAACACTTTGTTTTTGACATCTTGGTCAATGACGTCGTCCCAATCGACCTTGTCAAACTCGGCGGTGGTGATTTTGCCTTTCACCACGTTCACGGTTTTGTGGTCACCGGGAAAGTAAAGTGTGTTGGCATCCAACCATTCGTAGCCGTAAGGGTTGGATATTTCGTGCGCTTTTTGCGAAGCGGCGGCGAGAAAGATAGTTTCCTTACCGTTTTTGGCGTTCACCAGTATGATGTTTTTGGCGTCATCGATATAGGAATACTGGTCGGCTCCTGGTTGCCATGCAATGCCACGGATGTTGTCGATGACATAGCGTTTGGTGAAATCGATGGTTTGTCCGAACAACGGAACCATCAGCATCAAGCAAAAGATGCTTAATAAAATTGTGATTCTTTTCATATTCAATAATTTACATTAACTTTCAAAGAAGTGGCAAATGTACGTTTTTTTTAGGAACGGAATCCAAAAAAAAATGATTTTAAACTTTTGAGGTAAGATTTTGTCACAAAATGGTTGATTTAGCATACCTATAAAAATCATATATTTGCGCCTTTAAAATTTGTAAGATGATTCTAAGAAAAATGAAAGATAAATCATTGACAATCAAATTGTTTATAACAACGGCTGTGCTGTTGTTGGCTTTGTGTGGAATTGCCCAGCCCCCTCCAGGCGGATTTCCTGGCGGTGGTCGTCCTCCCGGTGGATATCCTGGCGGTGGTCGTCCCCCGATGGGCGGTGACTGGCACCAAGGACAGATGCAGCAGCCTCAGGTGAAGCAGAAGAAGAAGGTGAGAGAGGGTTCCACCTTCAAGGTGGTCGGCTTGTTGCGCGACACCGTTTCCGGCGCACCGTTGGCATACGCCAATGTGGCGGTACTCGATGCCGAGGATTCCATGCTCATCAAGGGTGTTTCAGCCAACAACAACGGCTATTTCGAGATCGACGGCGTGCCCCAAGGGAATTGTCTGCTGCGTGTTTGGATGTTCAATTACACTCCGCGCTATATCCCCTTCACGGTGAAGAATAACACCAATTTAGGCACCTTGTATCTGATTCCCAAGTCCACCTCTCTGCAAGAGGTGACCATCAAATCGGAGAAACCATTGTATGCCCAGGATGGCGAGAAACTGATCTATAACGTCAGCGAGGATGCCTCCATCCAGACCGGTACCACCGAGGACGCTCTGCAGAATGCGCCCGGCGTGGAGGTTGATGTGGAGGGCAACATCACGCTGCGCGGCGTGTCGAGCGTGGAGATTTGGATCAACGACAAACCCTCCAAATTAACGGAGGAGAACCTTAAAACTTATCTGCAGACACTTCCCGCCAACGCTTTGGAGCGCATCGAGGCTATCACCAATCCCTCGGCTAAGTACGCCACTGACGCAGAGGCAGTTATCAATATCGTCACTTCGGCGCACGTGAAGAGCAACCAGTTCGTAAGCTTCGGTATCAACGGCTCTAACCAGCCGTTCATCTCGCCTTGGGTGAGTTATATGTGGACGAAGGAGAAATGGAGCGTAAACCTATTTGTGTCAGGACGTTACAGCGACCGCCGCAACGAGAATGAGACCACCTCCTACCAGCGTCGTGACGGGGCTACGGAAGGTGAGTACGACACCACCTGGTCTTCCACCACTTCACAGTTCGACACCAACCGCACCATCAGCGGCAACTTCTTCCTCAGTGTCAATTACGAAATCGACACTACCAGCGAAATATCTTTCGACGCGGGTGGTTTCTATAACTACAATGGCTCTAATGTGTTTAGCACTCAGGATCAGACCTATTTCTACCCTGAAGTGGATAATATGATCGACACCACGGGAAGTTTAACCAAAGGGCAGTCCATTTTCAGTCACGCCGGTGTGGATTACACCAAGAAGTTCGACAAAAAGGGGCATAATTTGCGTATTGGCCTCAACACGCGCTTTTCGCATAACGCCAGCGACCAGTGGTACAACCGCTACTATGACGTCTATCACGACTTCTACGACGAGCACCGTTACTTGCTGACGCGCAACTACCGTTACGGGGCCAGCCTCGACGCTCGTTACAACCGTCCTTACAGTGAGAACGGAGAGTTGAGCTACGGTTTGCGTGCCGACCAATACCAGATGAACAACGACTACAAGCGTTACAACGATACCATTGGAGAGATTATTGATACGTTGCGGACCTACCATTTCAACGGTTGCGAGACCAACGTCAATGCGGACGTGAACTGGACGCATCGTTGGGGCGGCTTCACCCTCAGCACAGGCTTGGGGGCAGGCTTCCTGCGCGATGGCTACGAGTATATCAGTGACATGCCCTTCGCGGATGCAGGAGCGCCCATCTACTTCACGGCCCGTCCCTCCATCCACCTCTCCTACCGCACCGAGAACATGCACAATTTCAAATTGAACTACACTATGCGCATGGCGCATCCCGACGAGGAGCAAGTGAGTATCTACCGCCGTTATGGCGAGGACAGCTACTCTACGGGTAATCCTGACGGACTCAAGAGCAGTTACACGCACAGCTTGGAAACTGGTTGGCAGAAGTACTTCAACAAGTTCGGCAATGTGGGTGTGGAACTTTACGGACGATTGAGTACCAATGAGATCAGTTCGCTGACCGACTCCAAAGAGGATGAATATCTGGATCGTGTCGTCAGTTACTCCATGCCTTACAATTTGGGAACTTCTTGGCGTTATGGTGCGTCGGTGAACGCCACCTATCGTCCGACGGGCTTCATCAACCTGCGTCTTTATGCCAATGTTTATGACTACGGTTACAAGATGGAGTACGATCGTAATGGCGTGCATCAGCGTGACCAGGAGGACATGTGGTCGTGGAGTGTGCGTTTGAATTTCTGGGCCAAGGCATTCGACTGGTTGCAGTTCACCGCCACTGGTTTCTACAACTCCCCGAGACTCAGTTTGATGAGCTACCGAAAGGCCCGTTACGCACTGAATTTCGGTATCCGCAGCGACCTGTTTAAACGTAAACTTTCCATCTATGTCAATGTGCAGGACATCTTCAACTGGGGTGGCCGTTTCGGTTCCGGGTCTGAAAACACGAACCCCTACTATCTGAGCAACAGTACCAGCAAGATGCTCAACAGCCGTTACATTTCGGCGGGTATCACATTCCGTTTCGGTAAGATGGAGTTGGAGAAGAGGGTTCAGGAGGGCGACTCTTCCACAGGAGAGGATTCTTCCATGTAGTGAAGGTTTTCAATTAAATGACTTTTGCAGTTAATGTTGGATAAGATGAAAAAATTGTTTCTGTTGATTGGTTTTTTGTTCATGATGCTGGTCGGTCGTGCGAGTTACCTGCTGATTCCCATGGACTTGGCGCAGAGCAATCATCTGAAGGCATACGGAATTGCCTATTACGCTGTGGCGCACCAGATCGATATGAGCTGGCTGCTGAATTACCGCGGCGGGAGCTTTATGTGTCCCTACAACAGCGCTGTAGAGAACGAATGTCTGATCCGCGGGGTCTCCTACGAGGTCATCGCCGACCTGCAGGCCACGCAGATTCTGAACGAAATTGCGGTGGTGGAGAACAATATGAACGAAATCCGACTCACCAAAGAGCCGAAAATCGCGGTTTACTCCCCGAAGAACAAGCTGCCGTGGGATGACGCCGTGACGTTGGTGCTTACCTACGCTGAAATTCCTTACACGGTGATTTACGATGAGGAGGTCATCAAAGGCGAACTGCCCAAATATGACTGGCTGCACCTGCATCATGAGGATTTCACTGGACAGTATGGAAAGTTCTGGGCCAGCCAGCGCAACTCCAAATGGTATCAGGAGGATGTGCGGGAGAACGAGGAGCGTGCCGCACAATTGGGCTTTGCCAAGGTGTCGCAGATGAAGCTCGCTGTGGCCAAGGGCATTCGTGACTTTGTGGCGGGCGGCGGCTATCTGTTCGCCATGTGCTCCGGTCCTGACAGCTACGACATCGCATTGGCTGCCGAGGGGGTGGATATTTGCGAAACCATGTTCGATGGCGATCCGATGGACCCGCAGGCGCAGAGCAAGCTCAATTACGACAACTGCTTCGCTTTCACCGATTTTAAGATTGAAACCAACCCGTACGTTTACGAGGTTTCCAATATTGATGCCAGCCCGACGCAGCATCTTTCAAACAAATCCAACGATTACTTTACCCTGTTTGAGTTTTCCGCCAAGTGGGATCCTGTTCCTACTATGTTGTGTCAGAACCACTTGCAGGTGATTCCAGGCTTCATGGGACAGACCACGGCTTTCCGCAAGGAGTTCATCAAACCGACGGTGACCATCATGGGTGAGTGCGCCTTCTTCAACGAGGCTCGCTACATTCACGGCGAATATGGAAAAGGCACCTGGACTTTCTATTCCGGTCACGACCCCGAAGACTACCAGCATCTGGTCAACGACCCGCCCACAGACCTCAATCTGTTCCCCAATTCCGCGGGTTACCGGCTGATTCTGAATAACGTGCTGTTCCCCGCCGCGAAAAAGCAGCAACAGAAAACTTAGGGTAAGTGTTAAAGGTTAAGGGTTAAAGGGGGGGCAATAGCCAAAAGCTAACAGCCAAAAGCTAACAGCTAAATTTCCGGCATCATGTGGTAGATCAGCTCTACCATTTGCGGACCGGCGGCGGCAGCAGCAGCCAACACCTCTTCGTGGCTGGCCTTCTCTACACGACCGATGATTCCCAAATCCGTGATGACGGAGAGGGCGAATACTTCGATACCGCGATGTCGCGCCATAATCACTTCCGGAACGGTGGACATGCCCACGGCATCTGCGCCGAAAAGGTAGAACATCTTGTATTCGGAAGGTGTTTCGAAACAGGGTCCGGACACGCCGATATAGACACCTTCTTGCAAATGGATATTGAGTTTTTTGCCGGTTTGCTGTGCCAATTTCACCAGTCTATGTGAATAGGCTTCGCTCATGTTCAAGAAGCGAGGGCCCAACGTGTCGTCATTTGGACCAATGAGCGGATTGGTGAAGAAATGGTTGATATGGTCGCGGATTAGCATGATGTCGCCCACTTGGAATGTGGGGTTCATGCCGCCAGCTGCATTTGAAAGAATCAGGGTTTTCACGCCGAGACCGCTCAAAATCTGCTCCGGATAGGTCACCACATCCATTGAGTAGCCTTCGTAATAGTGGAATCGACCATTGAAGACGATCACCTCTACCCCGTTCAACCTGCCAAAAACCATCGTTCCTTTGTGACCTTCAACCGTGGATACCGGGAAATTGGGGATTTCCTTGTAGGGAATCTCATCCACAACATCCACTTTTTCGGTCAGGCCGCCCAAACCAGAGCCCAATACGATGGCGATTTTCGGATTTATCGTTTTACGGTTGTTCAAATATTCAACCGTTTTCTCAACTCTTTGTCTCTTTTCCTCTAACATGGTCTATTACTATTTGATTAAACTTATCTCTTTGATCCTCAGTGAGAAACTCAACTTGCACTGGAACCACAAAAACCGGAAGCAAAGATACAATATTTCTAATTTGTTCTGACTGCAAGCGCATCCAATCTTTTTCGGTAGTGATCAGCGCACAATGATTGCCTGCGCTGTTAAAGTGCTGATCGTATATGGATTGTATCTCCTTTTCCGTAAATGTATGGTGGTCTGGGAAGGCGTAATGTTTTACAATATTCAATTCCTTCGTCGTTGTAGAGACGCGATTAATCGCGTCTCTACAGACCATTTCATTTGCATTATTTTTGTGCATTTGTTCCAAATGGTCGATCAATGGCTTGGGATGCGCGATGCCTGTCAGGACCACGATCTCTTTCATGGACTGGAGGCCGATTTTCTGCGCCGCTTCCGTGACAGGAACTGGCTGTTCATAACGGAACCGCGTGAAAAAGAGATGTTGCTCTGGTTGTATGTGGAGTTTGTAGCGCCATTGGGACTCGTCGGGATTTGCACCATCCGGCACTTTGGTCACGATGACCACATCCGCGAAACGCGCGGCACTCGGGAACTCGCGCAACTTGCCCGCCGGCATCGGCATATCCGGACGATACGGGCGGTCGTGTTCCGTCAACAAGATGTGAAAACTGGGGCGAAAACGCAAATGTTGGTAGGCATCGTCTAATACAATCACCTCTGTGTCGGGGTTCTCATCGAGCAGCATGCGTACCCCTTCAACGCGGTCTCCATCCACGGCCAAAGGGATATCGGGGAAACGCAGGTGTGTCATAAACGGCTCATCCCCAAAAGTTTCCGCGTTTTGTAGATAAGGGTCAGTTTGTTGGATAGAGTAGTAGCCTTTGGATTTCCGACCGTAGCCACGACTGAGCGTCGCCACGTGGAAATGTTGCCTTAGCAAACCGATAACGTATTGGGTATGAGGTGTTTTTCCTGTTCCTCCCACGGCCAAGTTGCCGATGTCGATAGCAGGAACGGGCGTCTCTTCGCTCATCAGTACTCGATGGCGGTACAGAAATCTCCGTATCGCGGCCACGCACCCGAAAAGCAGGGAAAAGGGTGTCAGCAAAATCCCTATAATGAGCTTAAATTCCATTTTCAGACGCTTCGCTCTGTTTTGCGGCCTCGCGGGCCTCGCGACGCTTGCGGGCAGCCTCCTCCACTTCGCTTTCGTATGCTTCGTAGCGCGTGATGATCTTGGTTACCAGATGGTGTCTCACCACGTCTTTGTTCTCCATATAGATGAAGTCGATGCCTTTCACGCCATTGAGGATGCGGTCAGCCAGAATGAGTCCCGACTGCTGGTTTTTGGGCAGGTCGATTTGGGTGATGTCACCGGTAATGAAGAACTTGGCGTTCTTGCCCATACGGGTGAGGAACATTTTGAGCTGGGACGAGGTGGCGTTTTGCGCCTCGTCGAGAATGACATAGGCGTTGTCGAGTGTGCGGCCGCGCATGAAGGCCAGCGGAGCGATTTCGATGACTTTGTCTTCCATCATCGCCATCAGCTTCTGCATCGGCATCATGTCCCAAAGGGCATCGTAGAGTGGTTGCAAGTAGGGGTCGAGCTTGTCGCGGAGGTCGCCGGGCAGAAAGCCGAGGTTTTCACCGGCCTCCACAGCGGGACGAGTGAGGATGATTCGTTTTATCTGTTTGTTTTTCAAAGCTTTGACGGCTAAGGCGACGGCAGTGTAGGTCTTACCCGTACCGGCAGGTCCCACCACAAACACCATGTCATTCTTCTCCGCACTCTCCACCAGACGTTTCTGGTTCGGGGTGATGGCTTTGATGACCTTACCCTCGCGTCCGTGCACAATCACGTTGCTGTCGGGCTGGTTGATGGCGTAAAAGCTGTCGTCCTCCATCGCCGTGATGTTGATGATGTCGGTCTCGGTGAGCTTGCCGAATTGCTCTATATGGTTTTGTAACAACAAGATACGATTTTCGAATTCTTGGACATCGTCATCTGTTCCGGTGACCTTTATCTCGTTGCCGCGCACGAAAAACTTCAGTTTCGGGAAGATGTGTGTGAGCAACTTGATGTTATTGTTTTGAACGCCAAGAAGTTCGACAGCGGTTTCAGGGTTCAGTTCAATGATTTTATCCATGATGTTATTCGATGACAAGGTAATTTAAAGGATTGATAGGAAAGCCGTTATACCAGAGTTCGAAGTGCAGGTGGGTGGTTTTTCCCTCTTCGGAACCGGTGTTTCCGGCGGTGGCGATGGGCATGCCGACGGTTACGCGGGAACCCACCGTTTTCAGCAGGGCGGCGTTCCGTTTGTAGATGGAAATCATATTGCCGGGATGCTGCACAACGATGGTGTAACCGTCTGTAGCAGTGTAGTTTGCAGAAATTACCACGCCGTCTGCCACGCAGGAGACGGTTCTATTGTCGTGTGTGGCAATGTCGATGCCATAGTGGTTTTGGGTGGCGTCGAAAAGACGTGTCACCGCGCCCATGGCTGGCGGATAGATGGAGATATTGGTAATCTTGGCCTGCTCGATATTGGGGACCGCAGCGGAATTGGCGGCGTTGCTCTCCCCGATGCGCCCGAGAATCATCTCCGCCTCTTCCAGCACTTCGTGTACCTTCTCCTTGCGCTCTTTTTGTCGCTCAACAGGATGTAAGTCTGGGGTGGCTTCCGCTTCGTCATCCTCGTAAATCTGCCCGTCCTTTCCCCTGATCATATCGGTAAAATTATCAATAAACTGCTGATTCTGAGCTAACTGCTTTTCGAGTGAATCCACTCTGGCGGCGGTCTGCTTATACATTTTGTAGTCCTTTTGGTTGGTGTATCCGGGGATGTAGACCCTCAGTGGGGTGAGGGCAATCAGGACTGTGGTGAGCACAATGATGACAAAAGCGGCCAAAATGGCCACCACCGCAATCTTTTGGATGGTGATGCGCCGGATGACAAAGCTTTGTTCGTGCGTGTCTTCATTGGAGAAGACAAGCCTGTAGCGTGTCTTCCATTCACTGACGATGATGTTCCATCCCTTTTTTATCTTCTCAAACTTGCTCATTCTTGCTTTTCTGCCCGTTTTTCAGGCGCAAAAGTAGCAAAAATAGTAAATGGCTCGGAATTTATAATCAGCTTATATACAATGCCTTATAAATTAATGGTTTTGAATACAATTCAAAAGATGAAAATTAATGATGATATGTAAAGAAATAATCGTATTTTTGCTGCCCAAAAAATAACTAAAGTCAAGTATTATGAACGAAAGAGACAACAACGTAAGTTTTTTCAGATTTGAAGATTTGCGTATTTATGCAAAGGCCATGGATTATATCGTATGGCTGTATCAACAACTCCCGACCGGCGAATTGGCGGCAAACCAGAAATTTATGCAGAAATCATTTTTGAAATCTGCTCAAGATATCGCTCTGAACACTGCAGAGGGCTCTTCTCGCAACAGAACTCAGTTCCTGTATTACTTAAAAATGGCGAAAAGCTCTGTGAGAGAATGTGTTGTACACACTGAAATCGCCTATCGTTCCGGTATTATCACGGATGAGGCCAAGGAGCATTCCCGTACCGAACTGATGGAGCTGACCAAGATGATCGGTTCTCTCATCGCTTCTCTGCAGCGCACCTCCATGGGTGGCGCCCCCTCATACGGCAGACCTTCAGAAGAGAACGATGACCTTAGCATCCCCGAACCCGATGAGTTCGACGAGATGATGTAATCGTCTCTAATTTGTTTTGACCATTAAATTTTATGTTTAATATTAAAAAAAAAGGATGTCTTGATGGATGTCCTTTTTTTGTCTCAAATAAACCTTTTCGAATGAAGTACTGTAAATTGTTATTGTTTTTGGCCTTGTTCCCGATGTTTTTGTCAGCCAAAACACTCACCAAACAGGAGATAACCACATTGGGGACTCGTGCTTTTTATCAGAAAGCCGTGCAATTATGCCCTCAAGCATCAGAATACGAGCTTAAAGATTGTGAGTTCCTGGAAAGTGATGGCGCGGTCTGTCTGGGTGTCTTGCATTTCGAGCATGGCTTCCTGATTTTGTCGGCTGAAGATGCCGTGATGCCGATTCTGGCCTACGACTTTGAGAACAGCATCGACCTGGAAGATCCCGCACCGGGCGTCTCCTTTTTTCTCGATTATTACCAACAGTTGATCCTTGAGGCGCGTCGGGTCAATCTTGCTCCAAGTGAAAAGGTTCAAGAAGCTTGGGAGTCTTTGCTTCATCCGTCGTCCCGTGGCACTCGCGCGGAAGTCGTCGTTGCCCCGCTGATTCGCTCCCATTGGAATCAGAACAAGTATTATAACTATCTGTGTCCCAAGGATGAAAATGCAATTGCTGGATATGACGGCCGCGTTCCGAACGGTTGCGTGGCCATTGCCATGTCACAGATTATGTTCTATTATCGTTATCCGGAATCTGGTACAGGAAGTCATACCAACTACACAGAATACGGTAGCTTTCATGTCAATTTCTCCCAGCAACATTACCATTATGAGGCAATGTGCAACCAATTGAGTTATCATAACAACGAGGTCGCCAAATTGATTTTTCATTCTGGTACAGCGGTGGATATGATGTATGGTCCTGATGGATCCGGTGCCTATTCAGGCGATGTGCCGGGCGCCATGTCTACCTATTTTAAATATAATTCGGATGCCATGTATGCCGGAAAACATTATTATTCGGATTCTGTCTGGCACAGTATGCTCAAAGGAGACTTGGATGCCGGCCGTCCCCTTTACTATTCGGGGTACTCTTCAGAGGGTGGTCACGCATTCATCTGTGATGGCTACGACAGCGATGAGTATTTCCATTTCAATTTCGGATGGGGTGGCTCCGGAGACGGGTATTATATCACAGATGGCAATGATCCTCAGTTGGATGTGGTCCATGGATACGGATTTGGACAGTCGGCCATCTTCAACCTGCACCCGCGCGAGACCAACTATCCAACCTATTGTCAGGGTGGGATGGTCATCACAGCCGTCAATGGTACATTGGAAGACGGCAGCGGTCCTTACAACTATCTGGACAATACCCAGTGCACGTATCTTATCACGGACCCCAACCAGTATTCTGTTGTGATTTCAATGACGGACTTTGCCACTCAGCAAGACCATGACTATCTCCGTTTTTGGGATGGTATTCCTTCCGACAGCAACCTCCTGCTTGAACTTTCAGGTACGGTTCCCTCTGGCACCAATTACACGTTTAGTACAGACAGCCTTTATATCACTTTCGAAACGGATGACTCTTTGACCGATGCTGGTTGGAATCTGAGCTATTCGTGTAATCGCGAAGGATTCGGTTGTGGCACCCATGTTTATAATAACGAGTATACGGGCACTATTTTGGATAATAGCGGCGAAAACAATCATTACCGAGACAATTCCAATTGTTCCTGGGTGATTCGTATACAAGATGTTCCTTCGATCACTTTCACTTTTGAAGAGATGGACATCAGTCCTGAGGATCATCTGGATTTTTATGATATGAGTACTTATCCGACAACATTGATGGGCTCTTTTTCAGGCAATACGATTCCGGCTCCTGCGACCTATTACTCGAATCGAATTAAAGTCGTTTTTGTGTCAGACAACTATTTGTATGGAGAGGGATTCAAAGTGTTGTGGAATGCTTCCGGAACCGGCATTCAAGAGAGCAATATGTCGGGTGTCAGTCTGTATCCCAATCCTGCATCGGATGTTTTCTGCGTTCTTTTTGAGGATGAAGTCGAAGATTGTGAAATCACCCTTTATGATATGGTGGGCAATGTGCAGTATAGACAGATTTATGAAGGAGGCGGAAAGGTGGATATTCCTGTGAGTCAGCTTTCAAACGGCCTTTATGTCTTGTCTTTGAACAATGGACAGCAGACCACATATAAGAAAATTGTTGTCAAGCATTAAACGAAAGAGGGGATAGCCTGTCTTATTGTCAACTTCAAATCAAAAAACGTAGAGCAATGAAAAAGTTAATGACGATGATGAGTATCTTCCTGATGACTGGTTTAGTGTCCATGGAAGCTGTGGCACAGACGCCCAACTCATCCAGAAGCAACGCCGCTGCAAGAAAACCCGCCGCCACAGCGGTTACTAAACAAAACGGCACCTCTTCAAGTCAGGCTGCGCGTCAGCTCAGAAAAGGCGACGCTCAGTTGAACAAGGCAAACGACAGCTATCAAAAAGCACAGCAAAGTGCTGCGACCAAGCGCCCGACAACAACTTCGTCTGCAACTAGCCGTCCGGCTACTACGACTAGCCGTCCCGCTGCATCCAACAACAATGCGACTGCTCGTCCTGCAACGTCCAGTTCTTCAACTAGCAGACCGACTACCGCTACCAAACCTACAACAGCAACGACGGCTCGTCCAGCCACCAGCACTACCACCTCGAAACAACCTGCCACTAATGTGACGACGAATAGACCTGTAAGTAGCGGAACAACGGCAAACCCCGCCAACAATGCCGGTAAGGTTGAATCAGCAAGACCCTCCAGTGCAAATGCCTCTTCCAGCGCAGTGGCAGAAAGACGAGGCTACACCGAAAGCGGACAAGCACAACCGCAGCCGGTCAGCGGTCCCCGCGATGGAGGCAACAGCAACAACGCTGGCGGTGACAAGCCCGGTCCTGGCGGACATCCTGGCGGACAACCCGGAGGCAATCACGGTGGACACCCTGGCGGACATCCTGACGGTCACGGCCCGCACCCCGGCCCGGCTCCTCACACTCCCTACGTACACCCGAACTACCACAACTACTACGGACACATGCATGTCCCGCACCACGTCAGACCGGTATACTACCACGGAGCTCCCTACTACTTCTACAATGGTGTCTTCTGCCGCTACCTCAATGGTTACTACGTGATCTGCCGCCCGCCCCTTGGAGCTGTCATCGCCTACGCGATCTTCAATACTTGGAAACCCATTATTGTGGTCCACAACAATGTCACTTACTACTACGACGATGGCACTTTTTACCTCCCTTACAACAATAATTACCAAGTTGTAACTCCTCCGATCGGCGCCCGCGTGGCAGAACTCCCCAGCAACTACGAAGAAATCATCCTTGACAACACCCTGTATTACAAAGTGGATAACGTTTATTATAAGGCAGTTGTGGTGAATGGGTACATCTGGTATGAAGTGGTTTTCGTCAGCTAAAAAAAATTTTTCATAAAGAGATGCGCGGTAAAGAAAAAATTGTATTTTTGCCGCGCATTTCGCTTTTGCCCTGTTGTGTAATGGTAGCACCGCAGATTCTGGTTCTGTTTGTATGGGTTCGAATCCTATCGGGGCAACAAAAAAATCTGAATCCAACTTTGGATTCAGATTTTTTTTGCACTTTTGCAGCGGAAATTCTCCAAAATTCAGATTGTTACATCAAAACCGGTCAGTATGTTAGTATTAGGTATCGCCGGAGGTTCCGGCTCTGGAAAGACCTCTGTGGTGCAGAAAATCGTCAACCAGTTTCCCAAAGATCATGTCAGTGTGCTGTCGCAGGACGCCTATTACCGTGATAACGGAGACCTTACTCAGGCAGAGAAGGAGCAGATCAACTTCGATCACCCTTCCTCCATCGAGTTTCCGCTGTTGGTGGACCATATCAACCAGCTGAAAGAGGGCAAGACCATCCCGATGCCGACCTATTCGTACGTGACCTGCGCGCGCGGCGAGGAGACCATTCCCGTGCATCCCGCTGAGGTGCTCATCGTGGAGGGCATCCTCATTTTCACCAACCCGGAGTTGTGCGATACGATGGACATTAAGGTCTTCGTGGACACGGATGCCGACGAGCGTCTCATCCGCATTATCAGCCGGGATGTGATTGAGCGGGGTAGGGGACTTGACAAGTCCATCCGCCATTACCGCACTTTTGTGAAACCGATGCACGAACTCTTCATCGAGCCCACCAAACGACTCGCCGACATCATTATCCCGGTGGGCGGCCATAATAACATCGGTATCGACATTCTCACAGCGAAGATAAGGGAAACGTTGAAAGAAAAAGGTTTAGCGGTTGTCTGTTAGCCGTTGGCGATGGGCTGTGTTAATAAAAAAAAACTATTTTTGTAGCTTCATTTGCAAATTATGTCAAATATGAAAAATAAAATCTTATTCATTCTGTTACTGTCTGTTATTCAGGTAGTTATTTTCAATTCCAATGCTGCTTTCGCACAGAAGCTGAAATCTACGGATGTGCCCTCGGATGTGGTTCAAACCCTTGACGAGCAATATTCCTACGTGAAAGTGACTGGATGGGTGAAAGAGGGCAACACATACGTGGCCAGCATCAAAGACGGTTCCACTACTGGCAAGGTTTATATCTCTGCAGCTGGAGAGTGGATAAACACCCTGTTTACTGTCCCTGTCAATGAGCTTCCGTCTGCTGTAACAGACTATGTGAAAGCTAATTACCCTGATTTTGTCATCAGTGTCAGCGCTTTGGAGGAAAAGGAGAATGAGAATACGCACTACTATCTTGAGGTGAAACCGGACGGAGTGGGTATGAAGGCTTCTGTGCTGACTTTCTCCAGCACTGGCCAAAATCAGCTGATCTCCCGTACGGATCCTGAGGGTTTCAAAGACCCGACGGTGAAGCAGCCCGACAAAATTGAGCAGGCCAAGGCTGCCGCTGCAGAAAAACAGGCCGAAAAGGCTGCTGCCGCAAAACGTGAAGCAGAACAGAAGGCCGCCGCCGAGAAGGCTGCCAAGGAGGCTGCCAAGAATAATCCCAAAACGACAACAACGCCTGCGAAACCGGCTACTACTGCCTCAAAACCTGCTACTGCGACGAACAAACCCGCTGCTACAGCCTCTTCAAAACCAGAAGAGCCAAAGAAAGAGGCCAAGCCCAAGAAAGAGAAGCCTGAGCCTGTGGTGAAAGACGAACACGGCAACATCGCCATCAAGGCCAACACCGTGCCCGATGTCGTCACCAAATCGTTGGTAAAGAAGGTGCTGCACCCTGAGGAACTCAACTGGTTCCTCGTGGACAGTGTCTATATTGCCCGTTGTCTCAACCAAGGCAAGAAAACGGCTGTCTATATTACTCCGAATGGTGTTTGGGAGAAGACCCTCACCATTATGCCGGAAGAGTCTGTCACCGGTCTGATGTCCAAGCATCTAAATGACTTTTATCCCGGCTGGCGTTTCAAGAACGCTGTCAAGGAACAGCGCTCCGACAAGGATGACAAGATGATGGTTGAGTTCTACGAAAAAGCCAATTACAAGAACAAGTTGGTCACTACGGTCTTCTTTGACAAGTCCGGAAAACTGATTCGCACGATCGATCCCGACTATGAGTTGGGTACCAACGACAAGAAAGAGAGTGCGGAGGACGATGCGCTCAATAAATACTACGAAAAGATGAACATGCAATTGGACAACGACGATGCTTCCAGCGTGCCGGACAATGTGAAAGCCGCCTTCAATCTGAAGTATCCGAAGGTGACCAACGTGGAATGGAAGGAGAACGGCTACATGAACTACATCGCTTCTTTCTACACTACTCGCGGCAAGGAGTTCTGTGTCTTCAACAGCTATGGCGAAATTGTGGAGACGTGGGTGATGGGCAAGAACGAGAACCTTTCCGCCACCATCCAGGACTATCTGAAGAAAGAGTATAAGAGCTGCAAACTCAAGGAGTTCTACACTGTGAAGCGCCTTGCCGACAAACTGAACGCCTACAAGGTCATCGTTGTCGATAAAAAGACGCAGGAGGAACATGAATTGTGGTTCAATTTGTCCGGAAAACCGATTGAATATTAACGATGAAGTATTTAGAGATTAAGTTGAATATTGATCCGGCGGAGCCGTGGAAAGAGATATACACCTCGTTGATGGCGGATGCCGGTTGTGACAGTTTCATGGACGGCGAATCGGAGAACGAGCTGTTGTGCTACATCCCTGAGAAAGATTACCAAGAGGAGGTTTTCCACGACTTGCTGGGCACACCGCAGTTTCCTGAGGTGAAGATTTCCTACAGTGTCGCGCCGATGGAGGACAAGGACTGGAACGCAGCTTGGGAGGCGAACTACGAGCCGGTGCTGATTGACGGACGATGCTACATCCGCGCTCCGTTCCATCCTGCGAAGCCTGGGGCGGAATACGAAATCGTGATTGAGCCGAAGATGTCGTTTGGCACGGCGCACCATGCCACCACTGCGCAGATGGTCTCTTATCTGTTGGAGACGGATGTGCGTGGCAAGGCGGTGCTCGATATGGGCGCGGGTACGGGTGTGCTGGCCATCCTTGCCACGATGAAGGGTGCGAATCCTGTCACCGCTATTGACAATGACGAGTGGGCGTACCGCAACGGTGTGGAGAACGCGCAACACAATCATTGTGAGAAACTTAAAGTTCTGCTGGGCGATGCTTCTCTGCTCGGTGCCGACCATTACGACATAATCCTGGCCAACATCAACCGCAATATCCTGTTGCAGGATATTCCGCAATACGTGAAGTGTATGAACGACAACGCGTTATTGTTCTTGAGCGGCTTCTACGAAGAGGATTTGCCCGCCTTGCGCTACTGTTGCGCTCAAAACGGACTCAAATACGTGGACCACAAGACGAAGGACAAGTGGGTGGCGGCACGGTTCGAAAAAATCTGACGATAAAGGAGAAATCCTCACTTGGTAAACCTGCCATAGTTCTTGGCAGGATAATGATAAAGATGAATAAGTTTCGCATACTGCTTCTGCTGGTGGTCCAAATGACTTTTTTGGCATCCTTGAGCGGTCAGAATGGTCCATGCTTTCGCTTTACCGACACTTTGTACATGAAAGCGGATGTGTTGCACATTTGGCATGCCACTTGCGTGTGCCCGTCTTTGTCCTGTGTGGTTCGGGATGAAACAGAAAAGGAGGTCGCCCTCTCTTTGTTCAGCGGGGAAAACCACTTTCCTGAAGAGGCCATGCCGCCGCTTCTCATACATACCATTGCAGACAGACAGTTTGCTCTGATGCGGAATTATCTCGAAGACAGCCTCTCCAATAGGTTTACATGGAAGCAGATTCGCTATTCATTGGAAGACGGCATACATGTTGACACCATGGAGAGGATGGACAATTACCGCCGTGAAGTGATAATGAAGCGCGAGAATCCAGACCAGCAGTTTTATGATTCCATCCATGATGTTATGATAGAATGGCTTGACAGAATCTTAGAGATGTCCGAAGATGAGTTAAGCATAGGGAACTTGCTTTTCGAAGAGAAAGGGAAACTCAATCCGCAACCGGATGACGCCGCGCCCATTGACACTGTCGAGTGTAACGGGGAACGGTATTGCTTGAAAATGTCTCCTTTTGAATCGTGGGGAATACTGGCTGAGGTTCAGAATGAGTGCAATTTCTTTTATAACGACACAGCGGAGATGAATTTGCTGCAGCATCGGAAATTCAAGAAAATTTTGTTGTTTATACCTTTGAAAGAAAAGGGTACTGGACAATAATATGATTGTTCCAATAGGATGACATCTTTGCCGAAGTGTCACTTATAAGTCAATAAGTCTAATCTAATTTCTGAGCACAACGGCGATATGGTGCTTCTTCAATAAGATTTTAAGATCGTAATAAGATTGGGTGTCCTTTAATTCCTCCAAGATCAATTCTGAGTCGAGCCTTTTGTCTGATAAAGGTTGTAGTTGGAAGTAGAACAAGTCAATCATTAGCCCTTTGGTGTTCAACAATGCGAGAATGCCTAATTCGGTGACAATCTGCCGGTCTGAATAGTCGGGGTATCGTTCGCGCAACAAATGTTGTTCCACAAACCAGCGTACCTGATCGTCATCATCCAACAATGCAAATAGGTACTGCTTAAGTTCCGAATATGAAAGGAGAGGCGCTGAATCAAATAGATGCTTCTGTCCGCGTTTTTTGTAGGAAATCGTTTCAGTGGGAACATGTCCCAGAATGCTGTGCCAAGAAAAACGGCAATAATCCGTCGGGGATATCCCGGCATCTCGAACATATTGCAACCCATGTCGTTTCACCGTGTCCCACCATTGGAGGTAACTGCGGTAAACTTCATTGATGGTGGTGTCCATCTTGAAATGCGGTGAGCCGCAACGAACGTGAGTAATATCCAACAATCGTTTTTGGGTGCTGTCGTTGAGCAGTGCATAAACAGTGCTCCCGTTATCCGCTTTGTAAAGGCGGAAAATAGTCTCCATTTCATGCAACTGATTGGAACTGTAGGTGGCATAACAATACTGGCCCGCAAGAGCACCTCGAGATGTTTCCTTCTCATCCAGCTTGTAGAAAGGCTCGTCGTTCACTGGAGACACATCAGGGCACTTGTGGGCTGCCACTAGCGCACGATAGCACTTTTCCAACTGTTTTTCCTCGTTCTGTTGGGCGAAACAAGTTCGCGTACAAAAAAACAAGCAGACAATAACAACAACTATATTGGCGTATTTCATTCTTTATCTTATTTAGGACGACAATAGGACAACATGGAGTTTGTTTTAAAAATCAAAAATGATGTTTGGAAACTTTTGTTTCAAAAAATCCTTGTTATAGTGAGGAAAAGTCGCATCATACTGGTATTCAGCGGTCTCACCAGTGATCACATTTATTTTGCACACGTTTGGTCTGTATGCTTCTTCGGGGCAATCATCACAACTTTCCCATCCTACAAGAATCACAGTGCTGTCGGAGAGCCAATAGCCATCATCAATGCTAGCTGAGGGCCCGAGAAAGAGAATCGGAAGTCTTTGATGATGAGCAATGTCTATGACATATATTTGGATGTCCGCATCCAATGCCGCATGTGTTTTAGCACCTTTCTTGTTTAAGGTGAGATTATACGAGTACAAATCCAAGGCGTAAGAGCCATTTGGCGAGTAATATATCTTGTCCTGATAATCAGAGAAACATTTGTCCGAAACGTCAAAATTTTCCCAATCGGTGGACAGGGGTGCTGTATAACTACGAGTGAGCGTAAAACTGTCAGTTTTCAGTTCTCTTTCCCACGAATTGAGCCATAAGTTGCAATGTTGGCGCAAAGTCTCCGAAAGAGAATCGTCCATAACGGCGATTTCCGCAAATGGAGTATCAGGGATTGGCAACCTGTTGTTGTTGCAAGAGAACAACATTGTTGCAAATGCAATGAATAAACAAACTCTCATATTTTTCATGCCGCGAAGATAGTAAATATTTTATATCTTCGCGGCATGAATACTATGTTGTCCCAAGTTGTTCATGTTGTCGTTGTAAATAAGATAAAGAATGAATGCTGCAATAAATGTTTCCATCATCTTGGTTGTTGTTATTATGCAATTAGACAATCTTTTTGTGTGTTATAAAGTAACGGATTTGATACAAAACGAAAATCCAGATTTATATAAACACTATAAAGGCCCATATAGCTTGTTCGAGAAAAAACGCCTTGTACTAAATTCCATCTGGTTTACAAAAAAAGACCGAGAGCAACTCTCATCCGAATGCAAAAGGCTTTTTTTACGACAACGAATAGACTATATAGGTTCTGCTTTTGCTGTCATTATATGGATCATATTGATTTTAGTAATTAATTTTTAATTCAAAGTATGACCGTTACCCTGGTGAGTGGTGGAATGGGTAATGCCGTTTTAGTTGTCGTCAAAATAATCAATTTTGTAAGTCTCCCCATCAGTGTGAGTTATAAACTAATGACTCCAAAGATTTTGGTAATTCTGAATCTCGTGCAACTCTTCAACACTGAAACAAATGTCCAAGACTTCTTTTTCCGTCTTCATTTTCGCTTTTTTGCCACCTTTTGATTTCGAATCTCGATAATAGTAACGGTGGCAGTACCCATTGTTTGTCTCTATGCATAAAGATACCAATTGCATGACAGAGGAATCGCCATTCTTTAGGTTTGTACGGATAATATCGCGCATAATATCTACATTAGTGGGAGATGTAGGTGTTGATATGGAGAAGTAATAGATGAAATGTTGGTCGCTGATGCCCGTTGAGTCAAGGTGTGTGTATGCGTCAATCCGGATAGGGCATCTATAATTAATGGAGCGGGAGAGGTTGTGTAGAGCAATGGAGTCTCTCTTAATCTCGGCCGCAGTGGGGCCCTTTTGCATCTCCTTTTCGGAGCTTGCTATGTTGTTAGGACTTTGCGGTTCTTCAATCGTATGTTGTAGCATGAGACTGTCGTTGTTCACTTTTTGCATGGCTTGGTCATACCACTCTTCCAATAATAATAGAGGAAAATCTGTCGTCTCTTGGACGGTCCTTTTCTCGTTTTCAATGAAGAAACGGAAGCCATATTCAGCAGCTATATATTCATATAGTTTATCGGGATTGTTGATATAATATGATCTCATGTCAGAAAAGAAAGCCCCTTTTTTCTTCTCCAATTGTTTGAATTTGCTGTCAGAGACAGGATAGAAATAGTAAACCACCCAATCATCCTCCACTGTTGCAGAATCGATCAGAAGAAAGTCCAGATTGTCAAGTCTTGAATAGCTCTCAGCTTCTTCTCGAAATTCCTTGTTTTCGAGAAGAAGTTTCTGTCGGATGTTGTCGCGAGCTTGTTGCATTTCCTGTTGAGAAAAGATGTTGGTGTGTTGTGCGACAAGTCTGCAGTTCCATGATAGAAACACCGTGATAATTAGGACACTTAATCGGATAATAGAAAAGTTTTTCATATCATTCAATTTAGAGGACTTCTATTTTTGCAATTTTTCATGCCATACTTCCAGCCCCTGCGAGGTCCGTTAAACAGAATCTGAAAATATGACGTTGCAAAGATAGAAACTTTATCTACATGTATGATGCAAAATAGTCAAAAGGCCATACCTTCGTCTTAGTAAGCTTGTTGCGTCAATGATGAGAGCAAGGATACTCGATTTATCTTCGAATGATTCTCAATTCATATTCGATTGTTATTCGAAAAAAAACGAGTAACAACGAACCTGCAACGATGCAACTACTTGTGTAAGACAATTTTTGACAAAAACGAAAAACCTGATTTATATAAACACTATAAAGCTCCATATAGCTTGTTCAAGAAAAAACAATCCCGATTATCGTCCCAAACCCGAAAAAACCCTATCTTCGCGCCGTGAAAAGTGAGCCCAAACGTAGATACTTTCCGATACGAAATAAACCTTTCAAAAATGAGCATTATTAGACACTTTGCTTTCTTTCTCTTTGTTTTAAGTTTGCCTTCTTTGTGCGCTCAGAATCGACCACCTATGTGGATAGAAATTGACCAAGGAGGTTTTGCAGATAAAATGATTTTTTCTCATTACGGAGTGATTGTATCAACGTTTGACTATCATGGAACTACCCGGTGGCATCTTTATAATACGACATACTACCCTCCAAGCAAATTTGGTGAAAGCCATATAGACAGTTTGTTTGAATATGTAAACTCACACTATCATCATTCAAGGTGTAAGGAACTCACTACAAATAAAGTATTGACCTTAGACGGTGGTTGGACGGAAATATACATGCAGAATGGCCGTTATGTGAATACGATGGGAACAACTGTAGACTGTTTCAGTAAAGAAATGGATATTATTGAACGTATGGCAAACCATATTCTTGACGAATTGTCTGACTCTAACAACATCTATACGGGTGGTTATGTTGAAGATTGTGATATTGCGGAGACTTCGCCATTTTGCTACTTAAACACACTTGAAGGTTCCTCATTTCGTGATTTTTTCTGCCAATTTTACGTGGATGATGAATTATTGTTCACAATCAGTCAATATATCGGGCTGTTGTATGAAGACGGACAGGCTTGTTTCATTCCACAATATCCAGATCATGCAAAAAAACAGTATTCCTATAATTGGGGGAAGTTGTTATCCCTAATGGGGAATGATCTCCTTCAGTGCCAATCGGACACAATTCCCGGGATGAATGGGGATTATTTGCTGGTACGTTTCAATGGGCATTGGTCCTACGTAAATGGATTGGATAAGAAAACATTGAAACATTGGCTGAAAATGATGTATAAAGTGGTGCCACGAGCCTATCGGAAATCATTCAAACGCAAAAAGGAACAATTAATTCTGAATTCTTAATTCTGAATTCGCAATCGCTCTTTTTTGTATCTTTGCGCACCATTTTTCTATGTAATGATGAAGAAGATTATTTTTGTCAGTGTGTTGCTGTGTTTGTCGGTATTGGCTCAGGCTCAGCGCTTTACGGCTTTTTCCAAAGACCCTTCCAAGACCGTGGAGGAGATGAAGGAGTTCTATTCGTCGGTGCCCAAAGACCGACAGAAAGAGGCCAAGGAAATCCTCGAAGAGTTTGAGCAGCTTTGGACCACCCAGATGGATGGAGAGAATCAGCAGGTTTTCATTGAAGAGGCCAACAAGATGGTGAAGAAAAAATACCGTCCTATTCCTCATTTTCAGAGTTTTATACATACTTATGCTGTTTTCTTGCAGAGTCAGTACTCTGCCGAAACTGAAATCTGGCAGAAGATTCTTGATTATCACATTGGTCATAGCTCTACCTTCTTCGAAGGCAAAATGAAGCTTTACGAGAGTTTCTTCCGCGACAACATTATGAACCAAGGCGATAACGTGAAGTGGATCGCCATGGGTTTTGCCGATCACATGGGCTTTGATGAAGAACCCTATTTTGATTTCAAGGACATTGACCTTTGGGGTTATTCTGCAAAAGACAGTCTTATTGTGAGCGGAGTGAGTGGACGTTATTTTCCTGATAAATTGATTTTTAAGGCAAACGGAGGAGAAATCTCTTGGGAGCGTGCCGGTTTGGAATCCAACGTCAAGGCCAAGCTGAAAACCTACGACATAGATTTGCGCTTTCCGCGTGTTGTTGCCAATGATGCCCTTTTCTATTATCCGAAACTCTTTCCCAATCCGATTGTCGGGCGCGTGGAGGATAAGGCTATGCTACCCACATCAGAGGATAAAGCCACTTATCCCCGTTTTACTAGTCAAGATGCAACCCTGCCAGTGAAAAACCTTTACAAAGATGTGGACTATATTGGTGGTTTTGAAATGCGTGGTGCCTCCATTTTTGGCACGGGTCAGGGAGATACGCTGGCCAGAGTGACCATTTACAACGAGGGAGAGGTGATTATCAGTGCCCGCTCCAGAAGCTTCCTGATTCGTCCGACCAATCTGCTTTCGGAGGACGCGCAAGTCTCCATTTACATTGAGACAGACTCGATTTACCATCCTGCCGCAAACTTCAAATTTGACAATGAGAAAAAGTCCTTGCTGATTTCCCGGCCCAAGCAGGGTGTTGGTCGTTCCCCTTTCTTCGACTCCTACCACAAGTTAGATATGTATGTGGAGTCGGTACAGTGGGTGACGACAGAGAAACGCATTGAGTTGAAGCCGATTGTGGGTAATACTAGTGTTCAGGAGGCCTATTTCGAGTCGCAAAACTATTACGAAGAGGAGGTGATGCACGAAATCGCCGGTTTCAATACAGTAAACCCTCTCTACACGTTGTGGAAGCTCTTCAATAGTGTTGGTTATGAGGATCTTACTATTGAAGATGTGATTCGCTGGTTTAACAAGCCGCCATTGGATATCAAGGCGATGATGATTGACTTTGCCGCCCGCGGTTTTATCGAATATGATGTCAATAACAATCATATCCATTATCGTAGTAAAATTTCGCAATATCTGAACAATCAGGTGAAGAAGAAAGACTACGACTATATCAAGTTGGAGTCGAAAACGCACTACGCATCCTTGGATTTGGTTACCAACGACCTGAAAATCACGGGTTGCGAGTTTTTTGTTCTTAGTGATCCGCAGATTGTGAACGTTTATCCTATGGATGAGTTGGTGACGGTCAAGAAGAATCGCAACATGGTCTTCTCCGGTCGGGTTATTGGAGGTTTGTTCGATTTTGTGACCCACAACTGCCAGTTCGATTATGATCGTTTCTTGGTGGATATGGACGTTATTGATACGCTAATCATGTATGTGGAGGATAAGGACGGCCCGGTGGATATGTATGGCGATCATAAACTGCAACGTGTACGTAGTCAGATTGAGGAGCTTTCCGGTGTGCTCTACGTCGACGCGCCCGGTAACAAAAGCGGTATGACCGACTATCCCGACTACCCGATTTTCGAGGCGCGCAAGGGTGGTAAGGTCTTCTATGACCAACCATACGTTTTGGGTGGTGTATACGACAGAAATAAATTCTATTATGCTGTGAATCAGTTTAGAATCGTCAATTTGGACAACTTTGTGATTGATTCCATGAAGTTCAGCGGTTCGTTGATTTCCGGTGGTATTTTCCCGGATATTGCGGAGCCGTTGAAGGTGCAGTCTGACTTCTCCTTGGGTTTTGTGCATAACACTGGCGGTCTGCCCATGTACGGCACCAGAGGTGCTTATCAAGGTCGCATCAGTCTTAGTAACAGAGGCTTGCGAGGAAAAGGTACTGTTGATTATGTCACTTCTCACACCTATTCCGACAGTTTGGTGTTCTATATCGACTCAACAAACGGTTCGGCCAATCGTCATGTTGTGGACGAGCAGATGGCGGGTGCCGAGTTCCCGCCGGCATCGGTTGAAGAGGCTTACCTGCATTGGGAACCCTATCAGGATCAGATGTTTATACATACTTTAGAACAGCCGATGGACATCTTCCGAGAGGCTACTTTGACGGGCAATTCCAAGATCACCCCGACGGGTATGTTCGGCACGGGCATTGTGAAGTTCAATCGCGCCGACATCTCCTCACAGCTCTTCCAGTTCAAGCACCATGAGCTGCTGGCCGACACCGCCGACCTGCGGATTTACGACATCAGCGGCGGTAAAGATGTCGCTTTCTCCACCGACAACTACAACTCCCATATTGATTTCAAGACCCGAAAAGGTCACTTCATCGCTAACGGCGAAGCTTCCCTCGTCTATTTCGTGCAGAACGAAATCAAGGCCCGCTCTTCCGAGTTCGAATGGGACCCCATCGACTCTACAATGTTGAGGTTCAAGTGGGACGACCCGTATAAGAACACCGACATTGACAATACGCCCATTAAGGAGTTGGTGGATATGCAAAGTGTTGGAAATGAGTTGTATGCGGTGGCACCTTACGTTGACTATAAATTCAATGCGGTGAATGCCGAGTTTGACTTTGCCAAGAATGTTATTTTCGCACATGGTGTGCGTTACATCAACGTGGGCGACGCTGCCATCACGCCGCAGCACGGTGATGTCACCATCCGCAAGAAAGCCGCCATGGATGTTTTGGAGAATTCGCGCATCCTGGCTGGTCGGGAGAACAAATTCCACGAACTATACAATTGTACCACACGTGTTCAGAGCGCTACAAAGTTCTATGCCAATGGCTATTACGACTATGTTGACGCCGAACAGCGTGTGCAGACGCTCTATTTCGATACCCTGTATTTCATGAAGGAGACTTTCGGTGAGGCGAAGATTCCGTTGGAGAAGGACTTCCACTTCAGTGATCAGTTCGCTTTCGACGGTCGTGCGGAACTACACAGTACCAACCCCTTCCTCTCCTATTTTGGTGGGGTGGAGATTATTCACGGATGCGATAGTATTAAACACGCCCGAATGAAGATTCTGCAACAGGTGGATCCTAACAACATCATGTTGCAAGTACACGACCGCACTAAGGACATGAATGAACGTAAAGTGGTGGTGGCCATCGCTTCCAGTAACAAAACCGGCCGTATTTACACTGCGTTCGGTGTGGCAAAAGACGAGTTCAACGATGCGGAATACATCAATGTGTTCGGCTACATTACTTACGACAAGGAGACTCGTGAGTTCAAGGCAGCTTCCAAAGAGAAGCTGATGGATCCTTCGGTGCCGGGTAATATCATTGTACTCAACACCGACAATTGCGAGGCGCATGGTAGCGGTACGATTGACATGGGCACTAAGTTGGGTCGCGTGAGCTTCGTGACGAACGGTACCATCGTCAACTACATGCTTGCCGATTCCGCAGAAATGCACCTCACCACCTCCATTGATTTCTTCTTCAACGAGAAATCTATGGACCTGATGAACAAGGCGTTGGATAATGCAACGTTGGATTTCGTGGATGTTTCCGGCGATGAGGCTTTCGACCTTGCCTTGTACAATATTTTGGGTAAAACGGAATATGACCGCTATCAGCGCAGTACGGCTTTGGGACAAAATCGCCGTCTGCCCGATGCGTTGCAGGTGAAGTTCCTTTTCTCCAATATCGACTTCGAGTGGGACAAGGAGCAATCGACCTTCAAATCGCAAACCAAACTGCCATTGATTGTTTGCGGTGCCAAACAGCAGTATAAGATGGTGCCGGGCCGCATCGTGATTGAGAAGCGCGGTTCTCGTAACCGTCTCTATCTCTATTTTGAGTTTGACAACCAATTCTACTACTTCCAGTTTGAGAACAATGCAGTGTCGGCGTTCGCTTCTGACAAGGCGTTCAACGATGCTATCTCCAGTGTGAAACCGAAGAACCGCTTCCAGGAACCTGACCAGGCGAAAGGGTTGCCTTCGTTCACTTACAAGCTGGGTAACAGAAGCTTAAAGAACAAGTTCGTGAAGAAGTATTTCACGGATATTGAAGAAGAACCTGAAACCGAAGAGTAATGAAAGAGCGGATTTGGATAGCGGGGCCTTGTGCGGCGGAGAGTCGGGAGCAACTTCTGACTACCGCTAAGCAACTTGTTGAGCAAGCGACTGTTGCAAACCTCAAGTTGCACTATTTCCGTGCGGGCGCTTGGAAGATGCGCAGTGCTCCCGACAGCTTTACGGGTGCTGGGGATGTGGCGTTGTCGTGGCTGCAGGAGGTGCAGCAGAGTGTCGGCGTGCCCGTTTGTGTGGAGGTGATGAACGCCCAGCAAGTGGAGTTGTGTACGAAACACGATATCCGTGCTTTCTGGGTGGGGGCGAGAACGACGGTTAATCCCGTTGAGGTTCAGCAGATTGCAGATGCGGTGCGCCATACCGATTTCACGGTGATGGTGAAGAATCCCATCGTTCCCGATTTGAAGCTTTGGATGGGTAATGTCGAGCGTTTCCTGAATGCAGATGTGGCTTCTGTGATGGCGGTACACCGCGGGTTTACGGACGCGCAGGAGAACATTTTCCGGAATGCGCCGATGTGGCAGATTCCGATTGAGCTGAAGGTGCGGATACCGGAATTGCCGATTCTGTGCGATCCGTCGCATTTGTGCGGGCAGGTGCGTTGGATTTCGGAAGTGGCGCAACTGGCTATGAATTATGGATTTAACGGATTGATGACGGAGTGTCACCACAATCCGTCGCAGGCTTTGTCGGATGCGGAACAGCAGATGACACCTGCTGAATGGGCGGAAATGATCTCACATTTGGATCTGCGCTCCGATATCGCCAATTTGGAATTGGTAAAGCAGCGCACTATTTTGGAAAATATTGATAATCAGCTAAGTGAATTGCTTTATCAACGGATGATGACGGTGGATGAGATTGCCGGTATCAAACGGAAAGACCACATCGCTGTGGTGCAGCCGCAACAGTGGCAACAGGTCGTCAAACGTTATCAAAAACATAAAGAAGATACGCTATATCAAGAATTTTTGGAACAATTTCTAGAATTGTTGCATCAAACATCAATTAAACGTCAAAACTAAGAAAACATGAGCGATAATCAAACAAGACGTACAGGTTGTCTGATATTTTTGTGGATTGTAGTCGCTTTTTTGGCCGGTTTCTCCGTCGCATTGCGTGTCAACCCGCGCCGTTTGAGCCGAAATGCCAATCAGCAGCTCAACAAAATGAGCGAAGTGATGAGCTATATCGATCAGTATTATGTGGATTCCGTGAATGTGGACTCCATTTACGGACTGGCCATCGATGCGATGCTGCAGGGCTTGGACCCGCACTCTTCCTACTCCACCGCCGAAGAGAACAAGCGCGAAATGGAGACTTTGGAAGGCTCTTTCGAGGGTATCGGCATCCAGTTCAACATCATGAACGACACGCTGATGGTGGTCTCCGTGATTTCCGGCGGACCCTCTGAAAAGGCAGGTCTGATGGCGGGCGACCGTATGATTGAGGTGGACGGAAAGTCCATTATTGGAATCAAGAACGATCAGGCATTCAAATTGTTACGTGGCAAAAAAGGCTCTAAAGTGAAGGTCGGCATTCTGCGTCCGGGATTCAAGGACAAATACACTTACGAGATTACTCGAGGAGTGATTCCGACATACACGGTGGATGTGGCATACATGATAGACGCGAAAACCGGATACATCAAACTGAACGAGTTTGGCAGCACAACTGCTAAAGAGTTTAATAATGCCATTCAGAAGCTGAAGCGGCAGGGAATGACGAACCTGATTGTCGATTTGCGGAGCAATGGCGGCGGTTTCTTGGAAGCTGCCATCAGCGTTTGCGACGAATTTCTGCCCAATAATCGCGAAATTGTCTCCATTGAAGGATCGAAAGTGCGTCCGGAAGTGATTTACGCCTCTCGAAAGGGTGATTTCGAGGAGGGCAAGCTCGTGATTCTGATCGACGATTTCAGCGCCTCCGCCAGCGAGATTGTGGCGGGTGCCATCCAGGATAATGACCGCGGTACAATTATCGGTCGCCGCTCTTTCGGTAAAGGGTTGGTACAGCGGCAGTTCGACCTCTCCGACAAATCCAGTATCCGCTTGACGACCTCCCGTTACCACACGCCGAGCGGTCGTTGCATCCAGCGCGATTACGAAAAGGGGAAGGAAGCCTACTACGAGGACATCTACAATCGTCTGGTGAACGGTGAGATGGAGAGTATCGACAGTATCCATCTCGACTCCACGAAGGTCTACTACACGTTGAAGGGTCGTAAGGTTTACGGCGGCGGTGGCATCATGCCTGACATCTTTGTTCCGCTGGACCGTGGAGAGGATATGAACGCCTACTACGACATTGCCAACTCCTCAGCGCTCATCCAGTTCGCCTTCCACTATGCCAATGAGCACAAATCTGCGCTCACCAAGCAGTACAAAGACGCTAAATCCTTCGTGGCCGGTATGACGGTTACCGACCAGATGTTGCAGCAACTGGTTCAGTATTACGAGAAAAACAACAAAAAGAAGGTCTCCAAAATGTCGGCAAACTCCTCGAAAGAACTGAAAGTTTGGCTGAAAGCGCTCATCGGACGCAATCTTTACGGAGATGAAGCGTTCTATCCAGTCGTCAACAAAACCGACAATGTGATTCAGAAGGCGATGGAGGTGATGAAGAAATAGGATATAATCGCATTGAAGCGTTTTTTGTATTTTTTATACTTTTGCATTTTGAAAGAAATTTCGTGATATACAGATTATAAATATCAAAAAAACATACAGTTATGAAGAAACAACTCTTTGTGTTAGTAACTATATTGTGCGTCGGTGCAATGGCTCTGAATGCGCAAACTTACGGTAATTCTACCGATCCGCAACCCAGAATGTCCTCCACTTACATTAAAGATTCAGGCATTGGCAATCGTGTCAACTTCGGTGTGACGTTTGCCCCCACCATCAATTGGATGTATCCGCACACGGAGGGATACGACAAGAACGGCGTCATTGCGGGCATGCGTTACGGGGTGAATGTCAATATCAATCTGACGGAACGAAAGAATTTCTACTTCTCCACGGGTCTTTTTGCAGAACATACCGGTGGAAAGATGAAATTCTTGGATAATATCCCCATTGGCTCGTTTTTCGTGGCCGACAGCGTCCCCACGCAGCGAACCTATCGTTCTATCTATCTGACCATCCCGACGATGGTTACGTTGAAGACCAATTCCATCAACAATTTCTTTATTTGCGGAAATGCAGGTTTGTTGCATAGTTTTAACTTAAATGCAACTTCAACAGATAGTTATATGATAGATACGGAGATTTGGTCGCGCGAGAAAAAGGATTCTCAGGAGGCTTCGTTTTTTAAGGAGGCATTCATTGCAGGCGTCGGTTTCGAATATTCCGTTACTGCGAATATGCGTGCCGGTCTGATGGTGAACTATGTGCAGACGTTCACCAACTATTTCAAAGGAAAAGGCAAAGCGCAGAACAGTCTCAGCAAGCTGGATCAGCGTGCCAACTTGGGCTACGTTGAAATCGCTCTGAATATCAACTTCTTCTAATCGTCATGAAGTTCATCTGTATTGGTCGCAACTATGCTGCCCATGCAGCGGAATTGCACAATGCGGTTCCCAAGCAGCCGGTCTTCTTCTTGAAGCCGGAATCGGCGATTACGCGCTGCAACCGTCCGTTTTTCCTGCCCGATTTTTCGGAGGAGGTGCATTACGAAACCGAGATTATCGTGAAAATCAATCGGTTGGGAAAGTACATTTCAGAGAAATTCGCGCACAAGTACTACGATGAAATCGGGTTGGGGGTGGACTTTACCGCCCGTGACCTCCAGCGTAAGTGTATGGCGGAGGGCGAACCGTGGGAAATCGCGAAAGCGTTTGACGGATCCGCAGTGGTGGGTGGTTTTGTGCCGAAGAGCCGTTTTGCGGACGTTCAGGACTTGCATTTCCATCTGCTGCTGAATGGCGAACAGGTGCAGACCGGTCATACACGCGATATGCTCTTTTCCATCGACACACTCATTTCGTACGTTTCGCGTTTTATGACGTTGAAAATGGGCGATATCCTCTTCACGGGCACGCCGGTGGGAGTGGGTCCTGTGCATATTAACGACCACCTGCAAGGCTATTTGGAAGGGGAGTGCCTTTTTGATTTTAAGGTGAAGTGAGTTGGGAGTTGAGATTTTTGACTTAAAAGTAAAGATATGAATATAAAATCCAGACTTATTCTAATGAATTTCCTCCAGTTTGCTATTTGGGGGGCGTATCTCACCTGTATGGGCACCTATCTGCACACCCACGGATTGGGTATGAAGATCGGCATTTTTTATTCGATACAGGGTATTGTGTCGATTTTCATGCCTGCCATCTTGGGTATTGTGGCCGATAGATGGATACAGGGACAGAAAGTTTTGGGACTCAGTCATTTGATTTCAGGTGCGGCCATGATTTGTGCCGGTTTGTACGGACTGAGTGCCGGTGATGCGGTGCAATTCGGACCGCTGTTTGCGCTATACACCATCGGAGTGGCGTTTTATATGCCCACGATTGCGCTTTCCAACTCAGTGGCTTACAACGCATTGGAATTAGCTGGATTGGATCGGGTGAGACATTTCCCGCCTATCCGTGTATTCGGTACGATTGGTTTTATCATATCCATGTGGTGTGTGGATTTGCTGGGTTTCCAAAAAACTGCAAACCAATTTGTGATGAGTGGTTCCATCGGTCTGCTTCTCGGTTTGTATGCATTCACTTTGCCCAAATGCAGAACCAACAATGACGGGAAGGTCACATCAATTGTGGATATGTTCGGTTTGAAAGCTTTTACGCTCTTCAAGCAGAAAAAGATGGCGGTTTTCTTCATCTTTTCGATGCTTTTGGGTGTCTCTTTGCAGATTACCAATGGTTTTGCTAATCCCTTCTTGCACAGTTTTGGTCACATTCCCGAATATGCGGACACGTTTGGCGTGAAACATGCCAACATGCTGATTTCACTTTCGCAAATTTCCGAAACGCTGTGTATCTTGCTGATACCCTTCTGCTTAAAGAGGTTTGGCATTAAGAAGGTGATGCTGATTGCCATGTTTGCGTGGGTGCTGCGTTTCGCCTTCTTTGGAATGGGCAATCCAGGACCTGGCGTGTGGCTTTTCATCCTCTCCTGCATCGTGTACGGTGTCGCCTTCGACTTCTTCAACATCAGCGGTTCGCTGTTTGTGGATCAGCAGACGGAAACTTCCATCCGCTCTTCTGCTCAGGGATTGTTCATGCTGATGACGAACGGCATAGGTGCCACTATCGGTACCTTTGCGGCACAAGCGGTGCTCAACCGATTGGTTTTCACGCCATTTAAGAATCATGCAGATCCTCATGTGGTGATGCAGGGTTGGAGTACGGCATGGTATATTTTCGCCGCTTACGCCTTGGTGGTCGCAATAGCGTTCTTCTTTATGTTCAAAGAAGAGGACGAGAAAGTCCCTTCAGAATCATAATCCTGAAGGAATTTCAGATTTACTGTAGGGATGTCACATTGTGGCATCCTTTTTTTTATTTTACGCGGAGTTTCTGACCTTCGACGATTTTGTCGGCGTTTTTCAGATTGTTGAGTTTCAATATATTGTCAACCGTGGTGTTGTATTTCACTGAAATGCGGTAGAGGTTTTCTCCAGCCTTTACAGTGTGATAAACGGCAGTTTCTTGTGGTGTCGTAGTCGGATTTACCGTTTCCGTTTTGGGCGTCTCTTCAACGGTCTCCTCTTCTGCTTCTTGTTTTTTAGGTTGTGTAGCCACTTCTTGCTTAACTTCTTGGTTTACTGCGGGTTTTGCAGCAGGCTTTGGAGCGGCAGGCTTCCAGTTGCCGACCTCTTCCAGCGGAATAATGTTAAAGTCGCGGGACATCAACGCCATATTGTTCTGCAACACATCCTCTTCCTCGAAATCGATAACCAACTCAGGGTCAAAGTATTCGTTCATAAAGCGGGTTTCGAAATGGAGGATGCACTCCTTGGTGTTGCCTGTGGTGCCCGTCTGTCCGATCACCTGTCCGGCCTTCACGATTTGATGAGGGGTTACGCACAGTTTGTCGAGGTGGGCGTACACGGTTTCGAGGCCGTTGTAGTGACGAACCACCACCATCAGACCGTAGTCACCATAGTAGGTGGCCATGCGCACCACGCCGTCGAAGCAGCTCTTCACAAGGGTTTGCGGTTCGGTTTTCAGATCGATGCCAGGATGGAAACCTCCGTTTTTGGTTTCGCCGTAGGTGGTTTTGATCTTCTCGAACTGACACGGCATAACGAACGGATTATTAGCATCTTGCACCAGCATCAGCATCAATCGGTCGTTGGAGAACGGAATCTCCAGCATCTTGCTTCGGATGTTCACCGTGTCCCAGTATTTTTGGTACAAACCGTATGCAGGTATTTCGTAGGATTCTGATATATAAGGATATGCAGCGGTCTGACGTTGGATTTCCTGCTTGTTGCCTTGCGGGTCTGCCAATGCAATATTCTGCGAATAGACGGTCACATCCAGATTCTGTGCCATCAACGAAAAGGACATTAACGTCAACAATATCAGATATAACTTTTTCATTATTAATGTTTTAATTGTTCGATAATATGGGTGGAAGAGAAGCCTTCCACAAAAGGAATCGTGGTGACGGTGCCGCCGTTTTGCATTACGAAATCCGCACCCACGATGTTTTCGATCTTATAGTCGCCGCCTTTCACCAGGACGTTCGGTTTCACCACTTCGATGAGTTCTTTGGGCGTATCTTCTTCAAAAACAACCACATAGTCTACAAAGGCAAGCGCTGCCAATACGAAAGCGCGCTCTTTTTCTCCATTGATAGGTCGCGATTCGCCTTTCAGCCTACGTACGGACGCATCGCTGTTCAACCCCACTACTAACAAATCGCCTAACTTCTTGGCTTCCAGAAGATACTGGACGTGTCCGAAGTGCAACACATCGAAACAGCCGTTGGTAAAGACGATTTTGTGGTTATGCAGTTTAACGTCGTTTTCCTGGAAAAACGACCACGGAACGATTTTCTCTTCGATATGGAGGTTTATACCGCTCATTTTTCTTCGGGGATTTCAGCGGCATCATGCCGTTTGTAGAACGAAGTGGCGATGAGGGAGAAGAGTCCAAGCACTAGGGAGACAGCGGTTTGCAGAATCCAACCGATCCAACCGGCGGCCAAACCTTGCGTGTAGGAGATGCCGTAGAGCATCACGATTCCGGCGGTGATGAGCGGATAAGCACCCAGTCCGCCTTGTGAAATCATGAAGGCGATGGTGCCGAATATCAGCACGGTGAATGCGGCTCCGGGACCGATATGTTGCAGATAGGGCAGTGCGTGGAAGAACAGATAGACTCCGAGATAATAGCTGACCCACATGGCAACGGTCCAGAAGACGAAATGCCACGGGTTGGGGATGTCTTTAATGGAGACGAAACCTCGCCAAATGCCTTTGAAAAAATCGGCCACTTTGACGAGCGCGGGATGTTTTTGCCACCAGTTACGGGTCAGTCGGATAATCACAATCAGCAGAACGACGACGCCAATGATAATGTAGAGCAGATAGTTGCCTACGTAGCTCAACCCCTTTTGTGCAAACCATTCTTCGAGCGTGAGTTGTTGACTTTGGTCGACAATCAGATTGGAGAGCAGACCGTTGTTGAGAAGAAGGGCGATGATGAGCAGGAAAAGCCAGCACACCACGTCCACGGCGCGTTCGAGGATGACTGTGCCGAGCGATTTTTGGAAGGGGATATTCTCGTATCGTTGCAGGAAAGTGCAGCGCAGAATCTCGCCGAGACGGGGCAGGGCAAGGTTGGCGATATAGCAGACCATCACGGAATAGAACATCATGGAGAAGCGCGGTCGATAGTGGATGGATTTCAGCAGCAGCTCCGCACGCGCCGCGCGGATGAGGTCCGCCGCCACAATCGCCAACACGGAAAGACCGATGAAAAGCCATCCTTGCGGATTGTTGACCAGCGACATGGAAGAGAAAATCATGTGGATGTCTTCCTTGCTTAAATCCTTGACGGATAGCCATATAAAGAGGATTCCCAATCCGACAAATATGGTGGTCTTGAGAATATCGGGTAGTATTTTCTTGAATTTCGCCATACAATTTTTCAGATTCAAAAATTAATCGGCAAATATAGCATATTTTAGAATAAAGTCCTATTCCTTGATACCATACGCCAAATCGCCGGCGTCACCGAGACCGGGTACGATGTAGGATTGCGCGGTCAGCTCCTCGTCGATGGCGCCCACCCAGAAAGTGCAGCTGTCATCGGGAAGTTTGCTCATCACGTAGTCCAGACCTTGTCGGCTGACGATCGCGCTCACGATGTGCGTGTGAAGTGGGTCACCCTTGCTCATCAGTTCCTCATAAGCCAGCACCAGCGACTGTCCGGTGGCGAGCATCGGGTCGCAGAGAATCAGCGTCTTCTCGTCCAAATCGGGCGCCGAGAGGTAGTCAATCTGGATCTCGAAAGTGCCGTCCTTGTAGTATTTGCGGAAGGTGGAGATGAAGGCGTTGTCGGCATGGTCGAAATAGTTGAGCATGCCCTGATGAAGCGGCAATCCGGCACGCAGGATGGTAGCTAGTACTGGTTTCTCCTGCAGACGCGGAATGGTGGCGATGCCAAGAGGCGTAACCACTTCCTGATCAGCGTATTGCATGCCTTTGCTGATTTCGTATGCGAAGATTTCACCGATGCGTTCGAGATTCCGTCTGAAACGCATACTGTCGGTCTGCACGTCAGCGCTTCTGACTTCCGAGATGAACTCGTTGAAGAGGGAGTTGTGGGCTCCCAGAATGTGAAGATTGTTCATAATGTGATTTTTAATGGTGGTTATTCATTTAGTGTGTAGTTAGTAGTTAGCAGTTAGCAGTTTACGGATGAGCGGCAAATGCTAACTACTAACAGCTAATTGCTAACTTCCAAAGACGCGTTCGAAAATGGCCGGCACCTGCTTCAGATAGTACTCCAGCGTGAAGCATTGGTCGAGTTCCTCGGGGGTGAATTGGGCCATCACTTCGGGGTTTTGGAGCAGAAGCTCTTTGTAGTCGAGGGCTTCGAACCAGGCTTTCATGGCGATGGGCTGCACGAGGTCGTAGGCCTTTTCGCGGGAGAAGCCTTTGTTGATGAGGGCGGTCATCACGCGCTGTGCGAAGATGACCTTGTGGGTCAAGTATATGTTTTTCAGCATGTTCTCCGGGAAGACCACGAGGTTTTCGAGGATGTTGCCGAAACGATTGAGCATGTAGTCGAGCAGGATGGTGGCGTCGGGGAGCATGATGCGCTCGGCAGAGGAGTGGGAGATGTCGCGCTCGTGCCATAGTGGGATGTTCTCGTAAGAGCTGACCATGTAGCCGCGCAAGATTCTGGCGCATCCGCACATGTTCTCGCTGCCGATGGGGTTACGCTTGTGGGGCATTGCGGAGGAGCCTTTCTGCCCTTTTCCGAAAGCCTCTTCTGCTTCGCGGAGCTCCGTACGTTGCCAGTGGCGCACCTCGATGGCCATCTGCTCCATGGTGGAAGCGATGAGGGCGAGGGTGCCCATGTAGTGCGCGTGACGGTCGCGTTGCAGCACCTGCGTGGAGATGCGGGCGGAGTGGATGCCGAGCTGCTCGCACACATAGTCCTGCACGAACGGCGGGGTGTTGGCGAAATTGCCCACGGCACCGCTGATCTTGCCACACTCCACATCGGCGGCCGCCATCTCGAAACGCTCGATATTGCGGCGCATCTCCTCAAACCATAACGCCCACTTCAAACCGAGGGCGGTGATGTCGGCATGCACACCGTGGGTACGTCCGATGCAGGGTGTGTCTTTGAACTCGTAAGCCCGTTTCTTCAAGATGTCGGAAAAGCGCTGGAGATCCTTGCGCAGGATGTTGTTGGCCTGCTTGATGAGGTAGCCGTTGGCGGTATCCACCACATCGGTGGAGGTGAGTCCGTAGTGCACCCACTTTTTCTCGTCACCGAGACTTTCGCTCACGGCTCGGGTGAAGGCCACGATATCATGACGGGTCTCCTTCTCGATTTCATATATGCGTTGCACATCGAAGGTGGCCTTCGTGCGCAGTTTTTCAACGTCTTCAGCCGGAATCACGCCGAGTTTGCTCCACGCGGCGGCGGCTTCAATTTCTACTTTCAAATAGGCACCGAATTTGTTTTCTTCCGTCCAGACGGCGCTCATCTCCGGACGTGAGTAACGTGGTATCATAATTGCGAATTATTTGAGCGGCAAAAATACGAAATAATAGTGCATGATTTACAATATTATTCGGGGTCTTCGTCCATGGCCAAGCGGAAACCGACATAGTTGAATTGGTAGGTGGGGATGCTTTGGGCGCGGGCGGAAACGCGGCAGACATCCCAGTAACTGGTCATGCAGCCGCCTCGATAGACTTTGGTTTCGCTCAGATTGTATCCAGTGGGATTCTCGAGAGTGATGGTGGAGTTCCATTCGTAATTGTCATACCCGTCGCTGCACCATTCATACACATTGCCACTCATGTCGTAGATTCCCAGCTCGTTAGGCTGTTTTGTGCCGACAACGTGGGGCTTGTTCCCGCTGTTATTATTGCACCAAGCCACATTTTCCAAAGTGTTGGAGCCGCTGAATTTGTAATGTTTGGAAAGATTACCACCCCGTGCGGCAAATTCCCATTCCGCTTCGGTGGGAAGACGATATTTCTTACCCGTAAGCTGGTTCAATTTCCCGATAAAAGTTTGGGCGTCGCTCCAACTGACGCGTGTGACGGGAAGGCTGTCGCCGATGACTTTAGAGGGATTCTTGCCGCCCATCACCGCCATCCAAAGTTCTTGCGTCACTTCGTATTTGGCTATGTAATAACCGCTTAGCTTTACCGGATGGGCCGGTGCCTCATTCACCGAGCAGTCGGAATGCTTTTCCGTGCAACCCATCATGAATTCCCCGCCTTGCACGTGAATCATTTCGATGGCGGGAACCTGTGCGTAACCAAAAGTTACGAGCATAAAGGCGATGATTGCCATAAGAAGGGACTTGTTTTTCATAACCTGAATATTTGTACAACTTGCAAAAATACATTTTTTTCGAAAGTGGGAAAATAGGCAAAATAGCTAAATGCCAGAAATATTATATTAAAGTATTGTGCCAAACAAATTATTTTGTACCTTTGCCCGCTGATTATGAAATAATCTAATTTGTTAATATTCAACCAATTAAGAATTTATAACTAAAATTATGGCAGAAAAAAAATTTATGACATGTGACGGTAACTGTGCGGCTGCGCACGTGGCCTACATGTTCAGCGAAGTGGCCGCTATCTATCCTATCACCCCCTCAAGCCCGATGGCAGAGTACATCGACGAGTGGAGTGCAGGCGGCAGAAAGAACATTTTCGGTGAGACTGTGAAAGTGGTCGAGATGCAATCCGAGGCCGGTGCCGCTGGTGCCGTTCACGGTTCTTTGCAGGCTGGCGCCCTCACCACCACCTACACCGCTTCTCAAGGCTTGTTGCTGATGATCCCCAACATGTACAAGATCGCGGGTGAGCTCCTTCCCGGCGTTTTCCACGTTTCCGCACGTGCACTGGCCGCTCAGGCTTTGTCCATCTTCGGTGACCACGCCGACGTGATGAGCGCCCGTCAGACCGGTTTCGCTATGTTGGCTACCGGTTCTGTGCAAGAGATCATGGACCTCGCTCCTGTTGCTCACCTTGCCGCTATCGAGGGTCGTGTCCCGTTCTTGCACTTCTTCGACGGTTTCCGTACCTCCCACGAAATCCAGAAAGTGGAAGCTACCGACCAAGCCAAGGTTGAGAAACTCGTCAACTGGAAAGCCCTCAAGGAGTATCGTGAGCGCGCCCTGAATCCGGAACACCCCGTGACTCGCGGCACCGCCCAGAACCCCGATATCTACTTCCAGACCAGAGAGTTGCAGAACAAATACTACGATGCTCTTCCTGACATCGTGGCTAAATACATGAAGAAGATGAGCAAGATCACGGGTCGTGAGTACGCTCCCTTCACCTTCTACGGCGCTGCAGACGCTACCGACGTTATCGTCGCTATGGGCTCCATCACCGACGTCATCAAGACTGTCATCGACAAGGAGAACAAAGCCGGTAAGAAACTCGGTCTCATCAGCGTTCACCTCTATCGTCCCTTCAGCGTGAAGTACCTCATGGCCGTGATGCCGAAGAGCGTGAAACGCATTTGCGTGCTCGACCGTACGAAAGAACCCGGTGCAAACGGTGATCCTTTGTACCTCGACGTTGTGGAAGCTTTCAAGGACGACAAGAAGGCCCCGATGATCATCGGCGGTCGTTTCGGTCTCTCCTCCAAGGACACCACCCCTGCTCAGGTGCTCGCTATCTTCAAGAACCTCGCTGCTCCCAAGCCGATGAACCAATTCACCGTTGGTATCAACGACGATGTGACGCACCGTTCTCTCAAGGTCGGTAAGGAAATTTCCATCCTTCCTAAGGGCACTTTCGAAGCTAAGTTCTATGGCCTCGGTGCTGACGGTACCGTGGGTGCTAACAAGAACTCCATCAAGATCATTGGTGACAACACCAACAAATACAGCCAAGCTTATTTCGACTATGACTCCAAGAAGTCAGGCGGTTACACCTGTTCTCACCTCCGTTTTGGTGACCAACCCATCTTGGCTCCTTACCTCGTGGGTACGCCCGATTTCGTGGCCGTTCACGTTCCTTCATATCTGAAGAAATATGACTGTCTGCGCGGTTTGAAGAAGAACGGTACGTTCCTCTACAACTCTCCGTGGACCGTGGCTGAGACCAAGAAACATCTTCCTGATTTCGTGAAGAAATATCTGGCCCTCAACAACATCAACATGTACATCATCGACGCTACGAAGATCGCTGCTGAGATCGGTTTGGGCAACCGTACCAACACCATCCTGCAATCTGCATTCTTCAAGATTTCCGGCGTCATTCCTTACGACCTCGCTGTGGAGCAGATGAAGAAATTCATCGTGAAGTCTTACGGCAAGAAGGGTGAGGACATCGTGAACATGAACTATGCAGCTGTTGACCGCGGCGGTGAAATCACCAAGGTTGACATCCCCGCTGAATGGGCTAAGCTGGATTGCACCACCGACTTCGTGTTCGAGAGCAACCCCAACGATCCTGAATTCATCAACAAGGTGATGCGTCCGATGGTGGCACAATGCGGTAACGACCTGCCCGTGAGCGCATTCAAGGAAATCGTGGACGGTACATTCCCGGCAGGTACCACCGCTTACGAGAAACGCGGTGTCGCTACCGTGGTTCCGGAATGGGATCCCACCAAGTGTATTCAATGTAACCAATGTTCTTTGGTTTGTCCTCACGCTGCTATCCGTCCTGTGGTGATGACCGACGCTGAGCTGAAGAAAGCGCCTAAGGGTATGACTGCTATCGACGTGAAGGTTCCGAAGGAACTCGCTGGTATGCACTTCCGCATGCAAGTTTCCGTGATGGACTGCACCGGTTGCGGTAACTGCGCCGACGTTTGTCCTGCTAAGGAGAAAGCTTTGACGATGAAGCCCTTCGAAAGCCAGCTCGGCGAAGCCAAGAACTGGGAGTTCGGTCAGAAGAAGGTTACCTACAAAGACAACCTCATCGACAAATTCGCTACCATCAAGAACAGCCAGTTCGCACAGCCGTTGTTCGAGTTCAGCGGTGCTTGCGCTGGTTGCGGTGAGACTCCGTATATCAAGACCATCACGCAACTCTTCGGTGAGAGAATGATCGTGGCCAACGCTACGGGTTGTTCCTCCATCTACGGTGGTTCTGCGCCTGCTACTCCGTACTGCAAGAACTGCAGAAGCGGCAAGGGTGTGGCATGGGCCAACAGCTTGTTCGAGGACAACGCAGAGTTCGGTCTCGGTATGGCCACCGCTACCCGCAAGATGCGCGACAGAGTGGAGCGTATCATGAAGGAAGCCATCGCCAACTGCGACTGCTGCGACAAGAAACTCAAAGACCTCTTCCAACAGTGGATCGACAACCGTGAGTGCGGTGTTACTACCGCCGAGCTGGCCGACAAGATCGTCGCCGCTTGCGAAAAATGCGGTTGTGACTACTGCAAGCAAATCGTTGACCTGAAGGATCATCTGGTGAAGAAGAGCCAGTGGATCTTCGGTGGTGACGGTTGGGCTTACGACATTGGTTTCGGCGGTTTGGATCACGTGTTGGCCAGCGGCGAGGATGTCAACGTGCTCGTACTCGACACCGAGGTTTACTCCAACACCGGTGGTCAGTCTTCAAAGGCTACTCCGGCAGGTGCTGTCGCCAAGTTTGCCGCTTCCGGTAAGAAGGTGCGCAAGAAAGACCTCGGCATGATTGCCAAGAGCTACGGCTATGTGTATGTGGCACAGGTCGCTATGGGCGCTTCTCAAGCTCAGTACTTCAAAGCCATCAAGGAAGCCGAAGCTTATCCGGGACCGTCATTGGTGATCTGCTACGCTCCTTGTATCAACCACGGCATCAAGGTCGGCATGGGTCGTTCCCAGCACGAAGAGGCCAAGGCTGTCGAGTGCGGTTACTGGCACCTGTGGCGTTTCAACCCTGCCGAGGAAGAAGCTGGTCAAAACGGCTTCCACTTGGACAGCAAGGAACCCGACTGGAGCAAGTTCCAAGACTTCATCATGGGCGAGGTTCGTTACAACAGCTTGTTGAAGACCTTCCCGGCCGAAGCCAAGGAGTTGTTCGCCAAGACCGAGCAGTTCGCGAAACTGAGATACGAAGGGTATAAGAAATTGAGCGAAGGGAAATAAGATTTCCTGGTTCAAACGAAAACAGCGCACCCAAACTGGATGCGCTGTTTTGTTATAAAAAATGTAATTTTGCAATTCAAATTATTTGAAAATTGATTATTATGAAATTTGAATTGAATGAGTATAAGAAGCAATTAACGGATGATGAGATTCTGACAGATATAAAAAGAGTTGCTGATGAACTTAGAGTGGATTATCTTTCAATACGACTTTATAAGCAACATGGAAAGTATTCTCAAACAGCAATTCAAGCCCATTTCGATACTTGGAAACACGCATGCTCTATAGTAGGTTTACGAACCGAAAGGACTCCCAAAGAACTAAAACTAATCACTGATGATAATTACTATGAAGACTTAAGAAGGGTTTCGGATATTATCAATAGTGATACTGTCCCTTATAAAGCATATAAGAAATATGGTAGATATTCTGCCGAACACATTTTTGCTAGGTTTAAAAGATGGGATATTGCATTAAAAAATGCAGGATTGAGAGAGACGGGGCTTGCAAAAGAAAAAGTATCCGAACAACAATGTTTTGACGAAATTGAACGTATTTGGATAATGCTTGGGAGACAACCAACATCTACTGACATTATCAAAAACGGTGTTTCTATTTATTCAATAGATACTTTTAAGCGCCGTTTTGGTGGATGGCGAAATGCATTGGAAGCTTTTGTTAGATATATCAATTCCAATGACAACGATGATTCGTCACCTTCACATAAATATGAACCACCAACTAAAGTCGAAACAAATACTAACCAACAAGAACAAACAGACTCTGCTAAACAAAAAAAATCAGGAGATATTAGCCCCAAAAGCCACAAGACAAGCAGGGAAATCAATCTTCGTTTGCGTTTTAAAGTAATGGCACGAGACAATTTCAAATGCTGCATGTGTGGAAGATCCCCTGCGACAGACCCTTCCATCGTTCTTCACATAGATCACATAAAGCCATGGGCAAAAGGCGGAGAAACTACAATGGACAACCTGCAAACATTGTGTTCAAAATGCAATCTTGGGAAAAGTGACATCATGCTGGAACAATGAGGTTTTCACCAACTAAACCACTTGTTGAAAATTATTGACTCTATCTATTATGATGGCAATGAGATATATGTGTGCTACATGTGTTTGACAGAAATGTGGATGTTGAATACTACAATAGATAATACGTAGCATCATTTAGAGTTTTATTCTGACATGGATGTTTTACATTCAAGTATTTTGTACTTTTGCAGCTGAAATTTGCAATGTCGCATCGCGTAGTGCACTTTATTTGTTCTTTGTTTTGTTAATACTCTATGTTGTAGCTTCGTATCATTAAATTATTATTTAGTGTGCTTTCAAATTTTCAGCTTTATAGTTGATGTGATAAGTTTTGTAAACTATCTAAGAAAGGAGGTTCATCATATGAAAAATACAAATTCGGCTACTTTGGTATTCGCGGCTATCCCGAACAGGGCATTGTAGTATTAACAAGATGGAGAGCATCAAGATAGAGTGGTTGAATGCCAATGTGGGGTTCGAGTCCCCAGGTAGCCGCAAATGAAAAGAGTAACCCTTTTATGTTAAAGGGTTGCTCTTTTTGTATTTGATTATTTTGTAGTTTTGCAAATTAATTTTGTAACAATTGGATATGACTAACAAAGACATACTCGACTTTATCAATGCCAACTTCACGATGCGTGCCAACTTGAATTGCTACAACAAGTTGAATTGTTTTGTTGATGCAATGCAGCATAACCAGTATTATCCCATCACCGATGAGGAAATCCATCGTGGGGTAGAGTACAAAAGGGCTGAAGGGAAGGCACTGTTGAAATGTCTTGAACCAATTATTCCAAAAGAAGAAAAGCATTCAGCTGAAACAATGATCGAGACTTTTTGCAACCAAAGTCTGCAGCAATTCTTGGAGTACAAACGATTAAACGATAAACAACAGAACAATCTGAAATAATCAGTAGAAAACATAAAAAAATCTTTATTCTGATAAAAAAGTCATAAAATGAGTAAATATACTTTCAAATTATCAAATTACCATGCTATCGAAAAAGCAGAAATCATACTTGACGGCATAACCGTCCTTTCGGGTGAAAATGGTTCGGGTAAGAGTACAATATCCCGATGGCTCTATTACTTGATTAAGGGGACAAACGAATATGAAATATTTGTTGAGAAAGAAGCAATGAGTGAGATTCGTTCGATGTTAGATAGCATCCGTAGAGCATCAATGATTCTTGATTTTGACAATATCATTAGGTCCACTCAAACAAGACAGGTGTTAAGTGAAATATGGAAGGTGGGTATAGAATCATTTCAAGATAAATTCAATTCTATTGTTGATTCATTTGTTGATTCTTTGTTTGAAGAATTGTCTAGCAGAAGATCTGTTAATACTGCACTTCGACGTTTGTCCACAGTTTTTCAACTTGAACTAACAAAAGATGACAATATTGATAGCGTACTGAATAAAATATCTGATCAATTGCGTCGTGATTACCAAAAAACATTACTTTACACTATAGAGCAAAAGAAAAAAAGAGATACCCCCTCTCTTACTAAATTTATTCGAAATATCGCAAGTCCTGGTGATGGGTGGCCAAACGAATTATCTCTAGATGAAGACCAACTACCTCTTATAAATAAGAGAGAGTTTAGGGAACCCGTGATGCTAAATAGGGCCATTTATTACGGCACCCAAAGAACGATAAATTCGTTAGACTACGACTCGGAATTGGATAAAATGTTACGTAGGCCTCTTTCTGGAATGCCTAATATGCTTGGGGCGATTAGAATGCGTATTCAAAGTGTTATAAATGGAACAATAACTTATGAAGATGAAACATCTTTATTGATGGATGAGCCAGGATTATACTATCACCGTAAGACTGACAATCTTCGGATTCCGCTTAAGCAGGCTGCTACAGGCATTACATCGTTTGCCTATCTTCTACAATTATTAAACAATGGATATTTACAGAAAGACACTTTGTTAATAATTGATGAACCTGAGGCACATCTCCATCCCCAATGGATAGTAGAATTTGCTAGATTATTAGTTTTACTTAACAAGAAAATTGGTATGAAGGTTCTTGTTTCAAGCCATAATCCAGATATGGTATCTGCTATACAGTCCATATCGAGAAAAGAAGGTATCATAGATACTGTACATTTTTATGTCGCTCAAAAAAGAAACGAAGAAAACACAAGATACATATACAAAGATTTAGGTGCCGAGATAGGAGAGATATTTGAGTCTTTTAATATTGCTTTATCAAGAATTCAAATGTATGGCGAACAAAACTAACATTCCTGATATGGTGTATTGCGACTCTGTTGTTAAGAATCTTTCTGTTGATAATAAATACAAACAGAGCTTCTCCAACATTGTTTCAAAAGATTCTCCTAGAAAAAACTTTGGCTTCACTCAAAGAATTCTTGATACTCATTGCATAGATATGGATATGGTGGAAATTGACAATGGTGGGGATAGTGATAACACTATGGATTTGGTTGTTGGTATAGCACATTATGATAATTATAGGCGGTCATTTTCAAATATGAGATTCCTTCCTGTCGAACTTAAGTTAAACTGTAAATCATTCGCAGGCATTACGAAAAAAGAATTAGTCCGTAAAGACCGACATACTCGTGACATATTAAATGGATACTCTGCTGTTGTCGATTTGCACAGTGCATTCATTTTTCCAGAAGAAGTTGCACCATCCGCCAAGAACAGCAAATCTCGTTGGAATCAAGAAGCCAATAGCAGCAACCTCAAAAATTGGGATATGATGTCCCCATTAGAGTATAATACGTATATTCATTTTGCCGAAGATTACCCATATAATCCACAAACTGACATTAACGATATCAAAAACAAGATTGCTAATCTTTTTTCAAACAATGATATTGATGGATTAATAAAGTTCATTGATTATTACACGAAAATAGCAGAAGGGCATAAACGAAAATACAACATGAATGAATGTCGTGCTATTGCAACAGCTCTTTCCGACAGCATTAAGTCATTGAGTGGTAAAAGTCAAGATACAGACATTGATGAATATTTATCAATGCTTGGCGAAGATATTGAATCATTAAAACGTTGTTAGCCACGCCAACTGAGAGTATGGTCAGAAGAAGGTTACCTACAAGGACAACCTCATCGACAAATTTGCTACCATCAAGAACAGCCAGTTCGCACAGCCGTTGTTCGAGTTCAGCGGTGCTTGCGCTGGTTGCGGTGAGACTCCGTATATCAAGACCATCACGCAACTTTTCGGTGAGCGCATGATCGTGGCCAACGCTACGGGTTGTTCTTCCATCTATGGTGGTTCAGCTCCTGCTACTCCGTACTGCAAGAACTGCAGAAGCGGCAGAGGTGTGGCTTGGGCCAACAGCTTGTTCGAGGACAACGCCGAGTTCGGTCTCGGTATGGCTACCGGTTACCGCAAGCTGCGCAGCGACTTGCGCAAGAAAGCTGAGGAACTGGTCGGCGTGACCGCTTTCGACTGGATGCGTGAGGCTACCCAGAAGTGGCTCGACACTTACGATGACACCGTTGCCAACAGCGTTGCCACCGACGAGTTTGTGGCTGCTTTGGAGAAGGCCATCCTGCCTATTGACAATTGCATCGATTTCTGGAAATCCGAGGGCAAGAAAATTTACGGTGCCGAAGTGGCTGCCCAAAAGTTGGAAGAAGCCTTGAAGGCTAAGAAAGCCGGCAGCCCCATCTGTCCTTGCCACGGTTGCGAGCTTGAGTCTGAACTGTTGGCCAACAAGGATTTCCTGGCAAAACGCAGCCAGTGGATCTTCGGTGGTGACGGTTGGGCTTACGACATCGGTTTCGGTGGTTTGGACCACGTGTTGGCCAGCGGCGAGGACGTCAACGTGCTCGTGCTCGACACCGAGGTTTACTCCAACACGGGTGGTCAGTCTTCAAAGGCTACTCCGGCAGGTGCTGTCGCCAAGTTTGCCGCTTCCGGTAAGAAGGTGCGCAAGAAAGACCTCGGTATGATCGCCAAGAGCTACGGCTATGTGTATGTGGCACAGGTCGCTATGGGCGCAAGCCAGGCACAGTACTTCAAGGCCATCAAGGAAGCTGAAGCTTATCCGGGACCGTCATTGGTGATTTGCTACGCTCCTTGTATCAACCACGGCATCAAGGTCGGTATGGGTCGTTCACAGCACGAAGAGGCCAAGGCCGTCGAATGCGGTTACTGGCACCTGTGGCGCTACAACCCCGCCGAGGACGAAGCTGGTCAAAACGGCTTCCACTTGGACAGCAAAGAGCCCGACTGGAGCAAGTTCCAAGAGTTCATCATGGGTGAGGTCCGTTACAACAGCTTGCTGAAGACCTTCCCGGCCGAAGCCAAGGAGTTGTTCGCCAAGACCGAGCAGTTCGCGAAACTCCGTTACGAGGGTTACAAGAAACTGAGCGAAGGAAAATAATATGTAAGGGCGTATCGCATACGCCCACCCTGTAGAGACGCGGCGCGCCGCGTCTCTACAATTCCCAAAACGGGCGTGATCGATGATCGGTCGCGCCCGTTTTGTATTTGAAAATAATGTATTTTTGCGGGGTTGAAAAAAACGATTGAATTATGGGATAGGTGACGGAACTGTATTTTTTTGCGAAAAAATTTAATTGTGTCACAAGATGGCACATTCGTTTTGTTTCTTTGCTGCCGAAAAATTAAAAACAGTTATTATGAAAGGACACATTGATCTTTATTATGACTTGCCTCATTTGGAGGCATATTTGGAGGCCGGCGGCGCACAGTACAACAGCCAATCTTTGAAAAGTGAAATTGACGATTTTCTGAGGGAAGCACTCTTGCATCACGTCGAGGAAAAGAAGTTTGTCATCATGGGAACGTTGACCGAGCTTTTGGAAAACAAGGAACTCTTTGAGGGAAGTCGCGACCTGTTCCGGCGAATGCCCAGCATTTCCGGCGACATCCTCTTTGACACAGACATGAGCGATTTGCAGGAATGCTCGGACTATCTTGCCGAAAAAGAGAAACCGGCTTTGTTGGATTGGAAGACGACCGGAAGGCATGGCGAACAGAGATTGTTCAGGACGACGGCGGAAGTCCTTTTTGCAAAGGAGAAAGAGACGGAAGCTGAAGATATGGATGATAACATGAGCAATCCCATTATCTTTCTTGATTTCGACGGGGTACTGAACACCGAACGGCATTTTGCCGAATTGAAAAGGCAAGGGCTTCCGTTCAAGGACAAATATGGCCCGTTGTTCGATCCTGAAGCAGTGGAGAACCTGAAGAAGATCATCGATGCCACGGGTGCGCAGATTGTAGCCAGTTCCTCATGGCGCTATATGGGCTTGGAAGATTTGCAACGGATGTGGTATGATCGTGACCTGCCGGGCAAGGTGGTGGGTATCACGCCCTTGCACACGGACGACGACAAACTGTTGGAAACCGATCTGAGCCAGTTGGATGAGATCACCGCCGACATGTTCTGCTCCAGTCGCGGCAACGAAATCAAGGCCTATTTTGAGGAAGTGCTGGGCGTTGATCCCGACACACAGCGGTATGTCATCTTAGACGACCTGAAAGATGTCCTGCCCGAGCATGAAGTCCACTTCATCCGCATTGATCCTATTGTGGGGATTACGAGGGAGGATGCGGAGAAGTCGATAGAGATAATGAATTGCTAAGATATTAAATTATTAAAAATGTAAAAGTTATGAGAAAAATCAGCGAACAATTTAAGAAAGAATTATTAGTAGGAAGTCTCCATGATCTCCTTACGTATGTGAAAGAGGATGACACCCTTGATTTGGAATTAAGAGGTAATGAAATAACAGTGTATTATCGTGGCGGTGCATTATTGTCAATTGAAGAAAAAGAAAACGAATTTGAATGGAAACCATTGGATGCTGAATACAAAAAATGTAAAGCACTCATGCCGAAAGTACGCGTTGAAGATATTGAGAATTACATTCCGCAAGCAAAACATATTATTGATAAATACATAGTTTGTGGACCGAAAAATCATTTAGGCGAAAAAGAAATCCAACAATTAGTAGTAAAAGAAAACAATTATTCTCCGAATTCAAAAGATACAGACTATTTCATAATAGATTTTGAGTATCAGTATGGAAAAAACAGCAGGTTTGATTTAGTCGCATTGAGGTGGGATGCCACCTCTGCAAAACGCAAAACAAATAAGGTGTCAAGGGCAATTATTGAAGTGAAACAAGGCATTGAATCCGTAAAAACTACTTCACCCAAAAGCCCTGGTTTAAAAAAGCATCAAGAAGATTTCCATAATTTCATCGAAGATACTTCTCGTAAAAAAGAATTCATGGATGACATGTTAGTTGTTTTCAAACAAAAATGTGAACTTGGTCTAATAAAGGCCAATTCTAAAATTGAAAATTTAAAAGAAGATAGCGAACTGGTTTTAGTTGGAGATTTAGATTTTATTTGTTTGTTAGCGAACTATAAGATTGCAAGCGACAACTTAAAAATTGAACTTGAAAAAATGGAAGATTGTAAATTCTTCACATCATCATTTATCGGATATGGTTTGTATTCAAATAGTATTATTGATAAGAAAGATGTGCTGAGCATCATTGATAAAAAAAACGATTAAGCACGTATGAAAAAATCAGCTTATTATTACAAACAACGAGATCGGCAGGTAGCTTTATTATCTAAAACCAACATATTTGAAGATGCTTCCGGCAATGGGATTTGGTGGGACAAAGAAAATAACACATGGGGAAAGGAGTGCTCTCATATTCTTCAGCACCAAGATAGCCTGAAAAACCTGTTTGCGCCAGTCCGGCAAGAGGTGTTGTCGTATTTTGACGAATATGACATCGCTTGGTGGCGTGCAGATGAGGACAGGTACTTTCCGACAGGGAATCTTCTTTCTTCCCAAATCCATTGCCTAAATCATCTGTTTGCCATTCGGAGAGATGAAGAAGCTGTTTTGTCAGTTATTCAGAAAATTTTCCCTGACATAAAAAAGGTTTTGCCATCCCCTATTGATTGGCATGAATATGTATTTGAAAACAATCACTCCCGAAAGATAGACAGCTATATCTCTTTCGAATTCACTTTCAACAATACCTTTTTGTTGAAAGAAAGAAGTTGCAAACGGGGAAAGAACTGCACTTCTATAGATGCTTTTGTCTATGCAGAAGATAATAGTGGCAAATATTTATTAATACCTATTGAATGGAAATACACCGAAAGTTATGAAAAGACGAAAGAGTTTAAGGCAAAAGAATATGTTGTAAATAAACGATATAAAGAACTGGCGAATAGAGAGTATTCTAATTTATGTGGTTGGAAAGATATGTATTATTGGGATCCTTTGTATGAGTTTGCACGGCAAACTTTGCTAATGGAGCAACTAATCTACGAGAATCCTAAAGGCTCTTTCCCGATTAAAGCTGACAGCTATTGTCATATTATTGTCAGGCCCAATGAGAACACGGAAATCATAGACGATATTCAGCAATTTAAGAATTCCGTGAAGAATGCCGAAAAAATAACCGAAATTGCACCCAAAGATCTTCTTTCTCCACTCGCAGGCAACGCCAACTACAAAGACCTGCTTGATTATCTCAAAACCCGCTACTGGCAATCCTTATGACCCCGACCAACCTTTTCAACCGCTACCTTTGGCTTGTGGAGCAGCTTTCTCCTAATCGTAGGCTCACCAAGGAGGAAATAGACCGGCTTTGGGAGAAGTCGGCCCTCAACGAAAACGGGGAGGAAGAGATTCCGCGCCGCACGTTCGCCCGGATGCGCGATGCCATTGAGGAACTGTTCGGCATCCGCATCGCCTGCGACCGTTCCTCCAACGTCTATTACATTGTTGATGATCCGGAAGAACAGACCCGAAATGTCCGCAAGTTTCTGCTCTCCGCCTTCTCCGTGAACCATCTGCTGCGCGAAAACCGGAACCTGATGCCGCGCATCCTCATGGACAACGTGTCGGTGGGAGGCAACACCTTTTTGGAAGACATCACTATCGCCATGCGCGACAACCACTGGATTGCCATCGTCTATCAGAGTTTCGAGATGCAGACGGCTCGTGAATTTGAGGTCTGCCCGTACGCCCTCCGCTATGCCAACCACCGCTGGTATTTGCTGGCCAAAGCGGACTTCCACAAAACCTTGCGCTTCTACGCCCTCGACCGCATGAGGGCGGTAACGGCCACGAACAAAACCTTTAGTCTCCCCAAAGACTTTGATGCTTCTGATTATTTCTCCCGTTTCTTCGGTGCCATGATGACGGATGCTGAGGTGGAGACCATCCGTCTGAAAACCAACGATTTCCGCACACCTTATCTCCGTTCATTGCCGCTGCATCACAGCCAGAAGGAAATCCGTCCTGGTGAGTTTGAACTGCGCCTAGTCCCCACACCGGACTTCCTGCAAGCCTTGCGTTCTATCGGTCCCGACATCGAAATCACGCACCCGAAATGGTTGCGGGAACAGTTCTTGGACGAGGCGCGGATGCTAATGAAACGGTACAGCGGAAAAGAACTTCCATAAACGAGGCTTTGAATGCAGAACAATTATTCCCCGAATGTAATGTCGCAATGGTGACCACATTCTTATTGATCCTGATAGTCTTACTTCTGGCAAAGAATAGAGAAAGGTCGTGACTTTGCTCGCGCCCGTTATTCATATTGGATTATTTTGTAGTTTTGCGTTTTTGAAAAAAACGGACAACTGAACTATGAACCGCATCAAAATATTCATCAGCAGTGTACAGAATGAATTTGCGAAAGAACGCAGGCAAATAGCTGATTATATACGGCAAGATTCACTGTTTTCGATGTATTTTGACCCATTCTTATTCGAGGAATTACCTGCGCAAGACAAATCTGCCCAAACAGCCTATCTTGAGCAGGCAGCTGATGCGGGAATTTATCTCCTTCTTTTAGGTAAGCGTTATGGTTTTGAAGATGCCAACGGGATTTCGCCCACAGAACGGGAATACGATACCGCCACCGCTCATCATGCTTACAGAATAGCCTTCATCAAGGACATATCTGAACGGGAAGCAAAAGAAGAAGCCTTTAAGCAGAAGATTGATAACTCCGTTATACGCAACACATTCCGTTCATACGAAGAATTGCAGAGCGGTGTTTACGCCTCGTTGATAGAATATATGACCTCGAATCAAATTCTCCGTAATGCGCCTTTTGATGCTTCCGTTCATCCAGAGGCGAGCATTGACGATTTGGATAAGAACAAGATAAAGTGGTTCGTGGGGATGGCTCGCGAAAAAAGGCAATTCCCACTGCAATACTCGGAGGAAAACATTCGTCAGATTCTACTTAGCCTGCATCTGATAACGGAGGACGACAAACTCAAGAATGCCGCTCTTCTATTATTTGCAAAGGATGTGCAAAAGTGGTTTGTTTCCGCCACTGTCAAATGCGCGCAGTTCTATGGAACCAAAATCCAAAAACCCATCCTATCACAGCAGATATACGGAGGCACCGTTTTCGAAATGGTGGATATGGCGGTTGGGTTTGTGATGAGCCGCATAGACCAACACGTGGGTGAACGCACTCATTCCGCGCAAGTGGATGTCACACCTGAGCTGCCGGCACAGGCCGTGACCGAAGCCATAGTTAATGCGGTTGTTCACCGCAACTATACAAGTAACGGCAGCGTGCAGGTGATGTTGTTCAAAGACCGCTTGGAAGTTTGGAACCCAGGCAAACTTCCACAAGGAATGACTATCGCGAAATTGAACAAGGAGCACACTTCCAATCCTGTCAATCCCGTTCTTGCTCATCCCGTTTATCTTTCCGGCTATATAGAACAAATGGGAACAGGTACCACCGATATAATCGACCATTGTTTGGACTATGGACTCCGTAAACCAGAGTTTCACCAAGATGATGATTTCCGTGTTGTTATCTGGAGACAAGATAAAGCAGGAGTACAAGAAGGAGGTGAAGTAAGAGGTGAAGCAGGAGTACAAGAAAGGGTACAAGAAAGGGTACAAGAAAGGGTACAAGAAAGGGTACAAGAAGATAGCAATATCATCAAAATTGTGTCGGCCATCCGAGGGAATACTGTGTCGGCTAAAGAGATAAAGAAAATAATGAACTTGAAAGGTCGATCTAACTTCACGACCCGTTATTTACATCCTTCCATTAATCTTGGGTATGTGAACATGCTTTATCCTGATTCTCCAAAACGTAGAGACCAAGCCTATTATCTTACGGAGAAAGGATTGGAATTGTTTGCTGAAATTTCTAAAGAGAGCTAATTGTTGTGACGGGGTCAGTTCTTTTAAACGTATAATCAAAACCGCTACCAACATGTCAAAAGCACAACTTAAAAAGCACCTCAACACGTTAGAGAAGCCACAAATCATCGAAATGGTGATGGAACTTTATGATGCCCGCAAAGAGGCAAAGGAATATCTGGAGTTTTATCTGAACCCCGACGAGGACAAGAAGTTGGATGAGTTCAAGAAAATCATCCAAAAAGAGTTCTACCCTTCCCGTGGGGAGCCCAAAACTCGCTTCAGCGTTTGCCGTAAGGCGGTGACTGACTTTATGAACTTGAAGCCATCGCCCGAGAAAGTGGCCGACTTGATGCTCTTCTATAGCGAGCAAGCCTGCCAGTTTTCATACGATTACGGCGATATGTGGGAAGCCTTCTACACCGCCACGGAAAATCATTTCGAACGTGCAATGAAATTTCTTTCAGAGAATGGATTGATTGAAGCTAACAAGCTAAGGATTAAACATATTCTGAAATTGACAGATGTGTGTGGTTGGGGTTTTCCCGAGAGTATGTACGATATTTATGAGGAATACGATAGATAAAGGGCGTATCGCATACGCCGCCTGTAGAGACGCGGCGCGCCGCGTCTCTACAATAAACGACATAGGTGCACCTAACAATGGGTGCGCCCTTGTTTTATATAATATTCACTATTTACAATGAGAATGAAAACAAAATAATTAAATCTTTGCCGTGTTAAAAGAATCGTTGTAAAACATTCTATTTAACTGAATACAAATTATTTATAAAATAAAAAAACAAAAACCTATGACAACAGAAACAGGATTTATCCCATCTCACGGCAACTATACCGAGTTGCTCTCTTACAAAAAATCGCTTATCGTGTATTCCGGTACGGTGCTTTTCTGCGAGCGCTTCCTGAACAAGCGCGACCGTACTGTTGACCAGATGGTGCAGGCGGCACGTTCCGGTAAACAGAACATCATTGAGGGCTCGATGGCTTCGGCCACTTCCAAAGAAACCGAAATCAAACTGACCAATGTGGCAAGGGCCAGCCAGGAAGAATTGCTGGAAGATTATAAGGACTTCATCCGCAACCACGGGGGTGTTATTTGGGAAAAAGACAGCAAAGAGGCCTTGTTCGTCAGGAAGTTGGCCTACCGAAAGGACGAGTCGTTTGAAACCTACCGCCAGTTTTTGGAAACACGGGACGGCATCGTCTGCGCCAACATTATGATCTGTCTTGTGAACCAGTGCAACTTCCTATTGGACAGGCAAATCAGGCGATTAGAGCAGGATTTCGTCAAATTTGGCGGGCTTCGCGAGAGAATGAGTCAGGCGAGAAGGAATTATCGGAAGTATTAGGGGTGAGGGGAGGGTGGCCTATAGGTTTTATAAATCTTATAGGACCAATAGGCCAACTTGAGAAACTGTGTGCGGTTTCGCACTTTGCTGCGGCCTTACGGCCATGCGCCACCCAAAGACTGATGACATTTTCCCCGTACCTGCAGAGATTGTGGGTGCGCCCTAATTCTTTTCAGAAAAAATGTACCTTTGCCACCAAAATTAATCCCTTATGTCAACCTCAGACATCGTATTTCTTGTGGCCGTCATCCTCGTCTATTTCGGATGGGCGCTGTTCAATGGATTTTTGGCTAATCAGCGGAACCACTCCTTCTGGGCGTGGTTCGGAATCTCGCTGGGCATCCTGCCGCCGTTTGCCATGATTGCGGTGCTGATATATTGCAAACCCGACAACAACCATTTGATTCCGTGACCAAAAACATTATAGACATTGAACCTTTATCAAACAAGCAAAAAGTGATGAACATCCGATTGGTTATCTTCGATTTTGACGGCACAATGGCCGACACGCGGCACAATATCGTCATTACTATGCAGCGGGTGATGCGGGAATTGGGAATGCCCGTTGCCGACGAGGAAACGTGCGCCTCCACCATCGGGTTGCCGCTCAAGGACTGTTTCCGAAAGATTTTTCCGGAATTGACGGATGATGGTGCCGAACATTGCGCCGAGACCTATCGCCAGATTTTCTTCGCCAATGCCAAATCGTTGGTCCCCAATATGTTTCCTAACGTGCAGGAAACCATCGACTTGCTGCACGTCCATCGGATAAAGATGGCTATCGCTTCATCGCGTACCTCCGCCTCGCTGCTCGGATTCATTCGCGAGATGAACTTGACCGATAAAATTGCTATGGTGGTGGGTTCCGATGAGGTGAGCCGTCACAAACCGGATCCTGAACCCGTGAACGTCATCTTGTCAGCATTGGATGTGCCCGCTTCTGAAACCCTTGTGGTGGGCGACATGCCTGTCGATATCCTCATGGGCTCCGCCGCTGGCACGCACACCTGCGCGGTGACCTACGGGAACGCCTCTGCGGAGGAATTGACCGCAGCAGGAGCGGATTTCCTTGTGGATGACATGGCTAAACTGGTAGGCTTGGTCTTGCCGGATAATAGGAATCACTGAATTGGTTTGGGAAACTTTGTACCTTTGTTCCCAGAACTAATTCCACATATCAACCTCAGAAATCGTGATACAGGTGGCCGTCATTATTTTTTCACCTCTTTGAAAAGCCCTTCCAGCGTCTCTTTGTATTTCGTGTAAGGGTATAGGGAGCGCTCTTTCAGGATGGAACCCAGCATCAGATCGTCGATCTCTTTTTGGGAGGCGCCTTCCACATTCAGGCATAAGAGGTGATACAGAAGCGTTTCGTAATATTTGTTCAAATAGTAGCTTTTGTAGCTCTCCACGCCGTTGGATTTCACGATTTCCATCTCAAAATCTTTGAAATAGAAATCCTGGTACTCATAGTAGGGGCGACCGTTGAATTTGGGGAACTTCTTGATGTATTCGTATGCCTTCTTCGTATTCATGGGTTTGGCAATGTTGATGAAACCCCAGATGTTGATGCCGCAAAGGCTCATGCAATTGAAGAAGAAAATCGCTTTTTCGGTGTCGTCTTTCAAATCGTATTCATTCATTTTGAAATTCACTTTTGAAAGATTAAACGGCTGGTTTTTGTTGCCCACAGCCGTGAAGAGCAGTCCGTAATAATTGTCAACCAGTTCATAGACAGGGATTTCGGCGTTCTGCAGACTGTCGATGAGGTGGTCATTGTCGAGAGGCTCTTTTTCTGACAAATTCAGATTGACCGCCCGGATGATGTAGATCTGCTTTAAGGTCTGGTTGTCAGGCCGTTTCAGATATGGGGTGGTGAGAATCTTGTTTTTGGAAGTGATGGTTTGCGCAATGAAATCGGCACTTGACACGAGCGCGGGGTCGGAAATTCCACGCAACTCCACCATCACATCCTTTGTGGGCTCGTTGCGGAACATGAAATTGTGGTAAGTTTTGGCCAAAAACAGAATTTGGCTGTGAGACGCCCCCTGACCGAAAAGAGAAAGTGTCATACAACATATAATGCTGGAAATCAGTAGCTTTTTCATTGGACTTATTTTTTATGACGATTGTGATTCTGCTGCAAAAATAGAAAAAACACGAACACCCTGCACCCTTTTGTGAATTTTGCGGCCTATTTTCAGACAAAGATGCTATCTTTGCAGCGTGGTTTGCCTGTCTTGATGTTTAACGGACTTCGCACCGAGGTCGGCAACTGCGAAGAAGTGAAGAATAGAAGTCCACAGATGCCATTATGCCCACATTCACTATCCGCGCGGCGAAAGAGAACGAGGCCGCCACTGTTTTGGAATTTATTAAGAAACTGGCTGAGTATGAAAAACTTGCCCATGAAGTGGAGGCCACCGAGGAGGGACTTCACGAGGCCCTCTTCGTGCGCCACGAGGCGGAGGTGGTGTTCGGTGAAGAGGACGGCGTGATCGTTGGCTTCGCCCTCTTCTTCCACAACTT